>ENA-UOOK01004959-UOOK01004959.1-fermentation-metagenome-genome-assembly--contig:-NODE-4959-length-13770-cov-4.691141_pt1 | contig 13770 bp, 10 predicted proteins | sample MGYA00245777_ERZ724023 | MGnify/ENA primary metagenome ERZ724023 (study PRJEB28704, sample SAMN03018312) | fermentation metagenome | biome: anthropogenic terrestrial biome; feature: soil; material... | reverse complement strand
ATGATTAAGCAGTAACTTTGCGAATGTCATCCTGAGGCAAAGCCGAAGGATCTTAGATTCTTCGCTCAGGCTCAGAATTATCACGTGGTTTCCGCACCACGATAAACGAATAGAGTGTCATTCTGAACGCTAGTGAAGAATCTTTACGTCTGTGCGTGGGAAAGATCCTTCGTTGCACTCAGGATGACATATAAATAATAGGCCGGGTGACAAACCAGCGCTTATTCATAGCAATGACAAATGGGATAGTTGAATTCTTGTACTATAGCAAATTTTCCAACCCATACGCCAGTCCCTTAATCTCCACCATTTTTTTTATGGCCATAGTCACTCCGGGCATGAAACCAATCCGGTCATAGGAATCGTGTCTTATGGTCAAACCCTGTCCCATGCCTCCGAAGATTACCTCCTGATGTGCTACCAGACCGGGCAGTCTTACACTATGTATTCTAATTTGGTTAACCTCGCCGCCGCGTGCGCCGGAGATTTTTTCATATTCGCGGGTATTGCGGACCGGTATTCTCTCCCTATCCTGTGAAATCATTTCCGCGGTTTTAATAGCAGTTCCGGAAGGAGCATCCATCTTTTGATTATGATGCAGTTCAATAATCTCCACGTCCGGAAAGTAGCGTGCTGCTTCGCGGGCAAATTTCATCATAAGTACTGCTCCAACTGCAAAATTAGGGATAACTGCCACTCCCACCTGATTTTCGAGCGCAAATTTTTCGATTTGCTTTAATTCCACCTCATTAAGACCGGTTGTACCTATTATCGTAGTGGTCTTGTTATTTAAAGCCATTTTAGCATTGGCAAAAACCGCCTGTGGGTTAGTAAAATCAACCATCACATCAGGATGAACGGTTTGTAAAACCTTTTCCAGATCATTTTCCACCGCTGGTCCGGTTTTTTCCTTTAAGTCCGCAATATCGGACAAATATTCGCCTTTGGCCCGAACATCAACTAATCCCACCAGTTCCAATTGATTATCCATCCATACCGCCTGCGCGGTTTCCATACCCATCTTGCCCAGGGCACCGGTAACAACAACTTTAATTTTTTCTGCCATCATTATTCCTCCCTACAGGCAATAGTTTTATATATTTCTCATTTTTAGTCAACTCCTGCGGCCATATATCTTCGCCATCGCCACTACGTATTTACATATTTCCTGAATCATCCTGCGCTCGACGAAATCACTGCTGCCCTTGTTTTTGATTTCATGGCGCAGAATCTCCAGATATCTCATAATGCAAACGATTTCGAGATTAATTTTCTCGATCAGATCGTCCCCATCGGCATAACTGTAAAACTTCTGCAGATTGCGCAGGATTTGACCTTCTCCTTCTTCAGTGGCCATAACCGCAGCGTATTCCAGCAACCGGTGTTTCTCCAGATCGTAACTGAGAAAATTATAGACCTGTTTTATTTTTTTATCGGAATCCTTAACCAGGAGCAAGGCTCGGCTTATCTCCCTTTTTATTCCTTCTATGATTACCACTTGTTCTATAATACTGCGATAAATTGAATCAATCTGTGTATTCAAATAAATTCACCTCAGTATAGTTTCGCATTTTAATACCTGCTATTATTCCGCCAGTTACTTCCTCATATTAAATGAGGTTGGAAATAATAATTTCTCCATGTTATACTTTGGGCGTAATGAAAGGAGTTCTATTATGCCATTTGACGGAATTACTATTAAAGCTTTAGCTTATGAATTGAATAATCTCTGCGCAGGCCGCATTGATAAAATATATCAGCCGGAACGTGATGAACTGGCACTTTCGATAAGAACGGCCGGCGGTCATGTAAAACTTGTCATTTCTGCCAATGCGCGCTGGTCTCGTATTCATATTAGTGATACTCGCAAACCAAATCCCACCTCTCCACCCAGTTTCTGCATGATGCTGCGTAAAGTTTTGGAGGGCGGCAAAATCCGCTCGGTTGAGCAAATAGATTTTGAACGTATTATTCATATAACCATAGAGGCGATCGACGATTTTGGAGATTGGAAGAAAAAGATACTGATTTGCGAATTTATGGGCAAACACTCCAATATAATTCTGGTTAATCCGGAAAACAACCTTATTATTGATGCCATCAAGAAATATGGTAATGATGTCAGTTCTTTCCGGGAAGTGCTGCCCGGCAAACCTTATATTGCTCCCCCGGGACAGGGCAAGGTTGATCCGACCACCGTCAGTTATTCCGATTTTTGTTCGGCCATCTGGCAGCAAACCGGCAGTTTGGCTGATGCTGTTTTTAAGGCCGTGTCCGGAATCAGTCCTTTTTCCGCCCGGCAGATCTGTCTTCACTGCGGATTAAATGATTTGCCGGTGGAAGAATGCGGTGAATATGAACTTACCACCATTTTTGAGCATATCCGGCGCTTGATCCGGGCATGTGCGGTCGGCTCTGCCCAACCTGGCGTTGTGCTTAAAGCAAATCGTCCGCTGGAATTTGCTCCTTACATTATAGAAGGAATGTCGGAATTTCAAAGCTATCCTTGTATGAATGAAGCCTGCGATTTTTTCTATAGTGAACTGTTAAATCAGGCCCGGTTGGAATCCGTAAGAAGCAACTTATCCCGTCAGGTACGCATAATTCTGGACAAAGCCTATAAAAAGAAGATGGCCCAGGAAGGCGATTTTAACAGTGCCCAGGATAAAGAGAAGTACCGGGAATGGGGAGAATTAATTACTACTTATGCCTATCAGCTGCATAAGGGCCAGACTGAGGCCCTGCTTACCAATTACTATACTAATGAAGAGGTGCTCATTCCTCTGGAAGCCAGGTATACGCCGATTGAAAATGCGCAGCGTTATTACAAAACCTATAATAAGAGTAAACGAGCCATTAACCACCTGCAGGAATTAATCCGAATTAATCAGGCTGAGATCGATTACCTGGAATCGGTAATGGTTCTTATTAACAAAGCTGAAAACCAGAATGATCTGGATGATGTTATCTACGAATTGGAAAAGGGCGGCTATTTAAAGACCCATACCCGTCGTACCGGCAAGCAATCAGTTAAGACCGAACCCCGCCATTTTATTTCTTCCGATGGTTTTGATATTTTGGTGGGCCGTAATAACCACCAGAACGACCGCCTGACTTTGAAGCAATCGGAGCGCCGCGATTTGTGGCTGCACGCCAAAAATATACCCGGCACCCACGTTATTGTGCGGCTGCCCGCTGATATGAAAAGCATAGATGCTTTATCCGACCGTACTCTCGAAGAAGCAGCCTCGCTGGCCGCCTATTTCAGCAAAGCCAGCGAATCGGACAAAGTACCGGTCGATTATACTTTTAGAAACAATGTCCGCAAACCATCCGGCAGTAAACCCGGCATGGTGATATACGACAATTACTGGACCATAATGGTTAATCCACAGTCTGCGATAATCAATAGGTTCCTGAACAACGATTAAGATTAGTATAGTGCACCCCGTTGTCAAGGCAAATTTTTGTTTAGCTTATTTTTTGCTTTTATGTATCTCACTTTATGGGAGCAGTATATCTAACCAATAATTTTTTCTGATGGTCTGGATTATATTAAATAACTGAATATCATACTTTAAACTTTTTAACTAGGTCTTGCAAATTGTCTGCACTAATTTTGACATTATCCGTTTCCAATTTAATTTCATTGGCCTTGTCCTTTATCTTAGAAACTTTTTCGGCAATATGAGTTATTCCCTCAGACCCAACTTCCGTAACCCTTGCTATTTCGGAGATCCCATCCGATACTGTTTTTATGGAAGCTAGCAGCTCCTGCGAGGTCGCGCTTAATTCCGTCGCCCAATCATTGATGGATTGAGCGTCCTGATTATAATTCTCGCCGACAAGGACGGATTCTTTATAGCTGTCCACCACTTTTGTCTCGATATATCCCAGCATTTGTCTGGAGCTGCCGGCCAGGTTTTCAACAGCTTTTAAGATAACGTCAAGGGTATCCTGTATCTCTTTCACCGTGTTTTTAGAGTTTTCCGCCAATTTCCGTATTTCCTCGGCAACAACGGAAAATCCCTTTCCGGCCTCTCCGGCTCTGGCCGATTCGATAGCCGCATTTAAAGCCAGCAGGTTGGTCTGTGCGGATATTTGCAAAATAACTTCGGACAAAGTCTTAATTTTATCGACTTCCTTGGCTTTTTCAAGTGCTTCATCCATCCCTTTCTTAATGGTCAAACGGGTCTGGTCGGCCCCGGTCTGAAGCTCAAGTGAACTTTCCTTTAAGGATACCGCTTTTTTACTAATTTCATTGGCGGATACGGCGCCTTCCTGCGCTTTTATCGCAACAGTTTCCACTGCGCTCTCAATCTCATTGGAAGTTGCCGTAATATCTTGCGTTGAAGAAGCGGTTTCCTCCATTCCCGCCGACAATTCTTGCACAGTAGTTGCTGCACCTTCTAGTTCATACGTTAGTGCCGCTATATTTTTATGTGTTTCAAGGATGTCCACATTCACTTTATTCGTTTCTGAGACGATTTTCTTGACCATTTCATGAATATATTCAATAAATAAATTGAAATAACGACTCATCTCTCCGATTTCATCTTTAGATGAAACGATTACCCTTTTGGTCAAATCTCCGTTTCCCTCAGCCATGTCTTTCAGCATTACGGTAATAGCCCGGATTTTTCGTATAATCATAACCCTGAACATCAAAACTACACCAATGCCAATGATGATTCCCAAAACAGCCATAATAACGCCTTGATTAATAATTAGTTTTTGGATCAGTTCTGTAACGACATCAAATTTTTGACCGATGAAAAGCATGCCGCTGCTTTTTCCGGTGACATCAATAATCGGCAGATAGGCAGCAAAGTACTTGGAACCATTAATAGCGGTCTGACCATAATAGGGTTTACCGTTTTTTAATACTTTATCAACAATAGCCTGGTCTTCCACTTTCGATCTGGTGAAACGCTTACCGCTTTTATCTTCAATGGTTGTCGCGATTCTTTCATTACCTGAGAATACGGAAACATCGCAACCGAAGATTCTCTTTTGTTTATCGGCAAATTCATTGTTGGAGAGGACATAGCCCAAGGATACGGCTCCGACAACTTGCCCGTCTTTGTCTTTCAACGGTGTGCCAGCCCGGATAGAATATTTAACGACTGCCCCTTCTTCAATTCCTACCGACTGTACCCCTTGTAAAGCCTTTTGAACATTGACTTGATTGGCAATGCTATCCCCATATTGTTCCGGTTCATGTGCGCGGATAAATACTTTTCCTTCCTTATCAGTGATCACCAGATAATCAATTCCAAAAGATTTCAGCGCTAGTTGACCGAGTGCCAGCGCCTCCTTTCGATCCTGGTTCTGAACTGCATTAACCAGCCTGGCAGAACTCTCCAGCCATTTTGTGGTATTTAGGGCTTTTTGTTTCATGTCTTCGACGTCGCTGCTAAGAACAAGAGACTTGCTTTTTAACTCACTTTCTGCGTTCTGACTGATCACACTTTCTACGGTTGAAGAAATAATCATAAAAACCGCAATAATAAAAATTGTGATAAATCCCGCCATTAATAACGATATCTTACTTGACAAGCTATTAATTTTCATTATGAACCTCTCCTTTGGCAATTAAGTTTTTATATTAATTTTGCTTTTATTCATTTCCATACATATTTAGATGGCAACGATATGAAACCTGCACGTCCAATCCCCGTTTGACCAGCAATCAGTTTCCTTGACAATAAACAGCCTGCCTATATATACTTCCAGGATTCCCATTATGAGGCCTTCATCAAAATTGCAGACTGTTTCGCCGGTTACCGCCACTCCTGAACAGTCCAGGTCTTCGGATATAGTTATAATAAAGATCATATTCTCAAAATCCGCATGTTCGACCTCAAGTATCCCTATCCCTAGTTCAGCCATTTTTTGTTTGAGTAAACAGAAAAATTCCGCAGAGGGCAGGTTAGGATCCAGCACATGCCGGCAAAATTCTCTTCCCGCTAACCGTCCGGCTTCCACCAGGTTATGTTTGGTAGCCGCTTTGCCGTAGCCTTTCTCCAGAACGCTGCGGAGTGAATAATGGAACATCCTATAAACAGTGACATGCATTTTATCTCCAAACGTGGGCCTGCCTCGTTCAATATCTCCAATATCTTTCCATTCAAAGCTTCTAAATGTATCGTTCATTCTTTCTCCCTATAAATTATCTGTTAAATGGCGCTAAAATTTATATTGTTTAAGCATTGTCTCCAGTTGACCTGACAATTGGGCCAGGGCTTCTGCTGAAGAAGCAATTTCCTGCATTCCCGCCGATTGTTCTTCAGTAGCGGAAGAAATGGTCTGACTGTTAGCTGCCGTTTCCCGGGATATATTCTGTATCTTTTCCACTGCTGCGGTCACCTTGCTGCTGGAAAATGACAGGTTATGAACACTTTCTGTAATTCCTTGAACCGCTTGCTGGACATTGTCAATCTGTTGTTGAATGACTCCAAACGATTTGCCTGCTGCTAAAACTACTTTCTGCCCTTCCAAGACTTCCTGCGTGCTTTTATCCATCCTGTCAATCGTAACTTGAATTTGGGATTGGATCTCATTGATAATTTGAGCAATATTTTCTGCTGACCCTTCCGCTTGTTCGGCAAGTTTACGGACTTCATCGGCAACAACCGAAAAGCCACGTCCGCATTCTCCGGCACGGGCGGCTTCAATAGCTGCATTTAAAGCTAAGAGATTGGTTTGGGAAGCAATACCCGTAATGGTATCGACAATTTGGCTGATTCTATCGGAAAAGGTACCCAAACTGCGGATAGTACCTGCGGTATCCTGGACTATTCCATTTATATTGGTAATAGAATCAATAGCATGGCGAAGTGCTTCCCCTCCCTCTACGGCCGCTGAAGCCGATGCTTGGGAGACATCGCTGACTGCGGAAACGTGCTTGGCAATGCCGTTGATTTCCTCTCCTACTTCCTGTACAGTTTGAACCGTATCATCAACAGCCTTGGCCTGATCTGTAGCCCCTACCGCCACTCGAGATACTGTTGCCGCCACTTGGCCTGCCGCCTGGGCGGATTGCCCGGCACTCGCTTCCAGTTCCTCGCTTGCAGAGGCAATCTGTGCTGCTGCCTGGCCGATCTGTTCCATTGTGGAGCGGAGCATGTCCGCCATATCTCTGAAATCTTGCTGGAGACGGCCTATTTCGTCCTGGCCTTTTACCCGGATCGTTTTTGCCTGGGCAAAATCGCCGGACGCAATAATATTGGCCTGGTCGGCGATCTTTTTGATCGGGTCGGCGATATATTTTGCGCCTGCCAGAGCGATAACGGTACTCAGAAGTGCAGTAATTAATGTAATCATAATAGAGGAATTTCGCTCTTTTCTAACCGGAGCCATTGCTTCATCATAAGTCATTCTGTCGGCAACGCCCATTGAGGTCCCGGGAATATTAGTATAAGCTGCGATTACTTTTGATCCGTTAAATGTATAAATTTGACTGCCGGAGCTCCCTGCAGCCGCTTTTTTGGCCATAGTCTGCAATTCTGGCGCAACCAGGACTTTGTCATCTTCATCAGTATTGATGAACTTAAGCGAGCCGACATATTCCTGAACCGGGTGGGCAAAGACCAGACCGTTTTTACCGTCAAAAGCAAAAGTATAATTGCTGTCGCTCCTTTTCCCTTCGGCTACAATTCCTTGCAGGTTATCAATATTTACGGAAATTCCCAGATATCTTTCCGGTGCGCCGGGAACCTTGACAGGCGTAGCAATCATTAGTGAAGGTTTTTGGGTGGCCTGGGAAATAAGAATCTCGCGCGATATAACAGTCTTTTTTGTTTTTTGGACTTCCTGCATGTATTCCCGGCTGGCCAAAGAAGTTAATTCACCCTTTTCGTTCAATCTATTGAGAGCCGAATCCGTCATAAAAACCGTGGAGAAAATGTGGTTTTGTTCTTTTATCGCCAGCAATGCTCGAATGATGACGTCCCTATCATCTGACGCAAAAGCACTATTATTGGCTGATGTCTCCAGGGTGGAAACGGTTTTGATTATTTCCGTTTCCAGTCTGGATGCTGTCAATACCGCGGTATTTAATTGTTGTTCTGTTACTGTTTTTTCGATTTCTGACGCTCTGACCTGATAATCGTATATTTCTACAGCTGCGACGGCTAAGGCAATAAGCAGCGCAATCACACAGGCCAGTTTTGTTCGGATACTGATAAAACCCCAGTTTCTGTTTTTCCTAATGACATTCATTATGTTAAATCCTCCTATAGCTATATAAAAACTTTGTCCCCAGACCTTTGTCTTATTATTTAAGGCTTAAAAGATTTGTTACTATTGTATCAATGTGCTCTGAACATTTTCTGAACAAATTTGAACAAATCTCTCAGGATATTGGCAGATTTCTCACTTTTAAGTAAAATATATAAATAGATTAATTGCTTTGGAAGGATTTTCTATTGTGAATAATATAAAAGTACAACGATTTTATTTTTATTTAATGTTGGTAATAATGGCCGCAAGTATTGCCGTCCCGGCTCTGGGTCATTTATCGTCAGATGTGCCTAAAGCAGTAAACGGTACGCTGGACTTGAGAAATTACGATGCGATTAACGGGCAAGCAGTTAAACTGGACGGGGAATGGGAATTTTATTTCGGTCAGCTTCTTACCCCCAGCGACTTTAAAAATATGCCGCCTGCTGGGAGAAGTGTGCAAAAGGTTCCTTCATCCTGGCGCTCCTATCAAATACAGGGTAGAAAATCGCCTTCCTACGGAACCGCCACCTATCGTCTTAAAGTATTGCTTCCTGAGAAAGGTAGAAATTATAAGAGTTATGGAATTAAAACAACCTGTATCAGCGCTTCCGCCAGGATCTTTGCTGATGGCCGGCAAATCATCGCCTGTGGCAGTCCCGGATACACGTCCGCATCCACCGTTCATAAATATTATGCCGACACGGGCTATTTCTCCACAAGCAAGGACGAAATCGAAATAATTGTTCAGGTGGCCAATTATCTTCACGCCGGCGGCGGGATTCGTTATGAGATTTATTTTGGCGGCCAGCAAGCAATTACTTCTTTACGCTCATATCATTTCTTTATTGATGTCGCCTTAATTTCCGGCTTGTTTTTTATGTCTGTTTACTTCTTCGGCTTGGGCTTGCAAAGGAAACGTAACCGCGAAGTGCTATTTTTTGCTTCTTATTGTTTATTCTCAGCTATTTACGCCAGTACTTGCTCGGAAGGCCTTATCAACTATGCTTTGCCATTTTTGAACTATAAAGCTTCGATCAAAATTTTGACTTTTTCCCTAATCTTAAGCCTGTACTCTTTATTTAAATATGTCTATTATGCTTTTCAGACGCCATATTCTCGCCGGGTCAAGCTGATCATTGACGGAATTACCGCCTTCTTTGTCCTATTGACCTGCTTCACCAACTTTTATTTATGCAATTACGCTTCCTTCGCCCTTTTTCTAGGGAATGTTTATGTCATCGCTTTGATTCTGCATATTATTCTCAGGCATATACATACCAACATTGAAGGCAGGTATTACCTCTACACCGCTACAGTCGGTTCCGTTATTTTCTTAATCACCGGTTTTTGCGATCTTGCCCTGCAGATGGAATCAAACTTTTTTCCACCTGTCTTTCAACCGATATTCGTTTTGTCTCTGGCCTTGTACATGTCTGAAAAATACGAAAACTCCTATAAAACAATTGAAGAACTCAGCAACCGGTTGGTTACTTTAGACAAACTAAAAGATGATTTTCTGTTCCAAACCTCACATGAACTGAAAACGCCGTTAAACGGCATCATCAATATTTCCAAGTCGCTTTTGGATGGCGCGGGCGGCAGTTTAAACACTGACCAAGCCAAAGATATCCGACTGATTACAATTATAGGCAAACGGCTTTCTACCTTGGTTTATAATATTTTGGACTATTCCAAATTAAAGGTCAGGGATATACAGTTAAATATAACCTGTCTGGACGTGCACCAAGTCGTGGAATCAACCGTAGAAATTTTCGGCTATCTGATCAAAGGTAAACCTCTTATCCTCGAAAATAAAATACCACCCAATCATTATATGATTCTGGCGGATGAGAACAGGCTTAAGCAGATTATAAGCAACTTATTGGACAACAGCGTCAAATTTACAGCACAGGGAAGCATTGTGATCGACTGCCGCCCGGATGGGGAGTTCCTTTGGATCGAAATCAAGGATACAGGCATCGGCATACCTGAAAGCAAGTTAAAAGATATTTTTACTTCCTATGAGCAACTTGAGGAACAAGCAAATGGTACGGAGGTGACAAGCCTTGGTTTGATAATAACTAAACATCTGGTTGAACTTCATCAAGGGCGGATATTGGCTCAATCGGAGCCGGGACAAGGCTCATGCTTTACTTTCTCCATGCCCCTTGCCCAAAATAATAAACGCGGGGAAACCATAGCAGCAAAACATACAAGACCAAAATTACCCGAACCTTTAAGCTTTGAAAAGCTGCCACAAACGGTCAATGTGGGAGGCGAATTTTCCATCCTGGCTGTTGATGATGAATACTTCAATTTAAAAGCCCTGTTAAATATATTGACGGTCTGCCAATACAATGTTACCATCGCCGGAAATGCGGAATCAGCTCTGAATCTTCTCAAAGGGCCCGTAAAATACAATCTTTGTATCCTTGATGTCATGATGCCGGGTATAAGCGGCTATGAAGCCTGTCGGAAAATCAGGGAAATTTATTCGCCTCTGGAGCTTCCTGTGCTTTTGCTTACAGCCCAAACGCTTCCTGAAGATCTGGAGGCTGTTTTTAGGTCGGGGGCTAATGATTTTATTGAGAAGCCCTTTGAAATCGGAGAGCTGAAATGTAGGGTCAATACCCTTGTCCAGTTGAAAAAGTCCATGGATTTGCTGCTGGAAAAGGAAACGGCTCTTTTACAAGCCCAAATCAGGCCTCATTTTCTATTCAATGCTTTGAATACCATCAGTTCTTTTTGTTATACCAATCCCGCAAAGGCGGGGGAGTTACTTTCGGAATTAGGCGTTTTTTTAAGAAACAGCTTCGATTTTTCCAGCACTTCTTCCTTTATCGCGATTGAAAAAGAGCTTAGGCTCGTTAAGGCTTATGTGGCTATAGAACAAGCCAGATTCGGCAAACGGCTTGAGGTGGAATACAATATTGATCCCGCTGTTTTGAATTATAGTATTCTTACCCTCCTCATCCAACCAATTGTCGAAAATTCTATCCGGCATGGTTTGATGAAAAGAAATCAGGGGGGGAAGGTTACTTTAAACCTGACCCTTTGTGATGGCCGGATAAACGTGCAAGTCATAGACAATGGCATCGGTATCGCTGCTACTATCCAGAGCGGCTTGACGGAGCCAAACCATGAAGGCAGCGGCGTCGGTTTAACTAATATTAACCGCCGGCTGTTAAATTTTTATGGTTCAGCTTTAGATATCTCAAGCAAAGAAGGGCGGGGAACGGCAATATCGTTCAATATACCTGCAAGATGTAGCTAATTCACTAAATAACATCCTAGTTGATCATATAAGAGAATTTATTTTGAAGGGGTTGTTTATTATTTTAAGGGCAATTATTGTAGATAATGAGGAACCGGCGATCAACATCCTGAAAATATTACTGGAAAGGACAGAACAGGTAACAGTTATCGACAGCTTTTTCAGCGCGGCGGATGCCTTAGCCGGACTGAAAAAGGCAAAACCGGATGTTGCTTTCCTGGATATTGAAATGCCCGAGACTAATGGCCTGGATCTGGCCGGAAATATTATTGCAATTGACAGTGATATTGAAATCATCTTTGTAACCGCGTATGATCAATATGCCTTAAATGCTTTCCGGGTCAATGCTTTGGATTACCTGTTAAAACCCCTGTCTTTTGAAGATATCGAACAAACAGTTGCGCGCCTTGTCAAAAGGAAGGGTTTGTTGACAGGCTCCCATCATAAACTTTCGAGCAATGGACGAATTTATTGCTTCGGAAAATTCTCAGTATATGGTACGGAAAATAAGCAACCAGTCAAATGGCGCACTTCCAAGGCAGAAGAACTTTTTGCCTATATGCTGCAAAACCTGGAAAAAGAAGTTCCGAAATGGAGAATCTGTGAAGCTCTCTGGCCCGAATATGATCAGGAAAAGGTGGATATTCAACTTCACACAACCATATATAAGATGAAAAAGGCTCTATCCTCGGCTGGTATAAAATTTGATTTCACTTTTATTAATGGATGTTATTGGATGAGTCTTCCCCATGCATACATTGATACGGTTAAGTTTGATTTCCAAACCTCCTCCTCTATGCCTGTTGAGGAAGGTACCATAGAAGAATATGAAAAAGCGCTTTTATTATATAAAAGCAATTACCTGGAGGATAATGACTACTTATGGTCTTTGCCCCAAAAAGAGGAATATTTTAAGAAATATTATAAGTTGGCAACTTCCATCGTAATCTACTATATGCAAAGGAATGATTACATAGCAGCTGAAAAAATACTTCACGAAATCCTGGAAAAATCGCCTTTAGACGAAGCCGCCCATGAAATGCTTTTAAAATGCTATTTTGTCAAAAAGGATCAGATTGCCTTTATCACGCATTATCAGGCTGTACAAGAACTGTTCCAAACCGATTTGGGAATTGAGCTGGGTAAGCCGATGCAGGCTTTATATAAAAGTATGATATGCGGTTAAAGTAGCTCTTAGATGGCCTCTATATCCGCCTGGCGGTAACCTGGAATAAATTCCGAACTCATCCCGCCAAATCTGACGACCGTATCGTTTTGCGGATAAAGAACCGCCAGTGAGCCATTCAACCCAAGAGCACTGACAGGTATCCGATAGCACAGCATCGGGGCAGATGAGGATTGGCGGCATATAGGATGACGCCCAGCAATATTCCTGCAATCAGGTTAAGGTCAAGTTTAAGAAATACATCCACGAAAAATCTCTCCATTTGTTAGACTAAATCGCCGCAGTCTTTCATTTCCCGGTTATATTCATGGTCACCCGAAATGTATCCGGGTGGATGGTGATGATATCCCGCTGCTTCATACACGCATAGGCCATGGCCTTGTCGGTAGCATCGCCCCGGGCGGAATCCGGATCATAGACAGCCAGTACAATGTCCGAATGGTCGACGATAACCCGCAAGGCGCGGAACTGGGCGGCTGGGGTTTTATGTACCGAAGTAGCCGTCATATGCGTACATTTTTTCAGTACCTCAAAATACCGTTCTCGAAGATAGGGAGCCCATTTGGTCGCCTGCTCCTCATGTGGAAGCACGCACAGCAGCTCAAGCCCGGCGTCGTTTTCCTTCAGGTGATTGGCCATTTCCGCCGCCCAGAGCCCTACGCCGGGGTCACAGACCTCCATAAATCGGGCCCTAAACGTTCCTCATTCTGCATTTAATTTAATATTTATGGAGCCGTCCGGATTGTATTCAGCTTGGTAGCCCGGTTCGAGAATATAGATTTTGTTATTTACTTCATCTACCGCTATATCCCGGTTAATGAGAGTGTTAATTTCGTCTTTACCCATCAGAGTCCGGATCTGAACTCCGTTGTCATATAGTTGCAGGTGAAGCTGGTCTCCGTTTTCCCGCTTTATCATATCCTGGGTATGCCGCTGATATGGTTTTATAAAAACATATTCATACCCAAACTCGCTAAATTCCATTTCTTTACCATTCAAAAAGGTTCTCATCCCATTCCCCCCAGCCTATGCACCGGCCTGAAGGGCTACCGCCCTGTAGGCCGGCCTACGACTTTGTTTTCGC
>ENA-UOOK01004958-UOOK01004958.1-fermentation-metagenome-genome-assembly--contig:-NODE-4958-length-13774-cov-3.584736_pt1 | contig 13774 bp, 11 predicted proteins | sample MGYA00245777_ERZ724023 | MGnify/ENA primary metagenome ERZ724023 (study PRJEB28704, sample SAMN03018312) | fermentation metagenome | biome: anthropogenic terrestrial biome; feature: soil; material... | reverse complement strand
GCATCGGCGACATCCTGCAGCAGCTGGGCGTGGGCGAGGCGCAGTTCTTCGTGAACTCGGTGGACACCCGCACCCGCGGCATCGACCTGACCATCAACCATCGCGCCAACGTCGGCCAGGGCGTGCTCAACACCTTCCTCGCCTTCAATCGCGGCACCACCAAGGTGCAGAAGGTGAACACGCCGCCCAACCTCCTCGGGCGCGAGGAGTCGCTGCTGGAGGAGCGCGACCGCCGCTTCATCGAAGGCGGCTCGCCGCGCTCCAAGGCGGTGCTCGGCTTCGACTACGTGCTGGGCAACTGGGCGACCGACTTCAAGGTGATCTACTTCGGCCCGATGACGCTCGGCACCTTCTCCGGTCCGCCGGAGCCCAACCAGGAGTACTCGGGCAAGACCTCGGCGGATCTCGCGTTCACCTACAGCTTCACCGAGAACGCCAAGCTCACGCTCGGCGGCACCAACCTGCTCGACACCTTCCCGAGCCGGCAGAAATACGAAGACCAGCCGTACTTCGTCAGCGAATACGGCGGCATCTGGTGGAACCCCGGGGATAAGCAGGGATGGGGTTACGGGTCCCGTCCCGGAAGTAAAGAAGAGTTTCTGGAACGTTACCACGGTCTGACGGAAGCCCTGCTGAAGCATCCCAGGATCTGTGCTTTCTGCTATACGCAGCTGTATGACATTGAGCAGGAGGTCAACGGATTGTATACCTATGACAGGAAACCCAAATTCGATCCGGAGATCATAAGAGCCGTCAACAGCCAAAAAGCCGCTATCGAGTAAAGGTTAGACCTGCTGCAAGAACTCATGCCGCCGCAGCCGTCAAAGTAATTCGGCAACGCCTCATTCCGGCAGCTGAAACTGGATTTGACAGGAAGATCGTTCTGTGTTAAGATAACCATAATTTTATAATCTGCGATGAAGGGGAAAAAGTAAGATACCGGGTCTTTTTCAGAGAGCCTCTGGCTGGTGCGAAGGGGCATAGCAGGTATTGGAATACATCCCCGAGCTCTCACACCAAACCTTTCCTGTCATAGTCGTTTTCGAAAGATTTATGAAAGGATGAACAGGAAAGCAGTAGGCTGCTGACGGAAACTTCGACCGTTACAACGATAGGGTATCATGCCATCCGGCATCGTGCCTGACAAAGGTTATTATGGAAAGATAATAACGAATTTAAGGTGGTACCACGGGAAAAACAGCTCTCGTCCTTATCCGTTGATAAGGGCGGGGCTTTTTTATACTTTTTTTCCGTCTCCCATTCCGATAGGATATCAAAACCTTTCCGGAAAGGTTTTCTTATAGGAATGGGATAGACCGATAAAGCAAAAAAGAATAGGAGGAATGAGAAATGTCCATGTACGAACACGGAGTGTCCGTCGAGGAACAAATGAAAATCATCCGGAAAGGGGCGGATGAGATCATCAGTATGGAAGAACTGAAAGAAAAACTGCTGAAGTCGGAAAGGGAACACAAGCCCCTGAAAGTAAAGCTCGGTTTGGATCCCAGCGCGCCCGACATCCATCTGGGACATGCCGTCGTATTGAGAAAGATCCGGCAGATCCAGGACCTGGGCCATCAGGCCGTGATTATTATCGGAGATTTCACCGGCAGGATAGGGGACCCTACCGGCAGGTCCAAAGCCCGTAAGCAGCTGACCAGGGAAGAGGTCCTGGAGAATGCCCGGACCTATGAAAGGCAGATATTTAAAATACTGGATAGCAAAAAGACAGAGGTCCGGTTCAACAGTGAGTGGCTGTCCCGATTGAACTTTCGCGATGTGATCGAGCTGGCATCCAAATACTCGGTGGCACGGATGCTGGAGCGGGAGGATTTCAGGAACCGGTTTCAGAATCAGATCAGCATCGGAATCCATGAATTCTTTTATCCCATTATGCAAGCCTATGATTCGTTGGAGACGGAGGCGGACATCGAACTGGGCGGAACGGATCAGAGATTCAACATCCTCATGGGCAGGACCTACCAGAAGGAATTTGGCAGGGAATGCCAAATCGCTATCCTGATGCCTATTCTGGAAGGCATTGACGGCGTGGAGAAAATGAGCAAGAGCCTGGGCAACTATATCGGGATTTTTGAGGAACCGGATATCATGTATCGGAAGGTCATGCAGATACCGGACCATCTCATCCTGAAATATTTTGATCTGGCGACGGATGTCCATCCGGATGAGACAGCCCGGCTGAAAGACCTGCTCGATCGGGATCTGGCCAATCCCAGGGATATCAAGATGCGGTTGGCCCGGGAGATCGTGGCCTTGTACCACAGCCGGGAAGATGCGGCTTCGGCGGAAGAAAACTTTATTCAGGTGTTTCAGAATAAGGAGGTACCGGAAAAGGTGCCGGAAACCGTTATCAAGCCATCCGACGGTATCATAGAAGCCATCGTCAGGGCTGGGCTTGCCCCCTCCAAAAGTGAAGCGCGGCGTCTGGTCAAGCAGGGCGGAGTAAAACGGAACGGAGACAGAGTGCAGGACTTCGCTGACATTGTGCTGAATACCGGCGATATCCTTCAGGTAGGAAAAGAAAAATTCACCAAGGTAATCGTGGAATGACAAAAAGGAGTCGGGTCATGAGGTTTCATCGGACCCCGTCTCCTTGCCGGTGAGGCATTTGGGACAGATGCCCCGGTAATAGACATCCTTCTCCCGGATCGTAAAACCCTCCAGCTCGCTTGCGGCCAGAGCTGCGGAATTGATATCAAATTCATAGATGGTGTTGCACCGGTCGCATTTGAAATGGCCATGATCCGTGACATCCACATCATAACGGAGCTCATTGCCGTCTATGGTAATCGCTCTGGTTATATTGGCCTGGATGAACAGGTCGAGGGTGTTGTAAATGGTGGTTTTCGAGAGGGTCGGCATTTCCTCCACCAATGCTTTGTATATGTCGTCCACGGTCGGGTGATTCGAACCGGCTGCCAGGTATTCGAATACCTTCAGCCTGGGAAAGGAAGGCTTGATCTTGTTTTTCAACAGGTACTTCTTAATTTCATTCATAGAAATCGACATGATAATGCCTTCCTCCCCATTTTTCGTATTCCAATAATTGTAATTCTTTTAAATTTATTATACCTACAAGTCGGAAATAATGCAAGCACTAATCTGGTATTTCTGTCTGTTTTAAATACGTCTCAAACCAGTTTGTCATTTCTTCCAGCCGTCTTACTCTGTGGCGCGGTTTGCCGCTTCTGCTGAGTTCGTGGTTTTCTCCCCGGAACAGGCAAAACCTTGCATCGACACCGTGATATTTTAATGCGGTGAACATTTGTAAGCCTTCCGCAAGCCAGCAGCGGTAGTCTTCCTCCGAATGAAGGAATAAGGTTGGCGTAACAGCCCGGTCGGCATATTTCAAAGGGGAATGGAACCACATTTTCTCCATATTGTCCCAGGGTGTCGATTGAATTTGATCGGCATTGAAATAATACCCAATGTCTGTTGTTCCGAATTTTGAAATCCAGTTGGAAATGCTTCTTTGGGATACGGCGCATTGGAACCGGTCGGTGTGACCGATCAACCAGTTGGTCATAAAGCCTCCGTAGGAACCCCCGGTAACGCCTATGCGACCTTTATCGATCTGAGGATATTTTTCAAGAACCAAATCGGTGAACTTCATCAGGTCCTGATAATCGATTGTGCCATACTTGCCTCTGATATCGGCAAATTCATCTCCTCTCCCGTCGCTGCCTCTCGGATTGCAGAAGAACACAAAGTAGCCTTCGTTTGCCCAAACCTGCATTTCATGATAGAAGACTTCACCGTACACCGTCTTCGGTCCGCCGTGTATGTCAAGAATTCCGGGGTATCGCTTGTTCTCATCATAATCAACGGGTTTCAGGACAAATCCCTCCATTGTGATAGTATCATTTTCGAATTCCAATCTTTCCGGCTGAAGGATGGTTTTGGTTTCTGCTATCTTTTCATTGAACCGTGTTCTTTGAATTTCAACGCCTTTTTCATATGTATATATTTCCTGAAGTTTGGCCCCGCGGAGCCCTATAAAGATAAGGGCTTCGTCGCACAGATCAAAGCAGTCCACAGAGCCGTTGTCATCCGTCAGTTTTTCAATTTTTCCGTCCAATGAAAGCCTCTTGATAAAGGAGCTTTTGTTTTCCGTGGCGACAAAGTACAGGCAGTCGTTCCATACTCTGTAATGCGCTCCGCCTCCGTAGCGGCAGTCTGAGCCTACGGAATTCCGCATCCCAAAATCGTGGCGGCTCAAAAGCTCCGCTTTCCCGGACTTCACTTTATAAAAGCTCGCATTTTGATTGAGACCGTACGAATCCATGGGGGACGCCGCAAAAACAATTTCATTGCCTACGAATTCCGCAAAGTCGATAGAAAGGTCATCTTCTTCAATTAAGCGGATTGCTTTTCCGGAATCGGAATCATAGAGATACAGTTGGTTGGTGAGCTCAAGCTTGTTTGTGTAATCCTGGGACAGGTAGAGGGCCTTCCCGTCCTTCCCTCCTGTTATGGAGACATTTTCAAATGGACCCGAAATCGGGGCGATATCCTTTGTCCTTCTATCAAACAAATACAGTCTGCTCCTTTTTTTGTTTGTGAAACCAACACTGTTTGACCAGAAAGGGATTTCATCCAATACTTCGTAATCCTTGTATGTCAATGGTGTTTTGTCATCATTATATCTTCAAAACCGGTTATGCGCAATATGGCAATCAAACAAAACGTCTCTTGCTTTTTCAGAATAAAAATTTATTGAAATGCGATAAATAAGTATTGCAAAACGATAATATCAGTATTATAATAGGCCATGAGAGGAACGATGGGAGGGAACAATCGTGTACCGAAACAAAACCTTTCCTTCTTTTTCAAAGGTTTTGGCCCCGGGGTGCGGAAAGGACAATTTCTGTTATCTGCTTGCCCTGTTGTCTGCCTGGCTGCTGCTGAATTGGGTCGGGAATGCCCCGGATGCCGTTCTGCGGGTACTGTTGTATCCGCATAAGCGGGCAGCGGAGTTATTCTACCATACGATACTGTATTACCGGGAGGGCATTGGCTACCAGGCATGGAACTCCGGTTATGTGATCGGTCGGGAATGCATGGGATATCGTTTTATTCTGCTTCTATATGCGATGAATGTCTGCACCTATGTCCGGCATTTTACCGGTTTCCGCAAGCTTTTATGGATGTCGGCCAGCCTTGCGGGCGCCATACCGGTGGGTCTGTTTGCCAGCAGTCTGCGGATTATCGGCTCCATTCCTTTTGTCCTGCACAAGAACTTTCCTTTGATTCATCTTTTCATCGGCACATTCCTGTACCTGTTTGTGCTTATAGTGGATTATGCCGGTCTGAATAAACTTTTTGGGAGGATTCGTTATGAAAAATAAAGAAGACAGGGAAACATTCCGGAATGTCAAAATATCGAAATCGGCCAAATATGTCGCGGGACTGGCCGCCATTCCCCTTCTCTGGTATATTGGCGGTAATGTTTTCAGCGGAAGCAACGTTTATACCTTTGCCATGATATCCTTTACGGCCGGTATGCTCGCTATACTGGTTCTGATAGGAAGGAAAATTTCCGCTTCTTCCGGAACGATCCGGGATTCGGTCTGGGACAGCGAGAAACCTCCGGATATCAAGTATTATACCGCGACTCTTCTTATCATGCTGCTGCTTCCCTTGAGCGGGTTGGCGCTGAATACCTGGGCGGCCGATTTTGGAGGTCCGGATTCCGGCGGTCTGTTCGGTGATTTCTCCCATCCGGCCTATTTCATCCTTGCGGTACTCAATTGCCTGTTGCTGATGATCACTCCCGTGCGGGAAGCACGGCTTCGCCTGCTGTTGTTTTATCTCAAGGCAATCGGATTTTCCTATATCCTGTATTTCTTTGTTGCTTTTTTGCCGATTCTTCCGTTGGGAGCGCTCGGCCTGCTTTTTTATGGGCTGGGAATATTGATCTGGGCGCCTGTCGCCGCAACGGTCTGGCAGGGGATCCATATGTTCCGGGAATGGGCTGTTCTGATAAAAACATGGGGCCTGTCAAGAATCGCAGCCGTCTTCCTCATTGGGCTCATGACGCTGCCGATGGTTTTGATTTCCGTATGCTGGGGCGATAAGGCAAATTTCCGGACAGCGGTCTCCTATCTTGACCGGGAACCCTCGGCGGATAGGGAAAGCGTGAATGAAACACGCCTGAAAAGGACCCTGAAGAACATAAAGGAGGAACTGCAGCCCGACCGAAATATAATGGGCTTTTCGGCGGGGGATACGCCGATTCTTTCGGAGCTTTACTCCCGGTTTGTCCTGGATGGAAAAGTTATTTCCCGGGACAACCGGTTGGCACTGGAGAATCTGTTTTTTGACGCGGATCATGACTTAAGCGCCGAGCGTCTTTCCGATGAATCTGTCGGCCGGGAGGTACGCCTGACAGCGGCAGACTGTGAAACCGAATACGATCCGGACCTCGGTCTGTACCGCTCCCGGATCAATCTGACCATGGCGAACCGGTCCGATATGGGGGACGGGGAATATAAGATGGTATTCAAGCTGCCGGCAGGCGCTTATATCCGCGATTATTACCTGGAAGTGTCCGGGGCTCGGAAAGCGGGAATTCTGGCCGACCGACGGGCAGCCATGTTCCTGTACAATAAGATCGTCAACACACGCAAGGATCCCGGCCTGTTGCATTATATCGGCAGGAATACCCTGGAACTCAGGGTCTTTCCCTTTGGGCCCGGGCAAGTGAGAAAAACCGGATTTGAGGTGATCCACTATGAACCGTTTGATTTAGAACTGGACGATAAAACGGTCTCATTGAATGCAGGCGGAGAAGCGGGCCAACCGGATACCCAAACCCGGCAAGATCAGGAGGACCGGTCGCTTGCGTTTGAAGGCGGCTTGCTGTTGCCTTCCGCCTTCAAGGAGGAGCTGCAACCCGCAGCGGGAAGGCAACCCAGGTATTATTTTGTACTGGACAGTTCGAAAAGCAGCAACGTCGAATGGCTGATCAGCCAGGTGGAGGCATATGCGGATGCAAATCATATTACGAAGGCGGAAGTCCTGTTTGTCAATTCCCAGGTACGATTTTATACGCTGGAAGATATGCGGGAAGCGGAGTATGTCGGGAACTACGGCTATAACCTGAATCTTGCGATACGGACGATACTTGACCGGGTGGACGGCAAGGACAGTTTTCCGGTCATCCTTGCGGTATCCGACAACATGCCCGCCGCAATTCTGCCAAAGGATATTTTCCCGTTGGCATCGCGATATCCGGAAAGCCGGTACTATTATGCTCTGAACCACGATCTCACTCTGACTCCTTATTCCTTTGATGACAATCTGCCCGGATCTCCGGTCGAGAAGCCTATTTTGCAGAAAGCCCTGGACTATAACGGACATTATGTTGCGGACAACGGGGAAAGCGAGTTGCTGTTTACTGAAGATCCGCCGGACCGATTCACGAAGACCGGAAATCCGTTGAAGGATGCTTTACTGCTGGATGCCATGCAAAACAAAGCTTATCTGGACGGCAGCTTCGATACGGCCGAGCTGGTTCGTGCCAGCTTTCGCTTCGGAATACTGGCTCCTCAGACCGCTTTCCTCGTGGTGGAGACCTCTGCTCAGGAAAGAGAGCTCCTGGACATACAGGAACAAGTACTGAACAATAATATGGATGCCTCGCTGATTTCATTGGAGGAACCGCCGCTGCTGTGCATCCTCCTGCTTCCGGCGATGATTTTCTTATTCCGAAGGCGCAGACAGTTGTTGAAAGGAAAGCTGCCCATGTAATTTCATGATAGCCCGATTCCCTGAAGTATGTTACAATGGAAAAAAGGGGGGCGATTTCTTATGTGGCAGGCATTCCGGAATTTTTACTGGGGGTTTCTTTTCGTTCTGATCGATTTCCGATTCAACGGGTTTGATATTTTACCGGACATCATCGGCTACGCTTTTTTTGCTGCGGCATTTCACGTGCTGGCGGACCGGAACTTCCATTTTTCCAAGGCCAGATCCTACAATATCATTATGTTGATTTTGTCCGTATTTTCCATTTATGAACGACCGGCGCAAAATACAGAAGGCTTGAATATCCAAGTTGATCCACTGGGCTTTCTGATCGGAATCGCAAGCCTGATATTCAGCCTGTTGGTCCTGTACCACCTGTTTATGGGAATCAAACACATGGCGGATGAGGTAGAAGAATCCGGTATTTCCGCGGAGGCGGAGCAGCGCTGGAAACAGCTTTTGTATCTGCAGATAGCGGGATTTGGAACGATTTTGCTGATATTCGTACCTCCGGTGGCGATCGTTACCCTCATTATCCTGCTTGTTATCTCCATCGCACTGACGGTGAATTGCATGAAGTTCATGACCCGCTGCGGTGAGTTTTTTACGGACGAGTAAAAAAAACGAAGGCTGCAGGAAACTGCTTCACTGCTTTTGCCTTCGTTATACAATATAGGGGGTTTAATTCTATTGTGTCCATTCTTTCCGGAATGTATAACGGCGGATGGACATTTTTTTATCGGATCTTTTTCGGTTCGGGGTAATCGTACCCGAAGGTGTCAACGGTAACCTTCTTCATAATCACGTCTTCCAACGGCTTGTCCGTTTTTTCATCGGTAGCGGTCTCCGAAATGTCCTCCACAACGTCCATTCCTTCCACCACCTTGCCGAAGGCGGCATAGTCGCCGTCCAGTGACGGCTGATCCTCCACCATGATAAAGAACTGGCTTCCGGCGGAATCCATACTGTAAGGGCTTCTCGCCATGGAAATCACGCCGACTTCATGGAGCAGATTGTTTTCAAAACCATTGTTGGTAAATTCTCCCTTGATCGAATAGCCGGGTCCGCCGGTTCCGTCGCCGTTGGGATCTCCGCCTTGTATCATGAAGTCCGCTATCACCCGGTGAAAAGTCAGCCCGTCATAAAAGCCGTCTTCCACAAGGCTGATGAAATTGTTCACCGTATTGGGCGCAATTTCGGGATACAGCTCGATTTTTACCGTTCCCCGGTCCTTTATTTTCATTGTGACAACCGGGTTCTGCTGATTTTCCCCGTCCTGTCCGGTTTCCTTTCTGCGGATCAGGCCGCAGCCGGTAGCGGGTACGAGGGTTAAAGCAAGAAGGATTGCTATGGTGCGATTTCTTTTCTTCATGGTTTTTCTTTTTCCTCCGTTCTTCTGCTGATGTACTGTTTTGCATACTGCTTTCCTTCACAATTCGGCCGGGCAGTACCGGCATTGTGGAGAAACTCCTCATTTTCTACAAACAGTTTAGCATAGAAATGAAATACAGGGAAGAACTGTTGTCTGTATATTTTGTTAGACATGCATGGGAAAGGTTAGTATAATATTAGTAGCAGTAGATTGGAATGAAAAGATCGGGTCGGAATGCAGAGCGCATTCCATGTGAAGGAGGGTAAAAATCATGAGCTTTTTGGACATTGCAAAGGAAAGGTGTTCTGTACGAAGTTATCTTCCCCGGGAGGTAGAGGAGGAAAAGCTGCTGCAGGTACTGGAGGCGGCAAGAGTGGCTCCGTCGGCCTGTAATCTGCAGCCCTGGCAGATTATTGTGGCCAGAGATCCTCAATTGAAGGCGGAGCTCGCAAAGGCCTATCCCAGAGACTGGTTTGTCAAGGCGCCTGTTATCCTGGTGGCTTGCTGCGATCATTCCCAATCCTGGAAGCGGTTTGACGGCAAGGATTACAGCGATGTGGACATAGCCATAGCGACGGATCATATGACATTGGCGGCGGCAGACCTGGGACTGGGCACATGCTGGCTGGGTGCCTTTGATCCGGAAAAATGCCGCAAGGCATTGAATCTGCCCCAATATGTGGAACCTGTTGTCATGCTGCCTTTGGGCTATCCGGCACAGACGGATTCGCCCGACCGGCACCGGACCCGGCGCAAGAGCCTAGGGGAAATCGTGCGATGGGACAATGCCGAAAATAACGGATAATGCCAAGTAATGTCAGGTAATATTGGGAATGTCGGCGAGATCTGTGTAAGGGGGAATATTCTATGCCGCTGCAGGATCTGATGCTGGATATGATCCGATGGGTCCAGTCTTTTTCCAATCCTTTTCTGGACGGATTCTTCCAGTTTATCACCACGCTGGGCGAGGATATGTTTTTTATCCTGGTGATAGCGTTGGTTTTCTGGTGCATGGACAAGGACTTTGGCTACAAAATGGGGTTTGCCTATCTGACGAGCGGAATCGTCAATACCGTCATCAAGGAGATTTGCCGGATCCCCAGGCCCATCGGCTATCCGGGAATCCGGTCCCTGCGGCTGGAGACTGCCGGCGGGTATTCCTTTCCCAGCGGGCATACGCAGCAGACCGCGGTCTTCTGGTATTCCCTGATGCTGGAATACCGGAAAAGATGGACGTATATTGCCGGAGGGATCCTGATCGCGCTCGTTGGCCTGTCCAGGGTGTATCTTGGCGTCCATACTCCTTTGGACGTGATAGGCGGCATTTTGATCGCTCTGGCCTGGATCTTTGTTTCCAACGGCCTTTTCGACTGGTCGAAGCGGGAGGGGAAGCCGGTCCTGCTGATGGTGTTTGTAGCTCCTATGCTGATTGGGCTTTTCTTTTTTCCAACGGCGACTTACTATAAAGCGGCGGGTACCACGGTTGGGTTTTGGCTGGGCTATCTCATAGAGTCCAAATATATCCATTATCGTGTTCAGGCGGCTTTTCCCCGACAGGTTCTCAAGATGGCAGTCGGTTTAGCGGGGTTGCTGACGATTCAAATTTTGGGTAAGATGCTTCTGCCGGAAGTTCTGTTCAGTGATCTTATCCGATATGCTATGATAGGATTGTGGATGACGGTGGGAGCACCATTGTTGTTCACCAGAATAACAAAGCGGGAGGCGGTTGAATGAGCAATGTAACGTTTCAGAGAGAAATCGAAGTACGGCATAAGGTGGATGTCCTGGTGGCAGGCGGCGGACCGGCCGGTGTTGCGGCAGCGGTAACGGCTGCAAGGCAGGGCGCCAGGGTATTTCTGGCGGAGGCGGCCTCCTGTCTGGGCGGAATGGGCACCATCGCCATGGTACCGGCTTTCATGCAGTTTACGGATGGGGAGAACTTTCTGGCAGCCGGCATCGGGGAGGAAATCCTTCACAAGATGTGGCAGTACGGCGGCAAGGTGAAGGGCTCGGAGTATTCCATCAAAGCGGAGGCACTGAAAAGGGTATATGACGACATCGTAACCGAAGCGGGCGTCGACTTTGCCCTTCAAACCCAGATGATAGCCGTGGAGGCTGCCGACGGCAGGGTAAACTATGCGGTGTTTGCGGCAAAAAGCGGCATATTTGCGGTAAAAGCAAAGGTATATGTGGACGGCACGGGCGACGGCGACCTGTGCGCCTGGGCAGGAGCAGACTTTGAAAAAGGGGACGGGAACGGTAAAATGATGGCGGGCACCCTTTGCAGTCTATGGGGGAATATCGACTGGTCCCATGTAAAGAGACCCGACGGGAGAAGGCTGGAGGACGCTTTCCGGGACAAAGTGTTCACCAATGAAGACCGTCACCTGCCCGGAATGTGGCAGGTCGGCCGGACTCTGGGAGGCGGCAATATCGGCCATACCTACGGCGTGGATGCAACGGACGAGCGTTCCCTTACCCGATCTCTGGTCTGGGGTCGGAAATCCCTGCTGGAATATGAGAAATATTACAGGGAATATCTGAACGGATTTGAGGATATGGAACTGGCTGCAACAGGGGCTTTGCTCGGCATCCGGGAATCCCGCCGGATCCTGGGTGACTATTGTATGGTGCTGGACGACTTTCAGAAACGAGCCGATTTTGAGGATGAAATCGGAAGGTATTCCTATCCGGTGGATGTTCATGCTTCCGACGCGTCAAAGGAAAGTTACTCCAAATTTGAGAAGGATTTTACCAGCCTTCGGTACAAAAAAGGCGAAAGTTACGGAATTCCATACCGGATCCTGACTCCGAAAGGTCTTTCCAATGTTCTGGTCGCCGGGCGCTGCGTAAGCTGCGACCGATATATCCAGGCTTCCATTCGGGTCATGCCGGGCTGTTACATCACCGGACAGGCGGCGGGAGCCGCTGCGGCCATCGCGGCGGAAAGAAATACGGATACCCGCGGATTCGATGTCAGGGAACTGCAGCTCCGTTTGAAAAGGCTCGGAGCGTTTTTGCCGAATTTCAAAGGCTGATATTTACGAAATGAACGGAGTGTATCGCATGAATCATAAAATAAAGGAAGATCAGAAAAGCGAAAATGGCCGGAAAACTGTCTGTAAACGGACAAATGCCGGCGGGAATCAGGCGGATGGTTATGATGTTGCGGCATTGGGCGAATTGCTGATCGACTTTACGCCCTCGGGTTTTTCCGAACAGGGCGGAGCACTTTTTGAACGAAATCCCGGAGGAGCGCCGGCCAATGTCCTGGCGGCCGTCTCCAAGCTGGGACTGCGTACGTCCTTCATCGGCAAAGTCGGGACGGATCCTTTCGGACAATTCCTGAAGAATGTATTGATCCGGCAAGGCATCGATACGGGTGGGCTGCTGCAGAGCAGAGAAGCCAACACGACCCTTGCCTTTGTTCATCTGGATGATTCCGGGGAGAGGACCTTCAGCTTCTATCGTGATCCGGGAGCAGACATGCTGTTGACGGAAGAGGAAGTGGACGAAGGGATCCTGCAAAAAACTACCCTGTTCCACTTCGGATCGGTTTCCATGTCCCGCGAACCTGCCCGCACTGCCACTCTGAAGTCTGCCGAAAAGGCAAAACGCATGGGAAAGCTGATATCCTATGATCCCAATCTGAGGCCGCCTCTCTGGAACGATGTGGAGGAAGCGCGAGGTGTCATAAAGCAGGGTCTGCAGTATGCCGATATCCTGAAAGTATCCGGAGAAGAACTGGAATTTCTGACCGATGCCAAAAGCCTGGACGATGGCACGTCGCAACTATATGGTCAGTATAACATACCGCTTATTCTGGTGACCTTGGGGCCAAACGGCTGTTATTACCGAAGGTCCGATGATACGGGGCATTTATCCGGATTCCGGGTCCATGCGGTGGATGCCACCGGAGCAGGAGACGCTTTCCTGGGCGGATTCCTGTATAAGCTGATTGTATCCGACAAATTATCCGGTAAACCGATCAAGGAATTGACCAATAAGGAACTGGAAGAAATGATTGGATTTGCCAATGCGATGGGTGCGCTGACGACGACCCGCAAGGGTGCGATCCCTGCCATTCCCTCCCTGGAACAAACGGAAGAATTCCTGCGGTGAAATGATGGACCAGTGGATTTTGGTGAGCGGAATTGTCGCTCTTACCGCGGTTGCCGCCGCAATTGCCGCAGTTTTTCTGACCCGCAGAAAAATGCGGCGCATTATGGAAAACCTGAATGCTATGCTGGACAGCGCCATAGACGGCGATTTTTCCGAGAGCACCTTTGATGAGTCCGTCCTGTCAGCCGTGGAAGCAAAAATGGCCCGTTTTTTGTCCTCCTGTGCGGTGTCCTCCAAAAACCTGACGGCGGAAAAGGACAAAATAAAAGGTCTGATCTCCGACATATCCCATCAGACCAAAACGCCCATCGCCAATATTTTGCTTTACTCTCAGCTTCTCGGGGAAAAGGAATTGCCGGAGGACTGCGCCGTATGTGTAAAAGCCCTGTCCGCCCAGGCCGGGAAGCTGGATTTTTTGATCGGCTCCCTTGTCAAAACTTCCCGCCTGGAAACCGGCATGATTACGGTGAAACCTCGGGAAAATGCCGTGCAGGCGCTGCTGGATGCCGC
>ENA-UOOK01004957-UOOK01004957.1-fermentation-metagenome-genome-assembly--contig:-NODE-4957-length-13775-cov-4.194752_pt1 | contig 13775 bp, 12 predicted proteins | sample MGYA00245777_ERZ724023 | MGnify/ENA primary metagenome ERZ724023 (study PRJEB28704, sample SAMN03018312) | fermentation metagenome | biome: anthropogenic terrestrial biome; feature: soil; material... | reverse complement strand
TGAAATGGTAAAAAAGGCAACGCGTGAAAGTTATGGCCTTACTTTGGTGGAGCTTGGAAAAACAAATCCTGACATAGTCGTCCTTGACGCCGACCTTTCGGAAGCGACAAAGACAAAATTCTTTAAGGAAAAATTTCCGGAACGCTTCATAGACTGCGGTATTGCCGAAAGCAACATGATAGGTGTTGCAGCAGGGCTTGCAACATGCGGAAAGATACCGTTCGCAACATCTTTTGCCATGTTTGCAGCAGGGCGTGCTTTTGAGCAGGTGCGCAACTCAGTAGGCTACCCACACCTAAATGTTAAAATTGTGGGCTCACACGCTGGCATTTCCGTCGGCGAAGACGGTGCCACCCACCAGTGCCTTGAAGATATTGCGCTTATGCGCTCCATACCGGGTATGGTCGTGCTGAATCCGTCAGACCACTATGAGATGTGTGCCGCTGTAAAAGCGGCGGCAGCATACAAGGGGCCTGTTTATCTGCGCCTTGGGCGCCTTGCCGTGGAAAGCTTCAATAATTCAGATGACTACCATTTTGAGATTGGCAAAGGCATAACACTTCGCGACGGAAAAGACGTAACTATAATCGCAACAGGCCTTATGGTTTCACGTGCACTCGAAGCTGTGAAAGAGCTGGAGAAAGAGGGTATTGATGCCCGCTTGATAAATATCCATACCATAAAGCCTATAGACCGCGACATTATTGTAAAAGCTGCAAAAGAGACGGGCAAAATTATAACTGTAGAAGAGCATAATGTAATCGGCGGTCTCGGTGACGCTGTGTGCAGCGTGCTTTGTGAAGAGTGCCCTGTGCCGGTAGTTAAAATCGGCATAAACGACGAGTTTGGCCATTCTGGGCCGGCCGCTGCGCTGCTTGACGCTTACGGCCTCTGTGCGCCGCATATTGTTGAGGTGACGAAAAAGGCACTTGGCAAAAAGTAAAAATAGTTCAGTTGGGTAAAAAACAGGCTGCCGGAATTTTCCGGCAGCCTGTTTTTGCAATTAAACTCAGCCATTAAAAAACATGTGCTCGATAAAAATTTTTATGCCGATGCCGACAAGAAATATTCCCCCCACTATGCCGGCATAGTCGGAAAAGAGCTTCCCCATTTTTTTGCCCAAAATAAGCCATTCTGGGATAAGGTTGTACATATAAAATTATATTTAAAATATTAACCTAATAAGTTTAATATTCATTTTTCAACCTTTTCTCATTTACTAAATAATGTCGATTCCTTAGGTTTTTTACCTCATTATGGGGCGACGTTAAAAAAATACAGTAGGCTTATTTTTCTCAAATCCGATTATTTCCTTGTTGATATATTTATTTTTGCTTAGAGTGTATATGATTAAAGAATCTTCATCCTTATTCATCTTGTTTCCAAGTTCAATCTTCAATTTTTTGAGATTACCCTCTGTAATTTCACCTTCAAATACTGAATTTTGAACCCAAGTTAAATATTTCCTGCATGTTTTCAGTGCCTTAGCTACTCTATTCTCACCAAAATCGTAAACTAAAATTATGTACATTAAATCACCTTACCATTTTGCTAAGAAAGGAACATATTGTTCACCTTCTGTTATAAGCTTCTGAAGTTTATAAGCTTCCATACGTATCAACCTTTTATAACTGACACGATTCGAAAGCTGTGGATGCTTTATTGTAGTCTCTAATTTATCATTAAATTCCTTTATGAACTTCATACGACCTTCATCCTTTAGTATGATGCCTCCAAGGTCTTTATTAAAGTCTTTTTTTGTAATTATTTTTTTATTAATCAGTAAAAATATTGTTCTGTCTACTATTATTGGCTTAAATATTTCAGAAATATCAAGATTTAGAGAAAATCTTCTGTCATTTGTAGTATGAAGATAACCTATGCGTGGATCAAGCTGGGTCTGGTATATCTGAGATAAAGTTAGAGTGTAAAGCATAGAATTCCCAAAACTTATCAAAGAATTTATCCTATCCTTTGGTGGTCTTCTGGATCTTGACTCAAATTCAAAATCTTCATCATTTAAAATTTTATTAAAGCATTTATAATAAATCTGCCTTACGTTACCTTCTACAGCCATAATTGTTTCAATTGTTTCCTGAAATTGCAAAGATGCAAGAAGAACTGTAATTTCTTCTATCTCAGAGCTAACATCACAATTTCGCCTGTTATAATATTTTAATACTTGTAAAATGTTATTTGTTGCACCTACAATAAATTTTCTTGCTATATTTACTCTTTTACTATAATCAAGATATGCCTCACTTTGCTTTAATATTACATATCCAGAATTAAGAAATTCTCTCGGATAAAATGTCCCTACATAGTAATCATAATAATTATAAAAGTGTATCATAATTTTACTTGAACAAATAAATTCGAGAAATCTTTTGTTTATATCCACTTCTCCAAATACATAGATTGATTCCACGTCATTTACAGGAATGTATTTCTTTCCTTCTTCTCCCTCAAACATTAAAGTATTATCTTTACGATAAAGTTTACCGTTGTTAAATATAAATATATCTTTTTTCATATATCGCTCCTTTAAGAATAACAGTATTCATTATATCCGCATTTTGCACAAAATTTACATTTTACTACCTTTGGAGGAACATCCCTTTCTGCTATAGAAATAATATTATTACCCATGGTTTCAAGCTCCCGTAATCCCTCTTCATCAAGCTTAACCTCTGTACGCTTTTTCTCTTCAGGATATAACAAAACCCCTTCCGCATCAATTCCAGCATCTTTCAGTACTTTTAAATAATACATAAGTTGCCATTTAGATGCTTCACTGTACCTTGAAGTCTTTTTAGTTTCACCAATAATAAGCTTTTCTTTTGTATCCAATATAACATCAAATTTTACATTGCCAAATGCAACTTCTTTCTTGTTTCTCTTGTAGGTCCGTTCATGCATAAAACGCCCGTAATCTATATTTTCATCACTCTGATCAGGAACTATATTCCTGTACATTAGCCACACTTCTCTTTTGCAGATGTTATAATACCAGATTAATGTACCGTTAACTTTCACTTTATTTATCACCTGAATTCCAATAACGATTGTGTAACCACAACATTTAGTAAAATATCATACTGTCATTTTCTTTACGTTTATATCCTATAGAACTATCATAGTATATGTTCATTCCGCTTCGTGGTATACGCAATATGTCATATCCCGGAACTATATTAAATTTCTCTATTTTTCTCCAATATTTTTTTGGCATAGAAATATAATAGCTGCTCATTTTCTTTCTTATCGGAAGAGTTACTTCCCTTCTCTTATTAATATTCTTAATCTTATATGCCTCAATATATTTCTGGAGCAAGTTTTCCGCTTCCTCGTCATATTCTATGTAAACATCCATATATCCGTTGACTTCATCTACTAATGAAAATTTCCCAATTTCGTATCTATCATTTTCATCAAAGTTTAATTTTTCTATCGATGATATAAATTTCTTTGATACTTGCTGAGATTTTTTGATTCTTATCTTTTGATAATATTCATCAATCAATTGAAGGTAATTTCTTTCTTCGATTTCATCATGTGATTCTAAAATTTTACTAACAATATCTATTATATCAAATCCGTAAATCTTTTCTCCAAATGTGCTGCCATCATCACCAACCATTTTGACCACATTTACTTTGCCTGTAAATCCTCTATTATTCCTGTTACATCTTCCTGCACACTGAATAATGGAATCTAAAGGTGCCAAATCTCTATACACCTCATCAAAATCCAAGTCAACGCCTGCTTCTACAACCTGAGTGGAAACTAAAATTATTTTTTCATTATCTAATTCTTCTTTTAATTCCTCTATCCTTTGTTTTCGATGCAAAGGTATAAGGTTTGTAGACAAGTATTTAAGTTTGTGTCCATATTCATTAAAAGCTCCAAAGTTTTCTTGCAATAATCCATACAAATCAAGTGATTGAGAAATTGTATTCACTACAATCATATAAGATTTATCCTCTATTTTATCACTGAAATAATCAGCAAATTCTTTAACTGTCATTTCTGAATCTATATTACACACAAGTTTTGTTCTATTAAACACATTAAAATATTTTTCATTATCTTCTAGCAATTCAACTGCATCAGGAAAAAACAGTGGCTTTGTTGCAGTCATTATTATTATGTGACAGTTAAGCTCCTCAGACAGCTTTTTAAAAACATAATACAGAAGCTTGAAATATTTAATATCCACAGCTTGAACTTCATCCATCAGAATAACTGCATCCTTGAGGGCATGAAACTTTTTCAGCATCTTGTTATTAGCACCAACTGCAGTTTCGAGAAATTGAACAAACGTTGTAACTATTACTCCGCTTTCCCAGTTTTCCATAAATGTCTGATAATCGCCGGCACTATATATTTCATCACTTCTGTCTTCTTCATAGCTGCTGAGGTGATGATGCTTCATAATATAATTGTATTCGTTTTTTTCAGCCTCTTTGTCAGAAATATATAATTCTCTGATTGCATTATAATTTTGGTCAATAATTGAAGTGTATGGAAGAACATATACTATTTTTCTTAATTCAGGTTTAAGCTCCTTTAATTTTAGTGCTGCAAATAAACCGGTCATAGTCTTACCAGAACCTGTAGGAGCGGTAATAGAAAACAATTTGTTAGCATAATTTTTTTTAATACTTTCCTGAACTTTCAGGAAAATTTCATTTCTTATAAGATTAATCTTAGATATACTTTTATTACCACTACCTTTAAATTTATTTTCCCTATTACGATTAAGTTCAGAAAAATCCATGAATTTCTGCTTAATAGGCTTAACCCTTGAAGCACTAATTTTATCAGCAGATATAAGAGTAGAAAAGATCTGCTGATGAATCCAGTATAATGTCTTATCATTATGCATGGACAACTCTTCTTTCCTCAGCTTACGCAAAGTCTTTTCTATGGAGTTTTCATCCTCCATAAAGTTTTTAAATTCCTGTTCAAAGCCTAACTCTGTGTATTCTCTATAAATAATATCAAAATTATCCTTTATGTTTTCCTTTTGCTTGGTTAACAGTTCAAGCTTTCGATAAATTTCCTCATGCTCTTCTATTTTAACAGTTGTAGCAGGTAAGTATTTCTCGTAATTTTTTACACGGCTATGGTGAGACAAAACTGCACTATATGCTAAAAGGGGAAGTCTTCCTTCCCCAAATCCTCGTTCCAACATCACATATGCAGTAAAAACAGCCGATATATGAGAATGGTTACCAACATCTAATTTAGTTTTTTCCCTTTCAAAAAGCCTGTCCTGAAAATATGTTGTATATTTGCCAAAATCATGGCAACAGGCAACAATTTCATGAATAAGAGAAAAATGTATATTTCCATATATTAAGGAATATTCCCTTACTTGATATAAATGGTCAACCAAACGCATATTAGGGTTTCGATGTGAAAAAAATTCCATTTTATCCTCCTTTATCTACATGAACACTATATTTTCTTTCTCCCTAACTCCATTGAGTACATTTACTGCATAATATCCGCCTTTAAGCTTAACAACCAATGTTTCTCCTCTTTGATCAAATATATATGAACCACTTTTTTTAACCTGTCTGTTAGCACCAAAATCCCTTGGCATTCGTTCCTTTACAAGTTGGTATTCTCCACACTTTATCTCCTCTATTTCTTTTGCAGGCAACACAGAGCTTATTTTTACATATCCTTCTTTTTCTTCCGGCAATATTTCACATAGGCTGACATTTTCAACACTTCCTTGGAAAAACACTGTTCCAAGGCTTGGTGGATATACAAGTTTGTTTTTAACAAGCCTGTCCTGAAGTTCGTCCATATAATCCTCATCAGAAGCAGCATATATCCTGTATGATACTTTATATTCATTATCACCGCCAGTGATAACCTCAAAGGGAATTTGAGTATGCTCGTCAGGAGCATTAAGCTTTGATACTGAAGTAGCCTTAATGTAATTTAATGTCTGCGTAATACTCCGTGTAGGCAAATTTTTCTTCACAGCAATATGCAGCTTTTCCGATGACATTTTTTCATAATAGCTATCCCTCTCAAACCCTAAAAAAGAAGCTAATAAACCTTCAATTGTAGTACGCGGAGGTAACGAATAGGACAAAGAGGAAGAATTAGTATAAAATTTCCTGAAGTGAGCAAAATTGCCCTCTATGTCAAAAACCACACTCTTCATGGCATCACCTACTGTACTTTGATCAGGTTAAATTCTTTTAAGGCTTCTTCAAGCAGCACATCACTGTTATTACAATTTAAAATAAGCGCCTCATCACAGAAATAATAAACCTTGTCTATTAATTCTTTATTAGCGTTAAGATATCCCACTAGCCTACTTATATCAACACTACATTCAGTAATATCTCTAATTCCGGTATCCTCAATACCCTTGACAGAAACAATATTTATGTAACTTCTCAAATCTCTGAGCATTGTTTCAGAATCTTTAAATTCAAGCCTTATATATAGTCTGGGATACTGTCCAACCTTGCTTCTTGTAGCAAGAAGCGGAATTGATTTATAAAGAGCTTCATCCAAAAGCAGTATATCATCTTCCTTAAGATTTGTATTTTCAGCCCTTCTGCCACTTATAGTGCCCGAAAATGCAATCAAGGAATATTTAACTCTGTAATCCTTTCCTATTGCACCCTGCTTGTTGCCTTCAGTAGAAGCAAAATGTGACGTAATGCTTGATTCAAGAAGCTCTACTCTATTTAGAGAATATCCCCAGTTAAATTGCACCGGCCCCGTAAGTGCCTTATTATCCTTTTTAAATGGAATAGTCGCTCCGAACAATCTTATATCTACATATTCGTTTTTTATTTTTTCAATGTCAAGTTTATCTCCACTTGCGAAACCTTTAATCCTCTCTGAAGCTGTTACCGGTTTTTCTTCTTTACTATCGGGATCGTTGACTTTTTGTACGTACATTTCATAACCTTTGTCTTTTAAATAATCCCTTACATATCTTTTAAGCCTTAAATCTGATACAAGGTTTAAACTTCTCTCATAATCCATTCTGGGTCTGTTTTCTTCATCCGGATCTCCATTTGGATTAGTCAGCTTAGCATCATACAAGTACAATATTTCACCATTATTCATTTTTAGTTTCCTCCTTTTTTTTCATGGTTTCAAATGCATATCCCGAAAGTATATAGTACAGGTTTTCGTCCTTGTTATATTTCCACTGGTTTTCATTAAGCCCAAGTAAATTTTTGTGAGCGGAGAAAACAGCCTCATTATACATCAAGATTTTTTCCTGTCTAAGCTTTTCAAAAATATCATTAGACAAGCGTTTAACCTTTGCAAAATCCATTCCATTAAAATTGAGTTTATTAAGTACCGGTTTGTAGTTTCCTGAAGTCTTATTGCCATCTTGCTTATTTTCTGCATCCTTGCTGTTTTGCTTCCTTCCTACAGCACCTACAAGACATCCCAGCAGGAACAAAGAAGCTTTCTGCTCATCATAACCCATATCGCTTATAAAATTTTTATAATTTTCTTTAATGTTTAATGATAGTGCATCCATTGCTTCACCCCTTTCTATATTCCCCATGTTTTCCATGAACACCATATAAAATAATCCATCTGCAATTTTAAAATCAATATAGTTTTTGCTGTCAGGTGCAGAAACATTGTAATCACCTTGCTCAAACCAATTAATTTTAAAACAACTGACAATATTTGAAATAATTTCTCTTCGACTTACACTCCTGCCATAAAATAAAGCTTCGTATATGCCGAGAACATTTTGATACTGAACCGGAGATTGCTGACTCAATTTAACAGGAGTCATGTAATAAATCAGATTAAGTCCTCTTTGAAATTTTCTGTTTGTTATCCATGGTGCAAAATATTTTTCAAAAAGTTTTAATGAATCATTTACACTTTCTCCGATTTTTTCAAAAATACCGGGATCAATATCCTTAATTAGTTTTAAAATTTTAGTTGCCTGGTTCATTTTCTTATAAAACACCAGGTTAATCAGATAGCGATTCCCTTTCCCGGACGCAAGATTCAGCGCCTTTAATTCATTTTTATATCTTGTAAGGTTGTCTATATTATTTGACATGTTTATCGTCTGCCTTAATTTTTCACTTAATCTAAGCATGTCTTCCCGATCAAAATCATAACTGCTGTAAATAATATGCGGAATAATGTATACATCCAGCTTGGATATTCTGCCTTTCATATTGTTCTGAATAAAATTTTCTCCTGCAAGAAGCTTGTCCTTACAACTTTTACACAATACCATATTTTTATCATAATTTTTTATGTCAAAATTATTTGCGAAAATCACCTGATTTGTAGTATAGTACTTTATGCTCATCTCACTTAAATCTGCTGTACAGCTTTTTGTAGAACCGCAATAACTACAACATAAATCATCGTTTTCTTCACTATTGGGCGAAACTTCTTCAAAACTGTCTTCAATAAGCTTTTTGTACCAGTCTGAAAAAGCTATGGGTGTACTGTCAATGCAAAGAGTATACAAACCTATTTGCTTACTTTTTGTGCCCATAGATTTTTCAAGGTATTTTTGCAATTCCTTCTGAAGATTATTCTGAACCTCCTTATAGGGCTTGGCCTTTCCTTTAAACTTCTCATAAATGTCGACAAAGCTTTCCTCAATTATTCCCGCTTTATGCATATCCAGCATAAATCTATATTTTGGCGTAACCTTTTCCCCAAAATCATAAAAAAAATCTTTAATAATCATATTCAGAGTTTGTTTAATGTCTTTTGATACATCCTTATCTCTCAACTGGCTTATAACTTCTGAAATGAGTGATGCAGGATTTGTAAACGTAACCCGGTACTGGCAGGCATTTGGTCCTCCTGATCTTCCTAAATGTAAATACTCATATACTGTGTCTTCATCCATTTCCGCATAATCAAAGCTTAATTTCTTTAGATGAGTATCAAAGTTTATAAAAATGATTTTCTTTATGTTCTCCTTGTTGTCTTCATAATTCACTTTTACTATGCTGCTGTCAATTATATTCTGCCCAGAAAGTATTTTCCCTCCAATGTCAATAATTGCTTCTAACATTTAATTCACCTCCTTATTTTTTAGTATTAGTTTAATAATAACATTATACCTCTTTACAATACTTTGTCAATATTTATATTGAAAAAACTCATGACTTATTCTATACTTAAATAAATACTAACTAAAAGGATTTTAAATGTATTTGTTTACTAATATATAATACCTATAAGGAATTTATTTTTGTTTCAAAATCTCTTCTTTAACTATTAACCCCATACCCTGAGAATTTTTCCCTCCAAGACCTGCGCAAAATGCTATATCCATAAGCTCTTGCGCTCCTTCTATTTCAAATGTACCTGTATGACCTTTTATAATAAAGCCTTTGTACTTAATAATACTTTCGTGTATATCCCTTTTAGGTACAATTAAAAAATTATCATTCGTAGGATCATCACCATATAATGCGATGTATTTGTGAATAAGATTTTTACGTATATAGGATGAAAATTCTTTTTCATATGGGTTATAGTAATATGTCTTTTTATTATTTTCAGGTGTAAGTAACGTACTGTAGATAGTAATGGGAGACATGGCAGCCACAATTTCTTTCTGGGATACATCCTGCCTTATAAACTCTATTTTGGATATAACCGCCGTATTTTGTCCTATATTAACATATTTATCCGCATTGATTATGGAATTAAAAACATACCTAAAAAAATCATTATCTACAGAAGAAAAATATAGACTTATATCTTTAGGAAATACAAATCTTTTCTTCTTCCGGTCAATTAATAAAGGTCTTTCCAAAATATTTGAAAAACTAAAAAGTTTATAACTTCGATTATTAAAGATATATCCCTGATTATGCATAAAGTTTGCATAAGATTCTTCGTTTATAAACTTATACAAAATAGATTGAATTATATAATTATAAGACGTGGGTAAATGTATTTGTGAATCCGAAGAAAAACTAATTTTGCAAAGCATATATACCTCCTAGTATAATAGTTTTATATGGCATAGTACATGATAAACCAGTCATGTTCATTAATTAGATTATAATAACATTATATATTATCATCTATCCAATAATCAGGACAACTGTTTTTTATTTCACCTATACAAGCATTTTTTTTAAAAATAAATATTATAACTTGTGTATCGCTGCCAACAATATTACATACTGCTTCTTGTACAAACTTAGTATATACCTTTTTATCATTATAACTATAAAAAACATTTTCATATTTTCCAGCATCTAAAAAAGTAATTAATTTTTTCACAATCTTTCCTCCAGAACTAAATTCATTTTATAGTCCTCGTCCAATTTTAACATTTTATTACAAATTTTTCAAGCATTATAGAAAATAAAAAAAATTATTTACTTTGCTTAAGTATGATAACTATATACCCGTTTATAGTAGCTTACAAAAAAATCTCTTCATCTTATTTTGTAAGTGAAGAGATTTTTTTCAATTTATTGTATTGATACAATAACTACATTATATCCCTTGGATGTGGTGGAAATATTGTAATTTCATCGTGATTAAGTTCACCCGGTATAATGTCATTAAGATTGTAAACAAAAAGAGATTTAATATTTGGGAAAAGTCGAATGTTTTGAGTAATTATTTTATAGTGGCCTTCACTTTCTATCGTTAAATCATAGGGCGTAAAATAATATTCTGGACTTTCAACTAATGTACCGTTTGGATGTGCCATGGGCAATTCAATTAAAGTCGGGTTCTGAACCGGATATAATCTTTTTACAGGAACCTTCTGACCATCTTTATTAACATAAATCGTTAATACAGGATGTTTTGCAGACTCTCGTCCAAGGTTTTCAGTTATATTAATTTCAATATATCCATATTCAGAATTAACAGGTTTTTCTTTCTCAGGTATTTCAACCTTTGAATCACCATATGCATAATCTCCATATCTACATTCATTATAATATCTACGGATTTCATTACAATTCAATTACATCTCTCCTTTAAAAATATATTTTCCGACAATATTCTTTACTTATGTATTATATGCAATTAAAAAATGAATGTAATCCGCCATTTTTCAAATTTAAAACCAAACCTTTTTTTTAATAAATATGGACAATACCCCTTTTTGCTTATATTGTACCTTTATACCGATAACATCCCATGAAGATTACATTTGAAGATATTTGTTTAACGCATACTAAATCAAAAGCACCTATTTTATGATTTCAATTTTAGCACCCTTGTTCAGCATTTCTGAATCAATTTTGCTCATATAATCTATTAAATAAGACCGCAGCAAAGATGTTCCGTCATCATTTTTTATCATTTTTTTATAAGCCAGTTCACCGCATAATCCCATAGCACATACTGCAGCTGCTGCAGCATCAATAATATTATTCTTGTTAGCACCACAATAAGCGCCGATTACTGAAGTCAACATACATCCTGTACCGCTTATTTTGCCCATAGCAGGATGCCCATTTCTGACTGCATATGATTTCGCCCCGTTCGAAATAATATCTATGGCACCTGTAACAGCCACAACAGCATTCAACTTTTCTGATAACGTCTCTACATATTTAGCAATCTCATTAACATTCCTTTCCGTAATTGAATCAGACACACCGGCATCAACACCTCTTGATTTGCTTGTATTAACCTTGCCCACCGCCTTAATTTCAGACATGTTGCCTCTTATAACCGCAAATTTTATTTCATCCAGCAGCCTAAACGCTGTATCTGTCCTGAACCTTGAAGCTCCTGCTCCCACCGGATCAAGTACAACGGGAATATTAAGTTCATTTGCTTTTTTACCTGACTTAATCATCGATTCCACAGTCCTTGAATTTAATGTACCTATATTAATTACCAATGCACTGCTTATTGATGTAATTTCCTCAACCTCCTCAATGTCGTCAGCCATTATGGGAGAACCTCCGCATGCCAACAATATATTTGCACAGTCGTTGACGGTAACATAATTAGTAATATTATGTACCAATGGAGTGTTGTTTTTTACATTTTTAATAACTTCCGAAAACACATAAAATTCCCCCTCTGTAATTTAAGATAATCTGCGATTTTATCTCCCGACAATCCACGCCAATGTTAATCTCATTTTTCAATTATATCACTGCCTTCAAGCCTTATTTCTCAGTTTCTTAAGAATTCAGTTCCAAATCCATTCCGTCCAATATTCTGTTCATGGTACGCACCGCACACATTTTACCACACATTGAGCAGCTGTGCTTGTCCTCCGGCGGAACACTTTCGTAGTATGCTTTTGCTTTTTCACCATCGATGGAAAGACGAAAGGTTTCGTCCCAATCTAATTTTTTTCGGGCTTCACTTATCTTAAAATCAGCCTCACGCGCTCCTTTTATGCCTTTGGCAATATCGGCGGCATGAGCTGCAATCTTTGAGGCTACAATTCCTTCTTTAACATCATTAATATCCGGAAGCCGCAAATGCTCAGCCGGAGTCACATAGCACAGGAAGTCCGCACCGTTTGCCGCAGCAATGGCGCCGCCAATAGCAGATGTAATATGATCATAGCCAGGTGCGATATCTGTAACAAGCGGCCCAAGCACATAAAATGGAGCGCCGTGGCATATACGTTTTTCAAGCTTCATGTTGGCCGCAATCTCGTCCATCGCCATATGTCCCGGGCCTTCCACCAAAACCTGCACGTCCTGCTCCCAGGCGCGTTTGGTCAGGTTCCCGATTTCCGTAAGCTCGGCGATCTGGGAGGCGTCCGTCGAATCCGCGATGCTGCCGGGACGGAGCGCATCGCCAAGGCTGATGGTTACATCGTATTCCCGCAGGATGTCAAGCAATTCTTCATAATGCTCATAAAAAGGATTTTCGTTTCCCGTCATCTTCATCCACGCAAAAAGCAGGGATCCGCCACGCGAAACGATATTCATCTGCCGCTTTTCACGAAGGAAGATTTCCATCGTCCGGCGGTTGATACCCGCATGAATGGTCATGAAGTCTACGCCTTCTTCCGCGTGGGAACGCACGACCTTCAGAAAATCCTGTGCCGTTATTTCCTTCAGGTCTTTTTCAAGGTACCCGATGGCGTCATAGACGGGAACGGTGCCGATCATCGCGGAAGAAGTTCCGATCAGTTCTTTACGGAATTCCCGCGTTTTCCCGTAGTTGCTCAAATCCATAATCGCTTCCGCACCGAATTTTTCTGCCAGCCTTACTTTTGCCATTTCGGCATGATAATCGACACAATCGCCGGATATGCCAAGGTTAACGTTGATTTTCGTCCGCAGGCCTCCGCCGATCCCATAAGGGTGTAGCAGTTTGTGACGGATATTCGCCGGAATCGCGACCCGGCCCGACGCCACGAGCGGTAAGAGCTCCTGCTCTGCGAGGCCTTCGTCCTTCGCCACCAGCGAAAATTCTTTCGTAACAATGCCCTTTCGGGCTGCTTCTATCTGTGTCTTATAGGTCATCTGAATGATCCCCCTTTTGATACTCCGTTTGTGTAATAAAAAAGTGCTCTTCCTCTGTAAGGAGAGCACATGTATATTATTCCATGTAATCATCTGCTTCCCTACGCCAGTGTTAACTGACAGGTTCAAAGGGTCAGGTTTTAACCTTCTCAACTGATACGGGCTTAGCCCGCTTAGTCCCCCCGCAATCTATTCTGCTTTCCTAATACTATCATTTGCTGCCTTACCTGTCAAATCCTCGAAATACAAAAATGCCTGAGCTTTGCGGAGATCGATTACAGCGTCCTGGTTGAAATGACGGCGACA
>ENA-UOOK01004956-UOOK01004956.1-fermentation-metagenome-genome-assembly--contig:-NODE-4956-length-13777-cov-4.123306_pt1 | contig 13777 bp, 14 predicted proteins | sample MGYA00245777_ERZ724023 | MGnify/ENA primary metagenome ERZ724023 (study PRJEB28704, sample SAMN03018312) | fermentation metagenome | biome: anthropogenic terrestrial biome; feature: soil; material... | reverse complement strand
GTTCATATACCGATCTGGCACGGACGGATTTTATCCTGGCTTCCATCAGGGGCCGGAGGATGCTGGGATAGGTTTCTTCAGGAACGGCATCAAGGACAGAAGTTGAGATCTCCTTGGAAACACCTTTCCTATAAAGAGCCAGCTCGAGTTTGCGCCGTCCCCATTTCGCATAGTGGATCTTGTCATGGATAAAGGCACGGCAGTATCGCTCATCATCGATGAAACCGTCTGAAATGAGTCGTCCGATGACCCGTTTGCGCATGGCCTCAGGCATATCCCATCGTTTCATCTTTTCGTCCATTTCTCCTGAACAGTACTCCGCCGTGGCGCAAAGAGAGGAGAGAATGTTCAATGCCTGTTCTTCTGATTTCTGTCTTGAGGATCTTCTCATAATTATTTCCATTATTCCGGATAAACCGGGGTATCTTTTTAAATAGATTCATTTACAGGCGGGCCATCAGCATCCTGAGTTTTCCGAAGGTGTCCCTATGGAGGACCGGATGAGGGAAGCCTGCTTCAGAAACCAGAGATTTCATCGCATCTGCATAGAGGGGATTGATCTCGAAACAGAGCATTCCGCCTGGCCGGAGAGCCATTCTGGCATATTCGGTAATTCTCTGGTAGAAGCATAGAGGATGATCATCGGGGACAAAGAGGGCCATACTTGGTTCATAGTCGAGGACGTTCTTCTCCATTTCTGATTGTTCCTTTTCCGTCACGTAAGGAGGATTGCTGACAATGACGTCCCACTGCTGGTTGTCCATGGGAAGGTGGAGGGCGTCCTGGCGGGCGAAGGCCACCTCTGCATGGAGTCTCTGTGCATTCTCCTCAGCGATCTGCAGCGCTTTCTCCGAAAGATCCCAGCCGGTGGCTTGTATATCTCCTTTCAAGGCCAGCGCAAGTGTGATGGCGATGCACCCGCTGCCGGTTCCGATGTCCAGGATACGTCCATGAGGCTTCCGGTGCACGATGAGTTCGCAGAGTTCGGCGGTTTCAGGTCGTGGGATGAGTACTCCCGGAGCTACCCTGAAGGGATATCCGCAGAAGTCCGCTTGCCCTAAGATGTACTGTACGGGCTCACCTCTCTTGAGTCTCTGCATGATTTTTTCCAGTGTTTGGCACTCTTCTGCTGAAAATTCACTAACTTTGTCACAGAGTAGGTCAGCAAGTGTCAGGCCGAAGCGTACTTCAAGTACGGTGCGGACGATGGCCTTTGCCTCGCCGGCATCATAGAGGGGTGACAGTTCCTGCCAGAGTTGCTGAATGCTGATCATGTTGCAAAATTACTGAAAATATGGAGAAAGACCAAGAAGCTCAGGATGAAAAATTCATGCATCGTTGTCTGCAGCTGGCTGTGAACGGCCGTCAGAACGCAAAACCGAACCCGATGGTGGGAGCCGTGATTGTGAATGCTGCGGGGCGGATTATCGGAGAAGGCTATCATGTGCGTTGTGGCGAGGGGCATGCAGAGGTGAATGCTTTTGCTTCTGTCCGTCCTGAAGATGAACGATTCCTGCCGGAGTCTACGATTTATGTCAGCCTGGAGCCTTGTTCTCATTATGGGCGGACTCCGCCTTGTTGTGATCTCATTATCCGGAAGGGCGTGCGTCGTGTGGTCTGTGGCAGCATCGATCCCTTCGCTAAGGTGCGCGGTCGTGGCGTAAAGAAAATCCGGGCTGCAGGCATTGAGGTTACCGTGGGAGTCCTGGAGAAAGAATGCCGCCATCTTAACCGGCGGTTCATGACTTTCAATACTCTTCACCGGCCTTACATCATTCTGAAATGGGCTCAGAGCGCCAATGGACGGATGGATGATCATTTCAGACCTGTACAACTTTCGAGTGATTTTACCCGGATGCTGGTTCATCAGCTCCGGGCAGAGAATGATGCGATTCTCGTAGGTCGTATCACCGATGAGCGCGAGCATCCGCAACTCAATGTCAGGGAGTGGAGCGGTCCGGACCCGGAAAGGATCGTGCTGCGGCACCCGGATACGCCGAAAACAGTCTTGGACCAACTCTATGAGGAGCAGAAGCAGAGTCTGGTCGTTGAAGGAGGTGCGGTAACGCTGAACAGTTTCCTGTCCGCCGGCTTATGGGATGAGATCCGTGTAGAGACGGCCTTGGACTGTGTGATTGATGAGGGGACACGGGCACCACAGCTGCCGGGTGACCTGATGCTGCTGAGTCAGAAAATCTATGATCACCAACTCATCTGTACTTATGAAAGAAGGGAGGAGTATGGCAACGAATAGGTTTACTTCACGGCTGACAGCTTCGGATGACTATAAACGCGAGGTCTTGATCCGGAAGATTGAAGAGGCTGTAGAGAAAATGACGCTGGGAGAACTGGATGCTCTCAGCTATGATATGTTCACGAAGGGATATATTGAGGACCTGTAGACCGAAACCATTCGGATAGTGCAGGAGAAAGGACACGGATCCGACTCTGCCAACGGGTTGATATTGTTTTTAGCAATATCTTGTTTTGCTGCATTTATTTCATCAAATTATTTATTCAGTTTACCGACAATAACAGATAGGTTCACCGAAATAGGGTTGTAGAGTCAGTCTGGATACGCTAACTTTGTACCGATTTTGTAAAGTACAGATACAATGTACTCTGATTGTTTTTTAAATTAATAAATGAAATAAGATGAAAATACATGGTTTGAAAAGTCTGTTTTGGGGCGTTCTTATTGTTTTAGTGGGAGTAATTTACCTCCTGTTCAATTTTGGCGTTCTGCCGGTAGAGTGGAAATCCGTGATACTATCATGGCAGATGCTGTTGATCTTGATAGGAGTTACACAATTCTGCTATCGTCATTACAGTTTAGGGATTGCCACTTTTGTCTTTGGAGCCCTCTTCCTGTTTCCTAAATTAGCACCACTTATAGGATTATCCTATTCCAGTGTTACCTTCCATAATGTGTTCTGGCCTGTTGTGATCATTTTTGTCGGATTGTTGATCATCACCCACCGTTGTCATCATTGTCATGTCCACAGGCAATATCTTAGCGGGTGGCGTGGACACCACGCGCAATATCCTTATCAGGATAGAAAAGACGGCCGTGTGAATTATCATTTGATAATGAATGGTATTGATGAGATCTTCTTGGAGCCAGTTTTCCGTGGAGGAGAAATTAACAATGTGATGGGAGGAATGAAACTGGATCTTCGCAAGACTACTCTTCCTGAAGGAGTGACGACACTTGAGGTTGATGTCATCTGTGGAGGCGTTGATATAATTGTTCCTGAGGATTGGTATGTGGAAGTCGTTGTTGATTCCTTTCTAGGAGGATTCGAAGACAAAAGAGCAGGGAACGGGACCTTTGCCGACCGGAAATTGATAATTAAGGTAAATGCGATTTTAGGCGGAGGTGATATAAGATGTTGAGAAATCCGATATTATATGATTACTATGTTAGGCGGAACTATATATTACTTGATATGATGGCAGGTTTCGCCTATGCTTTCGCTTTCGGATATTCCTCTAAAATGCCGGTTTATGCAATTCTTGCAGATGGCATGATCAGTTCTCTTTTGTTTTATGCTGAGGCGGTCATAACATGGAGCTTGTCTACCTTCAGCCATCTGGGATCACTGGGAACATTTATCCCCTTAGTGGTAAATGGTGCCTATTGCGTCGCCTGCCTGACTCTGTTTTCAGACTTTGAACTATTCATCGCAGATATTGTATATCCGGAATATTTTGGTGCATTTGTTTCCCAACTTGTCCCTCGTGTCTTTTGCCAGATAACAATATATCTGGCATTTCGCGGGTACTATTTAAGTAATCAACCCGAAAATGTGGGAGAGTCACTTCATGATAGCAATATTGATGAGACGTATGACAGAGACAATGACCATCTTACGCCAGCTCATTATGAGCAAATAGAACGGGTAACGATCAGGGTGGGACAGAAGATAAAGGTTATCCTGGTAGAAAACATCGTATTTTTGAAAGCAGAGGATGATTATGTCTCAATACATACGGAAAAGGACACTGGCTTAAAAGTGAGACCATGAAGAGATACGAAACCTGCTTGCCTCAGGATCGGTTTGTCAGGGTTCATCGTTCATACATCGTCAACCTCCCTAAGATACTGAAAATAGAACGATATGGGCAAAAGCAATTGCTGCAACTTTCTGATGGTACCTCTATCCGTGTCAGTGCAACGGGGTATAAGCTGTTGCGTGAAAAACTGGATCTATAGAATAAATAGCTGGCATCGTCCGGTTAATATGTTCACGGAAGAAAGAAGATGTCCGACGACCGTAGCGGTAAATGCATGATTAAAGTGAAGGTGCGGATAGAATCATCATTTTTAGGTATTCTCGATAAAAGATTAATCATGTACCTTTGCCACAACTTAATGTAAGTGACTTATTATTGGATATAGAGATATGGAAAATATTCAGTACAGAAAATTCGGAGAGATCAATCATGATGTTCGGTCTGAAAACATTATCTTATCATCGAAGGATATCGAAATACGTTGGGTGGATATTAGTTTTGATCATGATGAAAGGGTGAAAGTTCATGAAAGGAATAATTTCATGGAGCTTCATTTCCAGTTTAATGGAGTTAGCAAGACCCTTTTTAAAAGCAGAGAGATAATCCTGTCTCCGAATTCTCAGACCGTATTTCATGTTATGGATTTTTCAGGTGAGCACCGGTTGTATAAGGACAACGTTAATCCTTTTTCTTTTCTGGAAATAAAGATGGGGAAAGATGCTGTGAGCAGATTGTTCCCCCGGGGAATGTGGAATGAGCTGGGGACAATGCCGGATGTTTTCGGGGGGAAAGTTGCATGCATCAGTCCGATCAAGCCGATCTCACCACAGATGTTTAGTGTCATTTATGATATATGTCATAATTCCTTCAAAGGGGAGCTGAGAAAATCTTATATCGAAGCTAAGATCATTGAGCTTTTTCTCTTGCAGACGAAGAGTCATTGTCCGGTACAAAAGATTGATTTGAAGAGAGAAGAGCAGAACAAGATCATTGCCGCCAGAGAATATCTTGACAGGAATTATCAAAGGAAAATACGTATCATTGATTTGGCAATGATAGTAGGTACGAATCAGCAGACTTTAAAAAGGGGATTTAGAGAGATGTTTCATACGACAATTTTTGCTTATTATAATGGACTGCGTATGGAAAGGGCAAAATATCTGCTGATGGATAGCGGCAAGAGCATTTCGGAAGTCTCAGATGAGATAGGATATAAGAATCCTCAACACTTTACCGTGGCTTTTAAGAAGAAATTTGGTTTGTCTCCGAAAAATTTCAAATAGGAGTTCTTATGCTACTATAGGTTATTTCTTATAGCGTTGTTTTTATTTCTTTTTACGTTATCGGTTGCCATTGATGTAGCAGTATCTTTGCAACGTAAGAAAAAATAAGAATATTTTATGATAATCCTGTCTCCGAATTCTCAGCGAGAGAAAGGTACAAATCGGGTAGTGTACTTGTCCTTTTTATGTGTGTTTTTTCGATCGCTTTCCCTCAGGGGGTAAAGCATTATACATTAGACGAACTTGTTCGTAGTGCTTATGTCAATTATCCTTTTGCAAGGCAATTAAGTTTGACGAAGTTGCAGAACTTAGAGTCGGTGAAGAATCTCGGCACCGACTGGCTTCCTCAGGTATCTGTCTCTGGTAAAGGGACCTGCCAGTCAGAGGTTTACTCTTTGAAGATGCCCGAAAGTATCGTTCAGGAATTCGGACTTGATCTGAGCCAGGCCAGGAAGTTACAGTATCAGGGGCAGATGGGGATCACTCAATTGATTTATGACGGAGGAATGAGCCGCGTCCGGAAAAAGCAGATGGCCATAGACGGAGAGATTCAATCTGATCAGATAAAATCTTCTATGTTGCAAGTAGAGGAACTGGTCAATACTTTATTCGAGTCCATACTGGTTGACAGGGAACAAATCAAAATCATTCGTTTCCGGCAGAATGATCTGGAACAGAGAAAGAAGGATATTGCCTGTGCCATTCAGAGTGGCGTTTCCCTTCGTACCGATCTTCAGGAAATAGATGCAGATCTTATCCAACTCCGACAGCAGAAAATGGCTTTGTTAATGCAACAATGCCAGTACTGTGTACAATTATCTTCCTATACCCGGCAATCTGTTGATACCACAACCGTACTGGATCTCCCGGAAGTGAAGGATGTGGAAAACAGTAATTATACGAACAGGCCGGACTACAGAGTGTTCGGAGAACAGTTGCAGGGTGCAGATTGTCAATTGAATCAGTTGAGGCGGGAGGCACTTCCCCGAATTTCCTTTTTTGCAAATGGCTATTATGGCCGTCCGGGACTTAATGTCATGAACTATTCGACTCATCTTTCAGGAATCGTTGGCGTTTCGCTGACTTGGAATATTGCTGCTTTATATGATAATGGCCATAAAAAGAAGATGGTCGAACTGAACAGAGAACTTGTAAAAAACAGACAATCTGTTTATGAGTTAAACATGGACAAACAGATTGAGGATTTGAAAATTGATGTCTTAAAGAATAAAGGGCTGATGGATAGTGATAATGACATCGTGAAAATTCGCCTGAACGTGAAAAAAGTTGCAGCCTCTCAACTTAAGAACGGTTCCATAACACTGGCTGATTATCTGATTAAGTTGAATGACATCAGCCGAGCGATGATCGGTCAATCGATTCATAGGATAGAGTTTTCTATGGATATGGCTAAGATGAGGACATTATTGAATAAAAACAATTAGAGAGAGAAACGGAATATGGATAATAAAGGTAAAAAGAAAAAGATCTCCCGGACAGTCATTTATATGGGAGCAATAGCAGGGATCATCGTTCTCGGCCTGGTTTTAAAATTAGGATATGATTCGTGGTGTCACGAATCGACGGATGATGCACAGATTGACGGTAACATCATTCCGCTTCGCACGATGGTGACAGGATATATCAGTCAGATCCGGTTTACGGATAATCAGAAGGTGAAGAGAGGAGATACCCTGGTAGTTTATGATACAGCCAGTTTGAGTGCGCAGGTCATGGAGGCACGGGCAGCGGTTCTTGCTGCACAGACCGAATTACTGTCTTGCAAGAAACAGGTGTCAGCATCAGAATTCAGTGAAATAGTAGCCGGTCTCAATTCTGGTTCGGTGAAGGAGAATATCACGATGGCAAGGGCCAAAGCATGGCAGGCCCTGAGAGATTATCAGAGAAAAGAAAAGATGAGCAAAAATGGCGCTGCTACCCCGCAGGCTCTCGATGCTGCTAAAGCTGCATGGCAGATTGCTGATGCCCAACTTGCTGCTTCGGAGAAATCATACGGATCTTCTATGGCTTAGGTATCCACGATCCGTTCACAGACCCATGTCCACAGCATTCAGATCAGACAGGCTGTTGCGCATATCAAGCAGGCACAGGCCCAGCTGCTTCAGGCGGAAGATCAATGTAGACATGCTTTCATCACTGCTCCATGTGATGGCGTTGTTTCTAAGAAGGTGATAGAGCCCGGTCAGTTTGTCCCGTCAGGGATGGTTTTGGCTTCTATCATTGATCTGTCAGATATCTGGGTTACTGCTAATTTTAAGGAAACACAATTAGGCAGGATGCAACTCGGACAGAGAGCGGTAGTGACCGTTGATGCTTATCCTGGACTGAGATTAAAAGGCAAGGTGCAAAGTTTCTGTGGTGCTACCGGGAACAAGTTCTCGATACTCCCGGCTGAAAACGCAACAGGTAATTTTATTAAAGTAACACAGAGGCTGCCGGTACGTATTCACATCAGCAATTATAGCAGGACAAGACGCCTGCTTCCCGGAATGAGTACAGAGGTGTCCGTAAAAACAAGATGATATGGGCGGAAGAGTGCAGAATATAGAATATCCTTCCGGAATCTTACGGACCATCATCGTTGTCACTTGTATTATCGCATCCATGCTCGAGTTGGTTGATACGACGATTGTCAATGTGTGTCTGCGTCATATTGCCGGAAGTCTGGGCGTTTCGACGACCGATGTCGTATGGGTCTCTACCGCTTATGCCATTTCCAATGTGATCATCATACCTCTTAGTGGAATGCTTTCACAACTGATAGGGGAAAAGAGGTACTTTACTTTCTCGATATTATTGTTTACTTTCTCCTCATTTATGTGTGGTAATTCGACCGAGCTGTGGCAGTTGATTGTCTGGAGAAGCATCCAAGGACTTGGCGGGGGAGCATTGATGGCTCTGTCACAGACCATACTGGTGAGGTCTTTCCCTCCGGAGAAGTTGAATACGGCTACAATGATCTATGGCATCGGGGTGGCAACCGCTCCTGCACTGGGGCCGACATTAGGAGGGCTTATTGCAGACAACTATTCATGGAACTGGATATTCTTTATCAATGTTCCCTTGGGATTGTTGGCGGCAGCAATGTCGTGGGTGGTTGTCTCTGATGAAAAGGATGTAAACCTTAAGAATAATATTGACTGGTGGGGCATCATCTTTCTTGCCGTAGGAGTCGGAAGCCTGCAATATGTCCTGGAGGATGGTAACAAGAACAACTGGTTTGATGATCATACGATTACTCTTTTCAGTATTGTTGCTAGTATGGGTATCCTTGCTTTTATCCTGAGAGAACTGCATGTGAAGTTTCCTGCTGTCAACATTAAATTGCTGAAGAACCGGAATCTGGCATTGGGGATATTCTTTAACGGAGTGATGGGAGCCTTGCTTTATATTGCAATCTATGCTTTCCCTCTGATGGCTCAGATCAATCTGGGATGGACTACGACATTAAGCGGGTTAGCCTTGGTTCCCGGGACATTTATCTCGATTGTCGGAATGGCGATCAGTAAAAAAATGCTGGCAAAAGGGGTCAGCCCAAGAACGTTGATGATCGGTGGATTTATCTGTACTTTCATTTTTGGTTTATGGATGTGTTACCAGTCCCCGGATTCTTCATGGTGGGATCTGTTCTATCCTTTGCTGTTCAGAGGACTTGGAATAGGATTGTTCATGCTTCCTGTGCTCATTATGGCGCTGGAAGGTCTTCGGGGTGCAGATATAGGTCAAGGAACAGGACTTGCTAATATGGCAAAGCAGCAGGGGGGTGCGTTCGGACTGGCCTTAATAGGCACTCATATCAGTAATTCGCAAGCAGTTGACCAGGCCCTGCTCTCTTCACATATCACACTGTATGCGCCCAATTGCACGAATGCCGTCTCCGGCTTGACTCATCTGCTTCAGGGAATGGGCTATGATACCGGCAGTGCCCAGGCTTTATGCTATAAACTGTTGGACTATAGTGTCTTCCAGCAGTCCTCTTTATTGAGTTATCTGTCTTCTTTTCGTGTTCTGGCCATTATCTGTGTTGTCTCTTTACCTCTTATGCTCCTTTTGAGAAAGCATCAGGAGCCCTGATCGTTGCTCCGCCTTGTTCCGGTTATCGTAAAGACACTTTGGACCCATCCTTATCAGATAACCTGAGGTTAAAAACAAGAACATTATTGCCTGATTTTAAGATGATTTTTCTTTTAAATTGTGAAAAATGTTCCAGTTATATGATATTCCTTGATGAAAAGATAGCCTGTTGGATTTTTTTTATTAATTTCGCAATCAGAAATATAATAAGTTCTATGATAACAGGTATTCCTATTCTTTATATGTTGTTTGATCATGGAATCCAGCCTGAAGAAGTTCCGAGTTTTCGCCGCGCAATGGTTCGGTACATGAATAATGATACTAATCCTAAAGCAGATGTTTGTAAGAAAGGTGAATCAGAGAGCCAATATCCGTTGGCACAATACAAGATCCTGTGCGGCCGTCCGGTAATTGTTGCTTTAGGTAATGCGATTCCCAGGGTAGATTCTCTTCTTTCTCGGTCAAGTTTTTCCTCTCTTCTTGGCGTTCGGAAGGTGGATATGAAGATTGAAAAGGTTGAATGTCATCAGTATCAGCCTCGCATACAAGCTTCTCCCCGGCATTATTCCATGAACCATTATGTGTTCTCGGATCATGATTCGGGAAACGGGGAAGGAGCATTGTTGCCCTTAAAAGATCAGACCCATTATATCGAGGGTCTTTTGAAGAAAGATATTCTCACTTTCTTTAAGAGTATTGGCTATCATGGAGAGAAAGAACTGAAGATTATCATTACAGATAAAGTCTTTCCGGAACGAATTAACTATAAAGGTGAAATCGTCCAGGTTCTTGATTTCCACTTTATTTCAAATATACTTTTGCCGGATGGTATCGGATTGGGGAAACATTCTGATATAGGTTTTGGAACCATCATCATGGACTTGTCTACAAAACCTTATCAGTCTGCAATATGAGAGGGAAGAGCCTTAGAATATTTTATAAAGTAGTTAACAGAAAAAATCTATTTCTTCTTTCTTCCGAAATCAGCCGGACATTCGCCCCATTGTGAGGTTTCCCACTTGAGAATCGGTACATGGACCGGATGAGCATGCAACCATTGTTCCGCGCGGTTAATGATCCCATACAATGGAGCAGTACCCGCATTTCGTACAAGTTTGGTCTTGCATTGCTTTTTCTGTACCCACAGGATTGCATTGTAGCTGTCAGAATAGATTACTTTATCCTGAATATGACGCTGATCCATGAGTGCCAAGGCATGGACGATAGCGAGGAATTCTCCGATATTGTTCGTGCCTTTTACGGGTCCGAAATGAAACACACGCTCTCCCGTAGCCAGGTCAATGCACTGATATTCCATCGGTCCCGGGTTGCCGGAACAAGCTGCATCCACCGCCCATGCGTTTGCCTTTACCGCCATAGGTAAAGGCAAGACCGTATCGTGACGGTAATCAGGGGGATTGACCGGTTCTTTTTTCTGTGCTATCATCTTATGAACTATTCTCTTCAATTTAGTGGAAGGGCATCGTGGAATTACATTCTTTCCGGCACTTCGATCCCCAGGAGGCTCATCGCATTTTTGATGACTCTGGACACGTTCTCTGCGATGACCAGACGAGTGATCTTCTCCGCCTCATTCTCTGCATTCAGGATACTATAGTCATGATAGAACTGATTGAAATCCTTGGTCAGTTCATAGGCGTAGTTAGCGATCACGGCAGGGTTATAGTTATTCCCTGCTTCCTGTACCGTTGCTGAAAAGTCATTCATCTTCTGGATGAGTTGGACCTCCTTTTCATTGATAGGCGCATTCTCCGGGAGTCGGGCAGGAATCTGGATGTCCTGTTCGGCAGCTTTCCGCATGATGCTGCGGATACGGGCGTATGTATATTGGATAAAAGGACCAGTATTACCGTTGAAATCGATGGATTCTGCCGGATTGAAGAGCATGTCCTTACGAGCATCCACTTTCAGTATAAAGTATTTCAATGCTCCCAGGCCCACGATACGAGCTACTTCATTCTTTTCCTTTTCCGTCATATCCTTGAATTTCCCGAGTTCATCGGAAGTCTCCCGTGCCTGTCTGATCATTTCAGCGATCAATTCGTCAGCATCCACGACCGTTCCCTCACGGCTCTTCATCCTGCCGTTAGGCAGATTGACCATCCCGTAAGAGAAGTGCACCAGATCTTTGCCCCATTTGAATCCGAGTTTATCGAGGATAATGGAAAGTACCTGAAAGTGGTAATTCTGCTCATTGCCGACGACATAGATCATCTTGTCGATAGGATAATCATGGAAGCGCATCTCAGCCGTCCCGATGTCCTGAGTCATGTAGACGGAAGTGCCGTCCTTCCGGAGCAGTAATTTCTGATCGAGCCCCTCCGGAGTCAGGTCACACCAGACACTATTATCCTCTTTCCGGTAGAAAAGGCCTTTTTTCAAACCCTCCAGGACCTTGCGTTTCCCTTCAATATAGGTATTTGATTCGTAATAGATCTTGTCAAAGTTTACTCCTAAAGCCTTGTATGTCTGGTCAAAGCCTGCGTAGACCCATGAGTTCAGTTTCTTCCACAGCGCACGGACATCCGGGTCATTGTCTTCCCAGCGTACGAGCAGGTGGTGAGCCTCCTGGATGAGCGGAGCTTCATTTTTGGCTTTTTCTTCAGCTTTCTCCTCATCGAGCCCCTTTCTGACATATTCAGCCTTCAGCTCTTCCCATTGAGCCTTATAGTGCTGCTCGAAGGCCACATAGCAGTCGCCGATGAGATGGTCTCCCTTCTTGCCTGTAGATTCCGGGGTCTCTCCATTAAACCATCTCTTCCACGCGATCATCGACTTGCAGATATGGATACCGCGGTCATTGACAATATTGGTCTTGATAACCTTCTTACCTGTGGCAGCCAGGATCTGAGAGAGAGCCCAGCCCAGCAGGTTATTGCGGACATGGCCCAGATGTAATGGCTTGTTCGTGTTAGGCGATGAATATTCCACCATATAGAGCGGAGCATCCTTAGCGGGAGCCGTCTTGCCGAATTCCGGGTCAGCATGAATATCATTAAGCAGTCCTACCCAGGCGGAGGGAGCAATATTGAGGTTCAGGAATCCCTTCACCACATTATATCCCGCTATAGCCTTGCAGTCTTTCAGCAGGTATTCTCCGATTGCCCTGCCTGTATCTTCCGGTTTCTGATGAGAGATTCTGAGCAAAGGGAAAACCACAAGCGTGAGGTTACCTTCGAAATTACTTTTCGTCTTCTGAACCTGGATCATCTTGCCAGGTATTTCCTGCCCGTATAATTCCTTTACGGCACGGACAGCCGAGTTACTGATTTGGTCTTCGATTTTCATACCGGTATGTTTTTTTATTAATATCGCTGAAGTTCAACCGGCTGTACGGGTCCTATGGGATCCAGTCATAGCAATGACCCTCCCGTTGAACAAGGCACGAGTGAGGATTCTGTGACACGGGCCGGTTGCAGTTGCAAAGTTACTGAAAATAATCGGAAAGTCCACGAGACGAGAGGAAAAATCCCGAATGATCTGTCGTTTGTCCTTGTGCCTTCTCTTTGCTTCCCATGGCTATTAATCTCATCAGGTAATGCCTTTTTTTATCAAAAAGCACTATCTTTGCAATAGACTATGGCAGAGCGGAAGATCATACATATTGATATGGATGCTTTTTTTGCAAGCATTGAGCAGCGGGATCGTCCAGAATTGAAAGGACTTCCTGTGGCGGTAGGGCATGACAGTGTACGCGGTGTTGTGGCCACAGCAAGTTATGAAGCACGGAAATACGGGGTTCATTCAGCTATGTCTATGGTGACGGCAAAACGCCTGTGTCCGGATTTGGTCATTGTAGAAGGGCGCCGGGATTATTATGTCCAGGTCTCCGATGAGATCCGGGGAATCTTCCACGAATATACAGATCTGATCGAACCGATTTCCATCGATGAGGCTTTTTTAGATGTTACGGTGAACAAGAAAGGCCTTGTGCTGGCTGATGATATAGCCAAGGCTATCAAGAAAGAGATCAAGGAGAAGTTGAACCTGACAGCTTCTGCAGGAGTATCCTATAATAAATTCCTGGCAAAGATTGCCTCCGATTACCGGAAGCCAGACGGGCTTTGTACGATTCATCCTGCAAAAGCGCTCGATTTCATCGCTCAGTTGCCGGTAGAGAAATTCTGGGGCGTGGGGTCAAGAACGGCACAGGTCATGCACGATATGGGTATTTTTACCGGTTCCCAGCTCCGGGCCTGCTCACAGAAGCACCTCAATGATGTTTTCGGAAAGGCCGGCACCGTGTTCTATCATTTTGCCAGAGGCATAGATGACCGTCCTGTGATCACTCATCGTGAGAGGAAATCCGTGGGTTGTGAGCGAACGTTCCCTGAAAATATCAGTTTGAAATCGACCGTGAT
>ENA-UOOK01004954-UOOK01004954.1-fermentation-metagenome-genome-assembly--contig:-NODE-4954-length-13779-cov-3.521204_pt1 | contig 13779 bp, 9 predicted proteins | sample MGYA00245777_ERZ724023 | MGnify/ENA primary metagenome ERZ724023 (study PRJEB28704, sample SAMN03018312) | fermentation metagenome | biome: anthropogenic terrestrial biome; feature: soil; material... | reverse complement strand
GCAAAATTCGCCCTTTGCAGCAGAATCTGGGTTTTTGAAGTGGAATCATATATTGTGATATAAATGTTATTTAAGATAGGGGGATGCAAGAAATTTCAAATATCCCCCTATGTTTTCCGATTACAGCTTAAAATTCTGAAACAGAACCTTCCCTTTATAAACAAATCGTGCTATAATGGATTAGCATTGATTGTTAAATTTTAAACAATCGAATATTTTACAACGAAAGGTTGATACTTAATGAAAAATCTATTTGATTTAACTGGAAAAGTTGCTATTATTACCGGCGCTTCAAGTGGGATAGGAGTTGCTGTTGCAAAAGCTTATGCTGAGCAGGGTGCAGACGTTGCTTTATTTGCAAGACGTGCTGAAAAGCTTGAATCAGTTGCTAATGAGATAAGAGCTATGGGGCGGAAAGCTCTGGCTGTCCGCTGTGATGTAGGAAATGAGGAACAAGTCGAAGCTGGCGTTGAAAAAGTACTTGCTGAGTTTGGCAAAATTGATATTCTACTTAATAATGCAGGAATTGCTACTGCAGGTGGCGTAGATGAATTATCGAATGAAGACTGGCAGAAGACTATGGATGTTAACATTAATGGAGTTTATTTGATGAGTAAGTATGTTGTTAGACATATGAAGGAAAGAAAATACGGAAGGATAATCAATACTGCTTCCGTAAATGCAATAGTCGGCAGCAAAATTGCACCCCGTCATGCTTATAACGCATCGAAGGCTGCTGTTCTTGGTATTACAACTGGTATGGGAACTTCCCTTATCCAATATGGCATTACTGTAAATGCCATTGGTCCTGGATTATTTAAAACTGAAATGACCGAAGACACCCTATTTAATGAAAAAATGCTAGGTTATTATAATCAACTTTCACCTGCTGGGAGACCCGGAAACCTTGATGAAATTACTGGCATTGCAATATATTTCGCTTCAGATGCTGCGAGCTATACAACTGCTCAGGTTATTTATGTTGATGGCGGATGGACTGCAATTTAATTTTGTGTTCTAACCAAATACCCGCAATACCAATTGGTGTTGTGGGTATTTTTCCTTAAAGAAGCATAAAGTAAGTGCAAAGGAAGCTTGGACATATGAAAAATAATGTATTATAATAGCAAATAGGTAAGGATAATATTAACTGAACTATAAAAAGTAAAATGGGAGGGTGATTTTTTTGAATAATAAGACCAGTATTAAAATAATCAGTCCTGTAGATGGGGACATGCTTAATGAACGCGATGGAAGGGCAGTTGACGGCAGCCTGTTTACCAAAGTTAAAGTATCAGCACCTCAGGGCTCCAAAATAAGCATAAATGGAATAAGCACATTATATGAGGATGGATTATACACAGCAGAGGTGCAGCTTAAGTGTTATAGCAATGTTATCAAGGTTGTTGAAGATAACAGCGGCAGCAGTGAAAGTATGATAGTTTACTGGCTTAGAAATTATGCTGGTAAATATAGATTATCTCTGGATGATAATATTTGGTTTCTTCAAGATATTGCCAAAAATTCCGAAAGCTACAAGTCGATTTTTGATAACCCATATCTGGGATTTTTTAAGCAGGTACATGATACATACGGTACAAAGGTTCACATAAATATCTATTACCAAACTGATGATGATGGCTTCAATATTACTCAGATGCCGGCAAAGTATAAAAGGGAATGGCAGGATAATGCTCAATGGTTAAGGCTAAGTTTTCATGCCTTTGCAAATAAGCCGGACAAACCATATATCAATGCTGCATATGATGAAATGAAAAAGGACTGTGATTTAGTGCTGAATGAGATCAGACGATTTGCAGGCGAAGAACTTGCAGGTCCTGTAACTACTTTACATTGGGGAGAAGCAACTGTAGAAGGCTGTAGGGCTTTGAGGGATTCAGGTTATAAAGGTCTAGTAGCTGATTTTAATGTAGATAATGAACTCGCAGAAAGAATACCGGTTTCATATTATCTTGATATTGAAAAAAGGAGAAATATCTTCAGACGTTTTATATGGAAGGACAATAAAGAAGATATAATATTTATCAGAAGCGCTATCATAACAGACTGTCATAAGGTAGATGAAATAGGGTCATTCCTTGACAATATATATAAGGATCCGCATCAGTCAGCTTACATGGATCTTCTCATACATGAGCAATATTTTTACCCTCATTATACTGCATATCAGCCTGAATACAGGGATAAAGTGCTGACTGTTGTAAAATGGGCTGTGGAAAAAGGATATAAACCTGCATTTTTAGATGAGTGTATATTTAAGTGAGTAGTAGGGAAATAGGGGCGGTTAATTTACACTAATTGCCTCTTATAATCAACAGGTGTTGTGCCAATGTGTTTTTTAAACACTCTGATAAAGGTGTTAACATTTGAAAAACCTACTTTTTCTGAAATATCTTTAACTTTTTCAGAAGTCGTTTCGAGAAGTACAATTGATTTTCTTATTCGGAAATTGTTAATATATTCATTTAAATTAATACCTACCTTGTCTTTAAAATAAGCTGAAATATAGTTACTTGTAAGGTTTAGCTTTTCTGCAAGTAGCTCAACATATATATCTTCAAAGTAGTGTTCTTGAATGTAATTTATGATGCTATCTATAATATAATCATCTTGCTTTTTGCTTTCATTTATGTGCTTTGCTATCTTACATACAAATTCATTGACAACTGCTTTAAACTCATCAATAGAAGATGAATTTGTTATATGAAAATAAATACCGTTAAAATCAATGCTAGGAGGAACTTCATAATATGATTTTATTAGGACTTTAATGCAACAGTTCACAATTTCATTGCATAGAGCTCTAATATAAAACCAGTTGACTTTTTTTCTAAAATTATAATCTATAACATTTGTTATAAGGGAAACACATTCAGCGTCTCTTCCATTATAAAGTGAATTTATAAATTGCTCCTCTTGCTCCAAAGGGAAATAGAAGTTATTAGCACTAGAAGCCTCAAAATCCGCATTAGGCAGTACTTGAGTTATGGCTATAAGAGCTCTGTATTTGAAAATTTCAAGGGCACTGTTGTAGGCCAGACTTAATTGAGAAATATCCTGGTAAACCTTGCCTATTACAACTGTGAAAAAAACATATTCCTCCTCAGAATTTAGATTTGATACAATATAGTTCAATAGTTTCATTACTTTATTAATATCTTCATGAATATTTATTACCGATACAATTTGGTCATTTTCAACCTGAAAGGTTACTGAATCATTAAAAGAAGAGGTTGCTTGAAATTGTATCATCTCGGTCAGATAATAAGTTGCCATGCCTTCATTAAAGGTTAAATCGTTATGAAAAGCAGGTTTAAAGTGCACCTTGTAATATACTAAAATATAGCTCCGTTTAACATCCAACTGATTCTTTATTGAAGGGTAAATGTTTTTAATATGTGATTGGTATTGAAATACTTCTAAAAGAGAGTTTTTAGAATCTAGATCTTCTTTATATATAGAATTTTGAACTATGATATTTTGTATATTATCTTTAAGACAGTGCAGATTAATATTATTACTAGTATTGCTATTCAAACTATTAAAGCTTGGAGATTTTTTTAATATTTCTACAATCTGTTTAACAGGATTATTGAATTTTTTAACAATTATTAAAGAAATAAGCAAGCTGATCATTAAGGATATAATAGTTATAAGCTTAAAAACCAAATTGGCTTTGTTTAATTGAGCTTTTAATTTTGCATTAGATAGAAGTTTCCTATATATTAGGTTATTATCTTTGGAGTGCCTTATAAAAAGATAGCCTTCATCAGTTTTGATATAATTCAGCAAATTATTGTTGCTGCTCATATAGCTATTATCAACGTATATCTTACCGTCATGGCTTACATCAATGGCTGAATCCGTTTTGTCAAAGGATGAGTATAGCATATTCTGATTCTGATCCAATATATAAATATTATTTGCAAAATTTTTATCAATAGTAGTAAATAATGCATTCATATTTATTAGTGTAACCATTACATAAGGTGAATTACTCTTGCTTTTTAGAGCGATAGGCATTAAATGTAATTCTATATCCGTTTTGGAATAATAATGGCTTATATCAGAAAAGGTGGAAGAAGGATAGTATTTATAATTAAAGTTTTTTTTCATTTCGGAATGCCAGAATTCTTCTGTATACGTTTCATTATAATAGAAAAGCTCAAAGAAGGTTTTAGTGTTATAAGTTGATTCAGATGTTAATATATTCTCGGAAGCAGTTAAAGGAACAATAAAAATCGAATTGATGCAATACTGGCTGTAATCCATAATAGATTTATAATATTTGAAAGATTCAATTATTAATTTCCTTGCAGCAGGAGATGCTTCCTTTCCAGCTGCAATAGGAGTAAAAAAATCTTCAAGGGATATTTTTAGTACTATATTCTTCACCTGCAAGAAAGTATTATCAATTTTATTAGCTACATTGTCAAGCCTTTCGCTAGTGTTTTTAATTATTTCTTCTTCAATATTACGTATAAAAAAATTGTATGAAAGCAAATAGAGAAAAGATAAAACAAAAATAACAAGCATAAAACTTGCTGCAAGTTTTATGAACATAGATTGTGAAAAATTTAGGTTAAGCTTAAACATAGGTACTTTCATATGATACCTCCATAAAATTCCACGTATGGTGAAAAACATATTATTGCATATAACTATATTGCCACTAAAAATAGTAATAAAAGAATATAATTGCACTATTATAAAGTATTATAACATAAGTGTAAGCCGCTAATCGGCTTACTTCACATCGTTTCAATAAACACAGCCGAGGCAAAACTATTAGGTTTTGCTTCATTATTAGTATTTATTATAACATATGATTTATGTTATTGTAACAAAAAAATACAAATATATAACCAAATATTTAGTTGTATATTTTTTCTACAATGATATACAAAAACAACGATACTGGTGGAAATGATGAATATTATTGATAATAATGATTGATGTCTATACGAGGTTAGCTTAATATTAGAATAGTTGCCGGCATCATAAAACCAATTGAGCTATTTTATATATGATCATTTTATGACTATTAAAAATAGTTTAATTAACCAGTTTTTTAAGTAATTTAAAATAGTAAATTGATAAAACGCAAATTGATAAGGAGGTCTGTAAATGAAAGTGAAAAAAACTATATCAATTATTCTGGCAGCTCTACTTTGTTTATCATTGACAGCATGTGTACAGAATAAAGCATCTGATGTTCCTGTAAAGGATAATACCACGCAAGGGAATAAAACAACCGAAGATAACAAGGCACCAGCTGCTACCAGCGGAAAAATTTTTGATAAACCATATAAGATTTCCATGTTATATGGTGATGCAGTTGGTAGCTGGCCATATAAAGAAGATTGGTATGTCAAAAAGACAATAGAGGAAAAGACGGGGGCATCCCTGGAAGTAATATTGGTTGATTCAACACAGCTTACTGCGAAAATCAACATGATAATGGCATCGGGAGACTTGCCTGATATAATAAGTTATATTGGAATGAGCCTAATAAGAAGGTATGCCTTGGAAGGCCCTTATGTAAATATAGAAGAGAATATAGACAAACTCCCTAATTATAAAAAATGGGCTGAAAAAAATAAGGCATCTTTAGACAAATATCGTGTTTCAGATAGTAAAATATATTCACTTCCTAATATTGGAGGGGGTATTACAAACACAAGGTTCTGGTTTTACAGAAATGATGTTTTTGCTAAATACAATCTGACCGCACCTAAAACACCAGAAGAACTGTACGAAGTATTAAAATCCCTAAAGACATATGAACCTGATTCGTATCCATTTAATTATAGGGAATTCGGTAATTTACCTCCTTCATGGGGAGTTTTCCAAGGAGTATATTATGATGAAAGTGCAGATAAATTCAAGTACGGACAAATTGAGGACAATTTTAAGCAAGTAGTAGAATTTTTAAGAAAGTTATACGCTGAGAAGCTTATACCACCTGATATTTACTCTATGGATGCAAAAGCATGGACAGATTTAATGGTCCAAGGCAAAACTTTCATAACTCTTGACTATGTAGGAAGGGTAGATGGGCTAGTTGAGTCAGGTAAAAAATTAAATCCTGATTATAGTTTAACTTATATGCCTCCATTAAATGGTAAATTCCCATATTCGCCTGTAGAGTATGATAGTATGACCATCAGCAAAACCGGCAGGAATGAAGAAAAAATAAATAACTTACTTAAGTACATGGATTGGTTTTATAGTGACGAAGCACGTGAAGTTTTAAGCTGGGGCCAGGAAGGCGTAACTTACAAAACGGAAAATGGCAAGAAAAAGTTTCTAGATATAAATATTAGACCTACATATGGAATTCTTGCCAGAGGGTGGTTTGGGCTTACTGATCCGGATGCAATTAAGAGTACATATTCAGATATGTGCATTAATGCATTAAACGAACAGCCTAAATATGAACTAAAAGAAAATCCTGCTTCATACCTTGCATTTAACGATCAAGAAACTGAAGTTTCCGCAACTGTTGGTGCACCAATTAACAAATTTGCCAATGGTGAAATATCTAAATTCGTTATTGGTGAAAAAAGCATGGATGAATGGGATGAATTCGTAAAAAGCGTTAAAGACATGGGCTTGGACGATTTTCTTAAGATTTACGAATCAGCATACAGTCGTTTAAAGTAAGTAGTCGGTGATTAAATATTAGTTAAATACAGGTAAGTAGTTGATAATTAAATATTAACTAAATAAATGAAATTGGTGAGTAGGGTGGTATATAAACCTACCCTACTCCCGATATGAATAATATAAACAGATTTATAGTAACGGACGAGGGGTACAAAGAATGTACAATAATAAAAATTCAGCAATAAATATCGCACATAATTCTATAAGGGGTAATGGAAAAAAGAATATAATGAAAGCTATTTTTGATAGTAGATACTTGCTTTTATTGCTTTTACCCTGTATGGTTTATTTTATATTATTTCATTATATTCCAATGTGGGGTGTATTGATAGCATTCAAGGATTTCAAAGTATTCAAAGGATTTCAAAATAGTGAATGGGTAGGTTTTAAATACTTCATGCTGTTTTTCAAATCCTATGACATGTTCCCGGTTATCAGAAATACATTCTTGCTGGGAGCTTACAGTATAATTTGGGGCTTCCCCATGCCATTGATTTTTGCTTTGGTTTTAAATGAAGTAAGAAATTTAAAATTCAAAAAGCTTGTTCAGACTGTAAGTTACATGCCTCATTTTCTTTCCACGGTTGTTGTTGTTGGAATTATACAATTAGTTTTATCTTCGACAAACGGTGTAGCTAACCAGGTAATTTCCAATCTGGGATTTGAAAAAATTAATTTTCTACAAAAATCAGCTTATTTTAGAAGCATATATATAGTATCGGATATATGGCAGGGAATGGGCTGGGGTGCAATTGTTTATATTGCTGCCCTTGCGAGCATTGATCCTCAGTTATATGAGGCTGCCGTAATAGATGGAGCCAATAAGTTTGTGCAATTGGTCAAAATAACATTACCTTGCATTGCGCCAACTATTATTACATTACTTTTGTTACGTGTTGGAAGAGTGTTGGGTGTTGGTTTCGAGAAAGTTTTCCTGCTCCAGAACCCAACAATTTATTCTACATCTGACGTTATTTCTACTTTTGTTTATAGGCAGGGTATGACTGAAGGGAACTTCAGCTACGGGACAGCGGTAGGTTTATTTAACACAGTAATTAATCTTGTTTTCCTTGTTTCATCCAATACCCTGGCGAAGAAATTTTCTGAAACAAGTTTATGGTAAATTCTTATAAGAAAAATAAAGGAGTTAATTCATGATGGTTCAGCAGAGATCCATACTTAAATTTAATATATTTACTTTTTTAAAATACTTATTTCTTATGTTTATACTTTTGGTAATTATTATTCCGATTTTACACGTTTTTTCGGTATCATTATCCAGCAATATTAAGATTATGAACAATGAGGTTACAATTTACCCCAAGGAAATAAATTTTAATGCATATAAGTTCGTTTTAACCGATAAAAATGTTTTGAATGCTTATAAAAACACATTCATATATGTGATTGTAGGAACACTTTTATCACTTTCTGTAACAACCGCCGGCGCATATTCTCTAAGCAAGAAAAGATTATTTTTTCAGAAAGGCTGGATGATAGTAATAATTATTACTATGTTTTTTTCCGGTGGTATGATACCGGCTTTTCTTAATGTGAAAAAACTGGGATTATATGATACAATGTGGGCAGTAGTATTGCCATCGCTTGTCAGCTCATGGAATTTAATAGTCATGAAGTCCTTTTTTGTTGCTTTCCCTGAAGAGATAGAGGAATCAGGGAAAATTGACGGATTAAATGATTTGGGGGTATTCTATTATTTGGTTTTACCTGTTTCCAAAGCTTCCTTATCTTCTATTGGTTTATTTTATGCAGTTGGTTTATGGAACAGTTATTTCACTCCTTTTCTATATCTTGAATCTAAAGCTAGATTTCCGCTACAAATTGTTCTACGTTCAATGCTGGTATCAGGAACTTCACTAAATGCAATTACCTTATCGGGCGGGGATACAGCGATGGTACCTGAAACACTTAAATATGCTACGGTAATGGTATCAATTATACCTATAATGGCAGTATATCCGTTTATCCAGAAATACTTTGTGAAGGGTGTTATGGTAGGGTCCATAAAAGGTTAACGAATCAGTAATAAAGAATCAGAGGATGTCAGATAAATAAGGATAACAGGGAAATTAGATATGCCAGGAAATTAATTGATGGGGAGGAAGTATATTGAAACAATCAGTTCGTATATTATCACTTTATATAGTATTGTTTTTGCTTTTAACAGGGGTAAATTCGGTAAATGCTGCTTCGGGAGTACCATTGAAGGAAAGGTATACATATAGTGATAATGAAAATGGAGATCAATATTCCGATTTATTAAATTACCCATATTACTCAGCTTATATAGCCAATTATAAAGAATACCGAAACAAGGTCATTAGTATAGCCCAAATAAACTTAGAGGCAGATAAAACAAAAGTTGAAGATGGTAAAGCAATCACACTGAGAAATGATATAGGTAATAGAACCGATCCCGTGTTTGTCTGGAATGATGAATTTAAATGGGTAGAATGGGAGTTTGACGTTGTTTCAAAAGGACTTTACGAGGTTGAAATTAAATATTATATGTTACCCGGCACAGGAAATCCAGCTGTGCGTTCCCTAAGATTGAATGGGAATATACCATTTGTTGAAGCCGGTAACATTGTGTTTGAACGTATATGGAGAGATAGTGGAGAACCGGTTATAAATAGTATAGGAGATGAAACCAGGCCAAGCCAGGTTGAAGTCCCTTACTTTAGAAATATCAAACTGGTGGATGGTACCGGCTTTTATTCTGAACCTTTAAACTTATATTTGGAAACCGGGAAGAATACCATAAGGCTTGAATATATTGCTGAGAACATTGCTATATCCAGTATATCACTTGTACCTGCAGAAATTATTCCTTCATATGAGGATGTTAAAGAAACATATAATAAAAATGAGTATAATGAAGCAAAAGATACAATTATTTTTGAAGCTGAAAGTAGTGCAGTAGAAAAAAATAATCCTACTATAAGACGTGAAACCGATGGGGATCCTATCGTCACACCGCCTTCATATATCAACAGGAAACTTAATGTCATAGGAGGATGGCGCTGGAGGACAGGAAACCAGTCAATAACCTGGGAATTTGAAGTACCCGAAAATGGATTGTATAAGATAGGCATTAAGGCAAAGCAAAATTGGAATGATGGTTTGCCTTCATACAGGCAAATAGCAATAGATGGGAAAGTACCTTTCAAAGAGTTGATGGAATATCGATTTGAATACGATAAAAGCTGGAAGTTATACACCTTAGAGAGTGAAGAGAATGGAAAATATCTTTTCTATCTTTCAAAGGGAATTCACCGTATTACAATGACTGTTGAATTAGGTCCTGTTACTAGTATTCTTCAATCTCTTAATGACGATGTTCTGCTTCTATCAAGCATGATCAGAGATATAATAAAGATTACAGGTAATAATCCGGATCCAAATTATGATTATGAATTTTTCAAGACTATTCCAAATTTGAAAGAAAACATGGAGAAGTTAATACAAAGCCTATATAATAAATATGAAACAGTAAGCGGGTTATCAAAAAAGGTTCCGGCTATGGCAAATAATTTTTTGTCAATAAAAAAGCAACTGGAAGATATGATAAATGATCCTTTCAGTATTGCATCAAGAATGAATGAAATCAACGGTGCTCAAAGCAGCCTTGGAACATGGTATATAAGTCTTCAGAATCAGCCATTATTAGTTGATTCCTTTAAGGTGGGTATACCCTCAGAGGAATGGAAACAAGAAAAAGCAAATGTCCTCCAAAAGTTGAAGTTTTCCTTTTTAAATTTTCTAGCCTCTTTCAAAAAAGATTACAATAGCATTGGCAGTATACTTAAAGATGATACAGAAGTAAAAAGCACTATCAATGTATGGATAGCGAGAGGAACAGAGTGGGCGGAGATAATAAAAGAAATGGCAGATGAGGAGTTTACTCCCCAAACGGGCATACTGGTAAATATAAATGTACTTCCTGCAAGCCAGCTTCACGCCGGAAATGTAAATGCACTTATGTTATCCATTATTTCTGGCAGAGCTCCTGATGTAGGAATGGGGTTGGACTCCGGTTCACCTGTTGAATTTGCAATAAGAAATGCTGTGTATGACTTAGCGGAGTTTGATGATTTTAATGAAGTATCAAAACGCTTTCTGCCAAATATTTTAACCCCATACAGGTATAATGAGGGAGTTTTTGCAATTCCCGAAACCATGGATTTTAGTGTTATGTTTTACAGGAAAGATATTGTTAATGAGTTGGATATAAAAATTCCGGACACACGTGAGGAATTATACAGCGATGTATTACCGGCATTATATCAGAACAGTCTTCAATTCTATTACCCCCAGGACTTTACACAATTCATTTTCCAGCATGGAGGTGATTACTACACACCTGATGGCAGGAAGTCCGGGCTTGATACATCTGAAGCATTTCGCGCATTTCAGGAATATACCGAACTATTTACACATTATGGCATGCCTTTATCTGCTAGCTTTTACAACCGTATGAGAACAGGAGAAATGCCGATAGGAATAGGTAGTTTTGGATTATATATGCAATTATCGGTTGCGGCACCGGAATTAGTCGGAAAATGGGGCATAGCACCATTACCTGGAAGAAGGCTGCCGGACGGAACTATAAATAGATCTAATGGAGCATTGGCAGGACAATGTAATGTAATCATGAAGCAAAGTGACCGGGCAAAGGAATCCTGGGAATTTCTTAAATGGTGGAGTAGTGCAGATGTTCAAACAAAGTTTGCTAGGGAATTGGAAGCACTTATAGGCGCAGAAGCCAGATGGAATACCGCAAACGTTGAAGCGTTTAATAATTTATCATGGAAAGCTGAAGCCTTAAAGGTTATAAATGAACAATGGAGATGGTCAAAAGAAACTCCTGTAGTTTTAGGGGGTTATTTTACCGGTAGATATATTACTAATGCCTGGAACACTGTGGTTTTAGGCGGAGGTAATGTTAGAGACTCGCTTGAAAACGCAGTGAAGGAAATAAATAGGGAATTAAGAATGAAACAGGAAGAATATGGTATACACGAAAACCATGAGTAAAGGAGAAGGGAATATGATAGAGAAAATCAAGGTATTTATCAAAAAATACTGGATAGGATACCTATTGCTTATGCCTTTTGTTATTCTTTTTATAATATTCATTATATTACCCGTTATTGTAGCATTTGGTATAAGTTTTACCAACTACAATATGATTGAATCTCCAAAATGGGCAGGTATTACTAACTATAAACTATTACTTATGGATGATAAAATATTCTTAAAGGCAATTGCTAATACTATGATATTTGCCCTTATTACAGGACCTATAGGATACATTTTGTCATTTATTGCAGCCTGGGTCATAAACCAGCTTCGTTTGAGAAATGTTTTTGCACTAGCCTTTTATGCACCATCATTAACTCAAGGAGCTGCAATGAGCTCGGTATGGTTAATTTTTTTCTCATCTGATAGATATGGGCATATAAATAATCTCCTTACAAAACTGGGAATTATAAACCAGCCAATAGCATGGAATTTGGATCCTCAATATATTCTTAAAGTAGTTATGTTGATTGCAGTTTGGATGAGTATGGGAACAGGATTCCTCGTATTTTTGGCAGGTCTTCAAAATATAAGTAGGGAGTATTATGAGGCAGGTTCGCTAGACGGCATAAAAAACAAGTTTCAGGAACTGTATTATCTTACCCTCCCTTTGATGAAACCACAATTGCTCTTTGGAGCAATTAACTCAATTGTTGGATCTTTCGGGGTTTTTGATATTGCGGTGTCATTTGCAGGTATACCCAGCCCCAACTATGCGGCACATACTATTGTTTCACACTTATTTGATTATGCATTTATCCGTTTTCAAATGGGTTATGCATCCTCAATTGCAATGGTACTTTTCATAATAACATTTTTTTCAGGAAGAATTGTGATGAGACTGTTAAGGACCAAAGATGTATAGTTTGGAGGAACTTATAATGAATATAACTTTTCCGTTTGTAACGAAGTCAAAGGGAATAAAAATAACCATTAAAAAGAAGAGAATGAAATTAAGTATGGGTTGGACCTTTTTATATTTGTTCATGGTACTTCTAGTAGCTTTTTGTGCACTTCCACTTATTTTTGTAGTAAGCACAGCGTTTAAACCTCTAGACGAACTTTTTCTTTTTCCACCTACATACTTTGTAAAACATCCGACTTTGGATAATTTTACAAACCTGGTGATGGCACTGGGAACTTCAACAGTACCTTTTGCAAGGTTTGTGTATAACAGCCTCTTAATAACAGTTATTACAGTATTTTGTACTGTTGTTGTAAGTTCAATGGGAGCGTATAGCCTCGTAAAACATAACCCTCCGGGGGCAAAGGTTTTATTTAATTTTGTTATAGCAGGATTAATGTTTTCACCCCATGTGACGCAGATACCAAGGTATATGGTTGTAAATAAACTTGGGTTAATGGATACTTTGTGGGCAATAATCATACCTAATATAGCGGTAGCTTATAATTTCTTTTTAATGAAGCAATTTGTGGAGCAGTTTCCAAATGAGTTGCTTGAGGCAGGAAGGATTGACGGAGCCAATGAATTTAGATTATTTTTGACGATTGTTATGCCTGCATTAACCCCAGCATGGTCAACTTTGGTAGTTTTTTCATTTGTAAGCAACTGGAACGACTTTTTCTCTCCATTGATTTACATATCAGATCAGGCAATGAAGACATTACCATTAGCTCTTAATACAATTGGAGGCGGTCCATCGGGGATGTCAATCGGACGTGCAGGAGCAATGTCTGCAGCTACATTTCTCATGACAATACCTACTATTATTATTTTTATGGTAATGCAGGCAAGAGTAATGGAAACCATGACTCATTCCGGTATAAAAGGATAGGGGGATACGCTGGTGAAAATAAAAAGAATTGGGTTAATTATAATTGCTTTTCTTATTATACAAATGCTTTGTATAGGAAGTGTATTAGCTGTAGACCACGACTATACAATAATAGATGGTGAACGTGTTCCTATTCCTGTAACATATACGCTCACAAAAGTAATATACAATCTCGGAGCAAACGTAAATA
>ENA-UOOK01004952-UOOK01004952.1-fermentation-metagenome-genome-assembly--contig:-NODE-4952-length-13782-cov-3.823997_pt1 | contig 13782 bp, 10 predicted proteins | sample MGYA00245777_ERZ724023 | MGnify/ENA primary metagenome ERZ724023 (study PRJEB28704, sample SAMN03018312) | fermentation metagenome | biome: anthropogenic terrestrial biome; feature: soil; material... | reverse complement strand
CCGCAGAACAGTGTCATGATGATATTGAGCGGGAGAGATACGATCAGTATAAATAAGATATTTTTATAACCGCTTAACAGAAGCGGATGGCTGAATGCCAGCTTGAACGCTCCCAGGTTGAACCCCCTCGGCCACCACAGTACGCCGGGGTTTGCAAGTAGTTTGACATTGTTGCTGATGGAAGCACATACCACGTAATACATGGGGTAAAGGGTTACAAAAGCCAGAACGAACATGACGATTGTATTCACCGTGTCAAAGACGACATCCCCTGTGCTTTTATGATTCAGTCTGTTTTTTGCCATCTCTTGTGCCCCCTTAGAACAGGCTCATTTCGGTCGTTTTCCTGCTGATGAAATTGGACAGGAGCAGGAAGGTCACATTGACCACCGAATTGAACAGCCCTACTGCCGTACTGTAGCTGTAAGCCGCATTCAGGATACCTTTGCGGTAGGTATAAGTCGATATCACATCGGAAACCTCATAGATCCCTTCATTATAAAGAAGAAGGATCTTCTCATAGCCGACGTTCAGGATACCGCCCATACGAAGGATAAACAGAATCGTAATCGTTGGCAGCAGGCCGGGCAGGGTTATATGGATCATCTGTTTGAACCGCCCGGCGCCGTCAATTCTGGCCGCCTCATACTGATCCTGATCAATACTGGTCAAAGCAGCCAAATAAATAATGGAATTCCATCCAATATTTTTCCAGATATCCGATATGATATAGATCGGATAAAAATACTTGTTAACCATCAGATAATTCTGCGGTTCCCCGCCCAATGCCACCGCAAGCTGCGAAATCAATCCGTCATACTGTACATAGGTCCTTACCAGGGAACACACAACCACCATAGAAATAAAGTATGGCATATAGGTGATGGTCTGAATCGTGCGCTTGAACCAGGATACCCGGATCTCATTCAGAAAAAGGGCAAGAAGGATAGGGGCCGGAAAACCGAACAGAATACTCAGCCCGCTGATGGAAAAGGTATTCCGGATCAGGCGCCAGAAATATACATCATGGAAGAAATTATTAAAATGCTTCCATCCAACCCATTTGCTTGCCGCTATCCCCAATGCCGGACGATAATCCTTGAATGCGATGATCAGGCCATACATAGGTTTATAAGCGAACAAAACAAGGTAAACAATGATCGGCAATATGATCAGATACTTATACTTGTTAAGCTTAAAATCCCGCTGCAGTGTGTGGCTCAGCGTTTTATGCCCGGTTACCCGGCTTACCGTCGTTAAGTTTCCGTTAGCCACAAGGTTCATCTCCTCTCATTATTTACAATCGATACAACAAAGTCGAAAGGCCATCAACGGGCCAGGAACCTGTCATAAGCTGCCTGGTTGGTCTCCAGAACGGTAGGCAGGCCCATGCTGTTCAGCTGTTCGACAAAGGCATCAAAGTTATCGAGAGACTCTTCGCCGGTCATATATTTCACGGCCATCTCGGAAACATAAGTGGATATGGAACTGACCACTTCATCCAGGGTATTGCTCTCTTCCGTTGTCAGGGTTACGCCGCTGGGGAAGGTCCATTTCGCAGTGACATCTTCATTGGGATAGAACCAGGTGTCATTTGCTTCAATCGCTACCGGTTTGTTCTTCAGATACAACAGCTTGGTTGCCTGAATGCAGGAACCGCTCCAAGTGGAACCGCCGTATTTGGAAATCGCATTATTCAGCCCGTCAGGGTCATTGGTAACAACATCCAGATAAGCGGGTTCGCCCTTTTCATCATAATCCCAGGATTCCCCCTGCTTTCCGAAGTTCCAGTACAGGTTGCCGTCTTCGGTATAAGCATAATCCAACACACGCATAGCGGTCTCCAGCTTATCATCGGGACAGCTGGTCGTAATAACGGCAACAGTGCTGCCGATGCCATATCCGCCGAACACCATGGACAAGGTGCCGTCGTCGCCTTTCGGATACTGCAGCCCCACCCAATTTGCACCGTTGCCTGCCTGTTCCGCATCTGCCACCCAGTTGGACAACTGACCCATAGAGGAATAGGCAAGACCGGTAACCCCGTTCAGGGCTTTGGTGCGGACTGCCGCATCATCATTGGTGGTAAGATCCTTATCGATCAGGCCTGCTTCCCACCATTCATGAAGCTTTGTCAAATAATCCTTCCACTCCGGCTGAGCCTGGGCAAGCTGGACTTTGTTATTCTCATCGATATACAGTTTATAGTCCGCCAGGGTATAAGCACCGAACGCACCGCTGATGGTGGAAGCTTTGACGCGGCTCCAGGGGCCGCTGAATACTGCTCCGTACTTATCCTTGAATGCTTTCAGGACATTATCCCAGTCGGAAATGGTTTTCGGAGATTCCAGTCCCAGTTCATCCAGCCAGTCCTGACGGATAAGCGGGCCCTGATACGTGTCGTTCCAGCCGCCGTCTTCCCGGAAGAAACCATAGCCGTAATATTTACCGCTGTCGGTCTTCATATATTTATCATAAATTTCATTCGATTTGATAAAGGAATAATATGCAGGAGAATAGCTTTCCATATCATCCGTCAGGTCACGGACAATGCCTTCCTCCATATAGCGCTCGATATCCTTCATAATGTTGTTGAAAATGATATCCGGCAGAGTTTCGCTGGCCAGCATCAGGTTCATAGCCTGCGTGGCGTCGGTACCGGCCGTTGGGAACTGCCAGTTTATCTTCACGCCAACCATCTCCTGAAGAAGGGAATGGAACGGTGATTCTTCCGGCGTGGCATAAGCTTCATTCAGGGTGTAGCCCTGCCCGACCCACCAAGTCAGTTCGATATCTTTTTTATTCATAGGATATCCGGCAAATTCGGGAGTTTCTTCGTTATTATTTGAATTGTCATCCGCAGAATTACTGTTCCCGGCCGGTTTTGGGGTTTGGGTGTCATCTCCTGTGCCGCCGGTATTTTTGGTACAACCTGTCAAGATTGCAAAAAGCATAATAATGATAAGAAGAAAAGACAGAACTTTTTTCGACATTAAATATACCTCCTCAGATTTTTTTAGGATATAACTCCTTGTGACTGACCCGGGCATGGATTTATATTAGCATATGGCTACATAATTTGTATATTGATGGTTCATGTCATCATTGACTATTCTTCATAAGGACATTGATAAATGATTCTATCATTGATGATACATTGCATATTATCCATTTTTATACATTCATGGAACTTCTGTGATTTGTATTTCAATTGGCATATTATATAATTATATATATAAGAATTTGCATTGATTATTGTATAATAATGCCATGATATTTCATTATTTGCAAATTTAAAATACATAAGGAACTCTTCTGGAGGGTAAGCAGGATGAATCGAAACACAGGTCTCAGAAAGAAAAGCGTCTTGTTTCATTTTTTTCTATCTTATCTCTGTATTCTTGCCTTTACATTGGTTACCAGCTCACTATTGCATTATCAGACAATCAATATATTGAAAAAAGAAAATAATCGTGCGAATGATGCCATTCTGAAGCAGTTCAGAAATGCATTGGATGATAAGTTCATTGCGATGACTGAACTGGCGGTACAAGCTTATATTGGGGCGGAATCCGAGCTTTCTGCCACTCGCGGCAGTCAAACAGACCAGTATGCAATATCTTCCTACGCAAGGTATCGCATCTGTAAGAACCTGAACAAATTGAATACCGCGGCACAGGAAAATATAGAAAATATATTCATCTACTATCATAATGCACAATATATTGCAGGATTAAGCAGTTCCGTTCCGTCCGACATATTCTACCAGGCTTATTACCAGACAAATGACTTTTCCGCAAATGACTGGAACAATGCCTTGCAGACCCCAACGGGATTTACTGCATTCCCTTCCAAATCAGGGTCTATGAGCATAGCGTTCGTTTACTCCCCATTTCAGGCAGGAGGAGAGGGAGGGGATAAAGTTTTTGTCTGTTTCAATCCGGCCAGATTACAGAAGATATTAGCCGACAGCCGATGGGAGAGCAACGGGGCCTTTCTTGTATTTAACGCCGGCGGAGTTCTGTTAACCTCCACGGATCCTGCTTACAATGATATGGATCTGTCATCGTATTTTCATATGAGCGGGTTTTTCAATATGGAGCACAAAGGAGAAGAATATACATGCAAGATCACTCAATCCAACCAGACGAAATGTTTTTATGCATCCGTCACACCAAAGGCTCTCGCCATTGAACCGGTATCCAACTCCCGGAAAATGGTACTGCTATTCAGCATAATCTTTGTCCTCGCAGGATTACTTATCTCATATATGCTGTCCAGACGCAACTATGCCCCGCTGAAAAGACTGGTCGACTGGGTGAATCAGAAGGCCGTATATGATCCCCAGAGCTTTGAGAAGGGGAATGAAATCGATATACTGGAGAGGATACTGCATCTAAGCTTTGAAGAGCAAGAGAAATTGATCGAACAGATCCATAACAAAAAAATGGCCTGGTTCTTTCTTCTATTCGGGATCTGCTCTATGGAACCTCATCTCAGGATGATTCCATACAGGATGTTTTTTTAAAAAATGACATTCCACTTTTATCGGATCAGTTTGCTGTGATCCTGATCTATATAGAAGAGAAATACAGCAACAATGCAGAAGTATTATCCTCCAGGGATTTCTTTGGAACGATGATCACCAATGTAATGATAGATCTGTCAAGAAAAGAATATCAATGCTTTGTTGTTCCAATTGAAATCAGCCGCTATGCATGCCTCGTTAATTTTTCCCCATTGACGAAAACGGATATCATGCAGCAGGCATTGCTGTCCATTGCGGAAGAAGTAAAAACGTCCCTTGAAACAAACTTCGGGATTTGTCTGACGATCAGTCTCAGCAAACTACATACGGGAATCGACGGGATCCACCAGGCTTATCAGGAAGCCTTGTACGCCATGGAATACCGGCTGACAATCGGATCCAATCAAATCATTCCCTACCAGGAGCCGCTGAAAGGCGAATCGATCTACACTTTTACCTTTAAAACAGACCATTTTATCAATCTGTTTCTCAAAGAGCCCAGGGATTCCAACCAGGTCGAACTGTTTGTGTCCGATCTCTTTGCACACAGGAATATCAGTTCCCATATCTCTCCCGCTATCGCGAAAGACTTTATCTACGATGTGGCCGGCAGCCTGTCCAAAGCGGTAAACGATATGATACCGGATGGAGATATGAAATGGAAAATGGGAATATTTGATCGCCTGATTCAATCCGATACATTGGCGCGATTCCGCAGCGAACTGATCAGTATACTAAATGAATACCAGGAATACCTGCACAAAAAGCCGGACTTGTATTCTATCAGTGCTCAGGTAAAGATATATATCAGTCAAAATTATTCGGATCCGGACCTTAGCCTGAATGTTCTGAGCAGCGAATTCAATCTCTCCCCTTCCCATTTATCCAGGACGTTCAAGGAAGGAAATGGTATCAGTATTTCAGACTATATCAGCATATGCCGGATCAACAGCGCCAAAGAGCTGCTGAAAAATACGGATAAAACGATACAACAGATAGCGGGGGAACTAGGCTTTTTAAGCAGCAGCGTATTTATTCGGGTGTTTAAAAAAACAGAAGGGGTCACCCCGGGTTCCTATCGGAAATTGGTAACCGACGGGGAAACCTGAGGCAACTCCTTTCTTCTTATTGTCCTGTAAGGCCCGATCTTTCGATTCCTTCCATAAACCTCTTCTGCAGAAAAGCATATACAATGAGGAGGGGCAGTATCACCAGAAAGATAGCCGCCATGACGATCGCTTCGTTGAATATAATCTCCGCTTCCCCGTACCCTTCCATCACTTCCTCCGCGTTAAACAGGGAGATGATTCCGGACAACTTGGCGGGAAGCAGGGATAAGTTGGGTTTCACCAGATACATGCTGGGTTCAAAGTAATCATTCCAGTGCCAAACCATGGAAAGTACGGTGCTGACCAATATGGAGGACCGGGACATGGGGAGCATGATCTTCCAGAAGGTCTTGAGAGGCCCGCAGCCGTCTATTCGGGCAGCTTCCTCAATTTCATAGGGCAGTCCGATAAAGAACTGCCGGAAAAGGAAAATAAACAGCCCACCCCGCAGGCCGAAGCCGAAGAAGGTGGGCACGGTAAGGGGAAGGAAGGTATTGAGCCAGCCCAGCCTGGAATACATCATGTAAAGGGGAAAGATGAGCACCTGAACCGGAACGATCATGGAAAAGATGACGATTCCGAACAGGATATTCTTTCCCTTGAACCGGTATCTTGCAAACCCGTACGCAATAAAGGAACAGGAGAGCACATGTCCCACCGTGGCAAGAGCGGTCACGATCATGGAATTCTTGAGAAAGTCCGTATAGCTGAGGCTTTCCAAAGCGATTTGGTAATTCTGCCAGAATATTTTGTTGGGAAGCCATTTAACGGTAATGTCCAGCAAATCCTCCTGGGTCTTTATGGAGGTGATCACCATATCCAAAAAAGGATACAGGAACACAAATGCCAGATCCAACAACAAAAGATAAAGAGCCGTATTTGTGATAAGGTCCTTCCAGAAAGATGTGGTAGTGAACTTGTGAAAGAACACCCTTCTCCTGGATACCTTACGGTCGGTATGTTCGGAAATTTCCTTCGGTACCTGCATAATGATCCTTGAATTTTCATTGACTGCCAAATTGACCACCCCTATTTCGTTCCCGCGTTATACACACGATTTTTCATGAAAGCAAACACTACTCCGCATATCAGGAAGATGAGCAGGAAGAATATCCAGCTCATGGCCGCGCCATATTCAAACTGGTTGTTCTTGAAACCGTAGTTCAGGATATAGTCGACGATTGGGTTATTGGAATCCGTGAAGGAATCGATGACGGTATAGATAAAATTGAGCAGCACCACCGGCGTCATAAGGGGCAGGGTAATTTTCCAGAAAGCCTCCCAGGCGCTGCATCCATCGCAATGAGCGGCTTCGTAGAGAGAACCCGAAATCCCCTGTAATCCTGCCAGGAAAATAACGATCTGCACTCCCGATTTCCAGAGGATTAAGGTGATCCGGTTCAAAAACCCATCTACGAACCCGGAAAAGGTTGGCCCAAGATATCGCATAAATTCTTCCGGCAAGAGGATTCCCTTTGCCACCGCCATGGCATCCTCGCCGATGCCCATGCCGAGAACCTGCTTCATGACATAGCCCGTGCCCAGAAGGACGGGAAGGAAGAATACGGTCCGGAAAAAGCCCCGCCCTTTCATGGACCGGTTGATCAGAATGGCAATGATGAGGGAAAACACCAGAGTGATCGGGGTGTTGATGATCGTATCCCGTATCACGTTCAGAAACATCGGGATAAAGTTCACATCCCACACGAAGGCCTTGGCATAGTTTCCAAATCCGTACCACTCCATGACAAAGCCCTTGAATTTGGTAATTTTGCTGAAGCTCAGCCGGATCGACTGGATGATGGGATTCGCAAAGAATATTGCCGCTCCTATCAGCCAGGGTGAGAGAAACATCAGGCCTTCCAGGCCTCTTTTCTGCTCCATATTAAGTCGCTTCATTTTGTCCTCCCTTCTTTGTCCACCACGGTATAATCTATCGCTTCCACGGGAACTCCCTCCGCCATTGTGCTCTGGTCCCCGTAATTCAGAAACACCCTGGTTCCGTCCTCATAGGTGACGCAATAAACGTTTTCCCGGAGCTGTTTATGTTCTACAATAAATTGGTCCCATTGATCCCCCAGTTTTTTATTCATCTCCCGATAAATGTCCGAGGCGGTATCGATCCACTCATCGTATTTCGATGTGAACAGCTGATTGTAGTCCGTATATTTCAGCCGCTCGGGGGATTCATAGGTCAGCTGGAAATACGGCATATATCCATATTCGATCCACTTGAGCTTCTGCTCTTTAATATCCGCCGTAAGGTTCCCCGCCTCCATCATGGGAGTGGTATAAGGAAGGATGCCATGGACCACCATCTGATAAAAAGGCACCGCTTCGCTTGTGATAAACAGACCGTTGTCTTCCGACGGCACAGAATCGATTTTGTCCGCATATTTCAGGGAATACAGATTTCCCGTAACAACCGAAGTCTTGCCCAGCTCTTCGGAGGATTCTCCCATGATCCGGTTCCAGGTATCCGCCGTCTGTTTTTTGGTGGAGGGATTTTTCTGATTGTAATCGTAATAGATGAAATCCCCGAAGTAAGAGAAGTTCACGCCGACGTTCCCGCATTCCTTGGCTTTCTTCAGAAAATGGTCCGTAAAGAACCGCAGGGCGGCCATGGGATTGAAAAGAAACCACTGATTGTTCTGACCGGTGATCACCAGCCCGTTGGACTGATAGACCACATCGTTCCGTTTTGAAAAATTTCCGTATTTCGCGTTGGCGTTCTGAAAATCCGTATAGAGGAACAGATCGATACTGTTCTCCGATGCGTATTCCGCCAGATCCTTCAATCCGGCATTTCCTCCCAGTCTCCGGTTTGTGGGAAAATACGAGGGCTCCGTATACATGCCCTTCTTCGTCCAGCCCAGGAGGTTGCTCTGTATGTGCTCCACCCCCTTCTCCCGGAACTTCCGGAAGATGGCTTTTGCGTCCTTGAACCGGGTCATGGGAAGGAACCGGTCAAAGATCAGAGTTTTTTCGCTGATCCCCATGAAAAGGTCAAGCCCCAGCGGAATGGGATCCCCGTCCTTGATTTTCTTTTCCAGGATTCCCTTTTCCAGAAGATAGTCCCGGTAAGCGTTGGCCATGCCGCTGTACCCTGCGTCCTTGCCACTTAGCAAGATATATTTCACCGCGTGGTCGTTCCCCGAGAGCTCCTTGTCATATTTCTTCACCACTTTTTTTCTCGTTCGGGGATCGATAAAGAACCTCCGGTAGATGAATTCGGGAGAAATCCGGTTCAGGTCCACCACATTCCCGGAAGGGGTCAGATTAATGACCGTATCATACTCTCCCTCCGCTATGACGGCCAGGATACCATTTTCCCCATGGTTGATCCCGAATACTGGAAGAGCGGCTGAGCCATTGCCGGAAGTTGCCGAATCTCCCATAACTTCCGCCATATAGTCGGCGATATCGGAGCCGTAAATACTCCAGGTTTGCTTTTTCTGTCCGTAATGTGCCGGATCCCTGTACTTCATAATGGCGCCGGAGCCGTCCGGATAGAAGAGATAGCCGTCCTTATCGTCTCCGGCCGCTCCCAGGAACGGCAGCAGCTCGATGCTGACGATCCCGATGTCTCCGCTTTCCCTGATGCTGTCGGCAGGGATCCTGACGGTAAGCGTATCCGCTTCCACCGCGAATTCCAGGGACAGGCTTACCTGAATCCCCGGAAAATCATATGTCAGGACGATTCCGCCGTCCTTTGCTCCGGAGGATATTTTTGGCTTCAGAAAATCGGAGCTGGCGGTTACCAGGGTTCCATCGCCCGTCTTCAGATTCGTATAGGTGATATTGAAAAGGGATTTCAGGTTGGATTTCCACTGGGCGTTCAGATTTTCCGCGGGAATCCCCCCTTCCCCCACAATGGAATTCCATTGATAGCCGGTCCCTCTGTCCTCAATGATCACGGAATGGTCCCACTCATTGAAAGAAAGGATCAATCGAGCGGTTTCCGCCACCGTCTTATATCCTTCCGGGGCATCCGGTGCCGCCTTCGCCGGGACAACTTCGATTCCACCGGCCGTGATGAAAATACACAGCAGCAGGGCAATCACCGCTTTTCCCTTTCCCGCCTGCCGGAAAAAAGATTTCAAATCCAACATACCGTACCTCCTTGTTTAAGGTATCGCCGCGGCGCCGTTTGGACTAGCTTTCTTTCGCTTACGCCGCTCATTTCATTCTTCTTTGCCTCTTATTCCATCCTTTTCAATCGGTCATTCCAGCAATCGCAACCGGATCTCGATGATGACTTCTTCGATAAAGTTGATAAATTGACTGCTTATGGCGAAAAACAGCGCAATGGTAGCCCATATGAGCAGCACGACACCCACGCTCAGCGCACACACCAGTGTGGTCTTTTTCAGGCTGTACTGATTCATTACCTGAATGCTCATAAACAGGAGAAGCAATACCCAGCCCGTAATAATAATCTGAATCCCGTTATACAATCCACTCTGGCTGTTCTCCATGATATGGGACAGCAGGTTGACAGGGATCGTTAACAGAATATAGGGAACCAGAGCATAGGCGGTAGCCAGCAACCCTTCTCTCAAAAGGCTCTCGCCGTCCAGGATGGATGTCATGGCATAGGAGGCGATAACCCAGGTAAGGAGCGGTGCGTAAAGCTTTATGAGTTCAAGTCCGATATTGGCGTCTCTCGGGTCCAGCTCCGCCAGCGGAAAGTGGGTGATATAGATCGAAACGGTACGCACCACAAAAGCCAGAAGCAACAGGATGACAGCCGGAACATAGTTGAACCTGCTCCTGTCCTTTTGCATGTACCGAAAGGCTTCCGCCGGATGAAACACCATTTCCAGGGACAGTCTGATCATTTCCACAGCTCATCGGCCTCCTTTCCATAAAACAGTACATTGGCGACCCGGTTGGATTTCTTCTTCAGCCGGATGACAAGAAGACAGCAGACCGCCACAATTCCAATGAAGCCAAAGAATACCCATCCGAAATATCGTCGGAACATCTGATGCCGATATTCCTGGAAGGCCTTCGAGTATCCGGCCTTGTCTTCCGCCAGCCGGTATTCCTCCATGGATTCCTTCCATCTCTCTTCCTTGTAGTACAGCTTCCCCATCCCCTTATGGGCCAGGGAGTAGTTCGCGTCGATAGCCAGCACCTGCTGCCAGTATTCCATGGCGTTTTGGTATTCGCCGTTGTTGTAAAGGCTTACGGCTTGATGCACGGCTTTCGTAAAGGCGGTGGGCTCGAAGATCTGGATATTGTTCGCCTGGGAATCGGAGATATATAAATTGCCTTCCCCATTCGTCACGATGCTGGACGGTGACAGGAATCCACCTTTTTTCTCTCCCATTTCTCCGAAAGCCAGCAGCATATTGCCTTCCTGATCATATTGATAGACGCTTGTCGTAGCTTTGTCAATGACACTGATAACGCCTCTTTCATCCACAGCGATATCCGCAAAGGAAGGCTCGATAAATTGCCTGTCTCTCATTATCATTCTGTCGCCGAAGGCAAGGTCCGGATAAAGGTTCTTTCCCACGGAATTGATTTTCCGTATCTGCCCTTTTTCCGTATTCCCTACCGTAGCGTATACAAAGCCGTCCGGCCCGATCACAAAATTGGTATAGGACACGGGAAGGACCTTGGCGATCCGGTCTCTTTGCGCTCTGGTAGCGAAAATCCGTATGAGCATCCTTCGTAAATCGAAGCCTACCTCCTTGGCACCTACATATCCCTGAAACTGATTGGCTTCGTCTATCGTCAGGAAGGAGATCCCTTTCAGGGCATATAACAGCCCGGTGGAGCTCATATAGATTTTCTGGGGATCAAATACAAAATCCTTGCTCAACAGATTGGATTCCGGTTTCACATAAACCTTGTCATACTCCCCCGAGGCGGACCGCCGGATCACCCGCTTGTTGCCCGAATCGGCCACATACAAAGCCCCCTCTTCATCCACATATACTCCCCTGGGACCGCTGAAGGGTTTCTCCTCCGGCCCGGTAATGCTCTCCAGCACCCGTCCTTCTCCGGACATTTTCAGCACCCGGTTATTGCCCGTATCCGCCACATAAAGAAATCCCCGGCTATCCAGGAACAGATCCTCGGGCTGATTCAAAGTTCCGTAGGACTCAAGATTGAGCACCACTTTTTTGACCTCATAGGTTACGGGGATCGGTATGCTCCTGTCTTCCTCCACCACCCGGTCTTCTTCTGCCAAACCGGTTGATGTCATGGAAAGAATCCCAATGAGTACAAACAAAACAATTCTGAAAAGCTTTTTCATGGTCCTCCCCTCCTATGCCTTGATCCCGGAATAGGTCATGGTCTGCATGACCCTCCCCTGCATCGCCGTAAAGAGTATAATGGTGGGAAGAGTGGTCAGAAGCGCCGCCGCGCTGTTGACACCGGCCCGTGCAATACTTCCCCCATACAGGGTGGACAGGGCAAGGGGCAGGGTCTTCATGGCCTGGCTGGTCGTGTAGATCAGAGGTGTAAAATAATCGTTCCAGTTCCCCACGAAGGAAAACACCACCAACGTCATCCAGGCAGGCCGCAAAAGGGGCATGGCAACCTTCCAGAATATCCGGAATTCGTTTGCTCCGTCGATCCGGGCTGCTTCCAGAAAGGCATCCGGTATCTGCTCCGAAAACTGCTTGATCAGGAAGAAATTATAGGCGCTGGCCAGCTTGGGAATGATCAATGCCCAGTAGGTATTTACGATTCCCAGATAGTTGACCACCATATAGGTCGGGATCGCCGTCACATGGCTGGAAAACATCAGGGCTGCAAGGATAACAGCAAAGATCACATTGGAGCCTGCCGGTTTATACTTCACCAGTGCAAATCCCCCCATGGAGGACAGGATCACGGACAGAAACACGATGACCACGGTGGTGAACAGACTGTTGAAGATATACCGGGAGAAAGGCACCACCGTCCCGCTTACCGCCGTCAGAAGGTCATGGAAATTCTTCATCGTGGGATTCCTGACAAAATACCTGGGAGGAAAAAGAAACAACTCGTCCAGGGGTTTGAAGGCGGTACAGATCATATATACCAGGGGCAGGGCCGTGAAAGCCACCAGGCCCAGCATGCACAGGTACAGCAGCACCGCGGAAAACCTTATCTTCCTGATTTTCCTCTTAAGTTTCACTTTCTTTATTTTGGGCTTTTTGTCCATGCTATGTTCCGCCATTTCCTTTTCTCCTTTATTCTCTTGATCGGAATATCCGCATACATACCTTGCTCAGGGTATAGGTCATCGCAAACAGCACCACCGCTATACAGGAGGCATATCCCATGCTGAACCGGATGAACGCGTGGTCAAACAAATGGGCCACGATGGTATGGGCGCTGTACTCCGGGCTTGGCATTCCCGCCACCGCCACGGCGATATCATAGGCGCCGAAGGATCCCACGATGGAGTTGATGGCGCCGAAAAGAAGCTGGGGCTGCATCAGGGGGAGGGTGATATACCAGAGCTGCTGGAACCGGTTCCGGATCCCGTCAATAGCTCCCGCTTCGTAAAGTTCCTTTGATATATTCTGAAGTCCTGCAAGGAACACCAGAAATCCGTTGCCCATGCTCATCCATATGCTGACGATGACCACGACGGAAAAGATATATTTGGGGTCCTTCGTCCACAGGATAGGCTCCGTAATGGCTCCCAGCGTATTGATCAGAAAGTTATTGATCAGTCCGAACCGGTCCCCCGAGAAAAAGTACAGCCACACCACGGACATGGCTACTCCGCTGGTGAGGGAAGGGGCATAAAACGCCAGGGCAAAAAACTTCTTGCCCTTCAGGCCGTCGATGACCCAGGCTGCCAGAAAGGACATGATATATCCGATGGGTCCCGTAATCAAGGCAAAAATCAGGGTGTTTTTCAGGGCGATCAGAAAGATATCATCGTCCATGAACAGGATCTTGAAATTGGTAAGCCCCACAAACTTCGGCGTTTGTATCATGTTGTAGTTGGTCAGGCTCAGGCTGAAGGCCACCGCCACCGGTATAATGATGAAAATCAGAAACAACAGCAGATAGGGCGCAAGAAACAGGTATCCTATGCCGTTTTTCTTCCACCAGGACCGGACGGCAATCTTAAAGTCCGGCTTCCGGAGAGTTCTGCCGGCGATTCCGCCGGTCTTTATCATTTCA
>ENA-UOOK01004950-UOOK01004950.1-fermentation-metagenome-genome-assembly--contig:-NODE-4950-length-13783-cov-18.919872_pt1 | contig 13783 bp, 7 predicted proteins | sample MGYA00245777_ERZ724023 | MGnify/ENA primary metagenome ERZ724023 (study PRJEB28704, sample SAMN03018312) | fermentation metagenome | biome: anthropogenic terrestrial biome; feature: soil; material... | reverse complement strand
AGTTACGGCTCCGTGCAAATAATCGGCACCCCTACCCCGGAGGCGCTGAACAAGGGATATCCTATCACAGAAGAGGCAAGCAGATACAAAGAAGCAGGTTGGGACTGGAACAGAAACCCGGGAACAACCACCATCCACTTGCCGCCGGAGTTATTAAATTCCCCCTTCCCGGGAAGTGACATGCTCCGTCAGCCGGAGTCCTTTGCCGGTGCGTCAATGCTTCACAAGGGTGAGTTTGGCATGTTTGCCATGAAACTGGGTGAGTTTGACAGAAAGAATTTCACGCCATCCTTCCATGCTCATAAGTCGGTTTTCGCTTTTGGAAACAGAATCGTCGCCCTGGGATCTGCCATTAGGAATGACAACAGGGAATATCCGACCGAAACAACACTCTTCCAGCAGAATCTGACGTCCGTGGGGGAGTCACTGGAGATAAACGGGGAGAAGGTAAATCAATTTCCTTTTCGGCGGGAAATCGACAAAAACAGGAAAGAACCACTCGTCATGAAAAACCTGACAGGCGATTATTATTTTCTACCGCCGGAACAATCGCTGGTCATTGAAAAGAAAAGGCAGGATTCTAAAGAGAATAAGCGGATGAATCCTGCCCATGGCAATTTTGCCTCAGCATATATACCCCACGGAATGGCTCCAAAAAACGAAACCTATGAGTACATGATTCTTCTGGATGCAACCAAATCACAGATAAGGAAGCTGAAAAAGGGAATTACAGAGTACGACGTTGTCAGGAAGGATGAGACTGCGCACATCATACGTGACAGGTTGAGTGATGCGAGAGGATATGCAATTTTTGAAGATTTTGTATCCGCAGACGATGCCTGGCTTGTGAAAAGCGACAAGGAGATTATGATCATGTTGCAACCATGGGGCAATAAATTAATTATAAGTGTTTGCGACCCTGACCTTCATTTAGGGGAATACCTCTACACGACTTCTTCAGAAAGCAGCCCCATCACCAGAGAGATCACCCTGAAAGGAAAATACGCCTTGTCGGATGCACCCGCTTCCGTTTCACTGCGTATATCGGAGAATAACACGGTGATTTCAGTTATATGCCGCCATGGCATGCCGGTAGAATTTATATTGAACATAATTCAGTAGATAAATTTCAACAAATACTAAATAAATGTAAATGAAAAGGTTAACGATATTGTTTATACTGGCAACCCTCTTGGGTGCCTGCACAGAAAAAAGCAAAAAAATGCCACAGGCCAGTTCAGCAGATTTATTTGCCAGTGTAATAAAAACAGCGGAACAGCAAATAGGTTATCAGGTAAAAATGATCGAAGAGTCTGGTAAAATATTAAATCCTAGAACAGTCGAAAACGGGTATGTGCGATACATACCTAAAGATGACTGGACCAGCGGATTCTTCCCCGGGACCCTGTTTTACATGTACGACCTGACAAAAGACCCGAAATGGATGAATGCAGGAATCAAATATACCGAAGATTTAGACACGACTAAGCATCTCAAATGGAACCACGATGTGGGTTTCATGATCAACAGCAGCTTTGGAAATGCTTTAAGGACCACCGGTAATGAGGCATATAAAGGGGTGATTGTGGAAGCGGCCAATTCGCTGGCTACACGGTTCAGACCTGCCGCAGGCGTGATACAAAGCTGGGATGAAGACAGAGGATGGCAGGCAAAACGGGGATGGATGTGCCCGGTGATCATCGACAACATGATGAACCTGGAACTGCTGTTTAAAGCTACCGAGATCTCAGGCGACTCAACTTATCACAAAATAGCCGTATCTCACGCCAATACAACCATGGAGAACCATTACAGAGATGACTGGAGCTGTTATCATGTAGTAGACTACGACAAGGAGCAGGGTGGCGTGAGAAGCAAACAGAATGCACAGGGTTATGCAGATGAATCTGCCTGGGCACGAGGACAGGCATGGGGGCTTTACGGCTTTACCGTCGCCTACAGGTATACGCACGACGAACGTTATCTCAACATGGCTGAGAAGATCTGCCACTTCATTTTTACCCATCCCAACCTACCGGAGGACCTCGTTCCCTACTGGGATTTTAACGCCCCGAATATTCCCAACGAACCCCGGGATGCTTCCGCTGCTGCCGTCACTGCCTCTGCCTTATATGAACTTGTTACTCTCGGACTAAAAGAATACGAGGAAACCGCCGATAAAATAATGACCTCGCTTGCCGGAGATGCATACAAGGCAATAGTGGGTACAAACGGCAACTTTTTACTGATGCATTCAGTGGGAAGTATCCCTCACGGCAAAGAAATTGATGTTCCCATCAATTATGCCGACTATTATTTTCTTGAGGCACTGACACGTAAAAAGAATATTGAAGGCATCTAATGCTTCCTAAATGAGCATTCCCGGAAATCGCAAGCAAGAGAGCCCTCATACTGATCTCCGAAAGCAGCATAGATAATGAAGAAACTTTTTTTTATATTTTTGAACCTCTCACTTCCCTTTTTATCTTTCTCCAAAGATTTCAAAGAGTATATCCATGATGCAATTATTTCGTTCGAAGAAGCTAAACTGCCGGATCATGATCCACAATCTGTTTTGTCTTTTTCTTCTGAACACTATAAGCATCTGCAACACAGCCTGAAGTGGACATGGAACAGTCCCCGCTCCTATTGGAGCATCCACGATCAAATCAATTACATTCAACCCGGATCTGATGGAGATTCTCAGATATCCACCTTCGTATTCTGGGTTTATTCGGATAATCCGGTAAAAAACGGGAAATTAAGAGTGGAGTTTCTGAAAGAGAACCAAGTAACATCTTATTTTGATTACGGACTGGATTTTACCGGTTGGCGAGGTGCATGGGTCGCCTTCGACAGGGATATGCAGGGGAAACCGAAAGAAGGAATGGATGAAGTTCGCTTTCGCGTTTCGGATGTCAATTCAGGCACGCTGTATTTCGACCATGTGATCCTGTCTTCGAAGCAAGATGCAAGACATCACACAGCCGATTTCCAGGCCCCTTTTATCAACCGGGGAACCACCAATCACTGGCTCATTTTGTATGAATCGTGGATAAAAAAGTTCGATCTGCCACTAACAAATGCCTCACTGCTTGAAATCAATGACATACGCAAGATTGAAAACAGGGTGAAGGACTATTTGCTGAAAGGCCGGAAAGCAAAACCGGTGCAAGAACTGGAAAATCAGGTACGGCAATATCAGATCACGGAGAATCCCGACGAAACCCTCAAAGGTGTGCCGCTCTTCTTCGAGCGGTTCGGTGAAACATATCAGGCGTTTGGAACCGAAAAATATTCCGGGATATATAACAACATCATGGGAATAAGCAAATTCAACACCACTCTCCTCAATCTTTCCGTGGCATACAACCTGTCGGATGATGAATCAGAGAAAAGAGCAATAGAGAAGATGTTCGTGAAAATGATCCGACACATGCTTGATCAGGGTTTCCAGGCAGGCAGCGCCATGGGCACGCTTCATCACCTCGGATACAGTATGCGCGATTATTACCCGGCTATTTTTCTGATGTCTGAAGTTTTAGCCCGCAATCGTTTGAAAAATCAACTCCAGCAAGCCATGGAATGGTTTGCCGGCACAGGAGAAGTAAAAACAGTCCCCCTGACACCCGGAATGGATGTGGATACTTTCAACACCAACCTGATAGCAAGATTAACCAGTATTTTAATGATCGATTCAATACCCGATAAAGTACGCTATATGCAGGCTTTTTCCCAATGGCTGGACAACGGATATCAATATGCCGATGGTACACGGGGAACTTTTAAGATTGACGGCACAATGTTTCACCATCGCCACAATTACCCCGCTTATGCGGTGGGAGGGCTTGATGGAGCGGTAGCAGCCGTTTATCTGCTGAGAAACACTACTTTTAAAATATCGGAACAGAGCCACAGAATATTAAAAAAAGCACTTCTGGCGATGCGGACATATTGTAACCTGAAAACGTGGCCGTTATCGCTCTCGGGAAGACATCCCGACGGGGAAGGAAGCCTTAATCCCGAGCATTTCGGACTATTGGCGCTGGCAGGTACACCAGACGGGAAGAACGACATCGACAAGGAAATGGCCGAAGCTTACCTGAGACTTGTCACCCGTGAAACGGACATTACCGCCACACTCGTTGCGAAAGGGTATTCTGCAGAAAAATCGCCGGCTGGTAACCGTACATTCAATTATTCCGGACTCAATGTACACAGGAGAGGCGACTGGATGGTCTCCGCCATGGGTCACAGCAGGTATCTATGGGCCAGTGAGGGCTATCGCGGTGAGAATCTTTACGGAAGATACCTAAATCATGGTTCTTTACAAATACTGGCTACCGGCGACCCTGTCTCGAACCATGGCTCGGGATTCCGACAAGAAGGATGGGACTGGAACCATTTTCCGGGTACCACCGCCACCGTACTTCCCATGGAGCAACTGAAAGCCGATGTGAAGAATGTGGATGATCAGTCGGGATTCGAAGAGATGCTGCTCTCCGATGAATCCTTTTGCGGGGGAATCTCCATCAGCAACCAAAATGGGGCATTCGGCATGAAGCTGCATGAACATGATAAATACAACGGTTCCCTGCGAGCACGGAAATCGGTCTTCTTTTTCGACAACAGAATCGTAGCCCTAGGCAGTAACATCGAGTCCGCACTGCCGGAAGAGACGCACACCACCCTGTTCCAAGTTTTTCTGGAGAATGAACGGATGCCTTTCTTCGTGAATGGAGAGAGGCGAACCGATTTCCCTTCTCACACGCTGCTGCGGGAAGGGAAGGTCAATCTGTTGTCGGATGGATTGGGCAACTATTTCTTTATCAACCGGGGAACGGTCATTTTTAAAAAGGAGAAGCAGCGGTCGCTGCACGAAGAAACGGGGCTCCCCACACAAAACAATTTCGCACTGGCCGTCATCAATCACGGTGCAGCACCACAGAGCAGCTCCTATGAGTATATGATCCTGGTACAACCCTCCTCCTCAGAGAAGGAAAAGATCAGGAAGATCAATAAAAACGGTTCTTTGCAGGATCTTCCTTATGAGCTCCTGCAACATGATTCACTGGCTCATATTGTCCGCGACAGAGAGACCCGGACAACCGGTTACGTCCTTTTTGAAGCAGGAGAGATCTCGACCGATCCTCTGCTGCGAAAGGTGAACCTGCCCGGTCTGATCATGATCCGTGAGATAGATGAGGAGAAGATGGTACTTGCAGCATGCGACCCTGACCTCAGGTTCTATGAAGGGGAACCGGAGGAGGTGTACGATGAGGAAGGAAAGAGAGTGGAGAGAAGTATCTACTCCAGAAATTGGATCGACAACCCGTCAGGAACATCCTACCTGAAAATAACCGTTGCGGGAAGATGGGAAATAGGAGTGGCAAACCACCATGTAAGAGTTACTGAGAGCGGAAAGAATCACACGGTTATCGAGTTTGAATGCAAGCATGGATTATCGGAAGAGGTTTTGTTAATTCGTAAATCATAATCGGATGAAAAAGATTCATATTTCAGGATTGGCCATGATGGGGGCAGGCAGCCTGCTTGCACAGCAGCCAAACATCATTTATATCATGACCGATCAACAGACAGCCCAGGCAATGAGTTGTGTGGACGCCACCTATGTGAGTACTCCGAACCTCGATAAGCTCGCAAAGGATGGAATCAGATTTACGAATGCCTACTGCGCTGCTCCCCTGAGCGGCCCATCCAGATTTGCCATGTTTACAGGAGTCGCTCCAGGCTCGGAAGGAATGTTGAAAAACAACACTCCTTTCCCGGAGCAACTGAAGGAAAAGACATTGGGGAACCTGGTCACTTCGGCCGGATACCTGTCGGCCTATGCCGGTAAATGGCATCTCCCGGAGGCATCTCTCCCTGCCGACGAAAAAAGCTTCGGTTTCATCTCCCTGCATGATCACAACGATTACGGACTGGCTGAGTCCTGCATTCGTTTTTTGAAGCAAAAGCACGACAAACCTTTTTTTCTGGTAGCCTCGTTCGATAATCCACACAACATCTGTGAGTATGCCCGAAACCAGGTGCTCCCTTTTGCAGAAATAAAGGAACCGGACCTGGACGATTGTCCCAACCTGCCCGCCAACTTCTCTCCTGCTCCATACGAAGCGGAGATAATAAGGCTGGAACAACAGGTGCACTTCCCTACTTACCCGGTCATTGATTATACCCGGGACGACTGGCGACGTTATCTCAATGCGTATTACCACCTGGTGGAAACCGTAGATAACGAGATCGGAAAAATAATTGATGCGCTGGTGGAGCTGGGGCTTTATGAAGATGCCTTGATTATTTTCAGCAGTGACCATGGAGATGGAGTGGCAGCGAACAAATGGAACCAGAAGTCTGCCCTCTTCGAGGAGATTGTGAACGTTCCATTTATCGTGAAAGCACCCGATGCGTTCAGCGGCAACGTGGAACGTCCTGAATTGATCAACGCCGGACTCGACCTTCTTCCTACCATCTGCGATTATGCCTCGGCTGAGATCCCTTCCCATGTCACCGGCAAAAGTATCCGGACCCTGGTTGAGGACAAGGATACGGAAGAAATACACCCGTTTATCGTAACAGAGACACAATTTGATAAATCACCCACAAGGGGATGGATGGTTCGAACCCCACAATACAAATATGTGTTGTACGATAAAGGAAAATACAGGGAACAGCTGTTTGATATCCGGAAGGATAAAAAAGAACGCCGCAACCTGGCAATAGAGCGTAAACATCAAGAGACCCTGAACCATCATCGCTCCCTTCTACAAGGGTGGGTGGAGCAGCACAAAATTTCCACTACCGGCAGGGAGATCATCCTGTCCCAATAAGGCGGCAGGCATCTTACACCACTAAAATAGACAATTATGTTACACTTTCGTAGAACAATTTCATGCGTGGGGATGATCGGCTTAATCCCTCTTGCCTCCTGTGTTGGCAAAGATCCAAACACCAATAACGAACAAAGCGCGCCCAATGTGATCTATGTCTTTCCCGATCAGATGCGGAACAGCGCCATGGAGTTCTGGAGTAGCGAAAAATACGCATCGCACATTCGTTATAAAGGAGATCCTGTGATCACACCCAATCTGAATAAGTTTGCCGATGAGGCTGTCGTGTTCTCTTCAGCCTACAGCAACACTCCCCTGAGCAGCCCTCATCGCGGCTCATTGCTTACCGGGATGTATCCGAACAAAAGCGGGGTGCCGTTAAATGTGAACTCCACCCGCCCTTTCAACTCTCTCAGAGATGACGCAACTACTATCAGCGATGTATATAGCCAAAACGGGTACAACTGTGCTTACATTGGGAAATATCATCTTGATGCCCCCACACCCAACGACCCGGATAAACCCGGACACTATGTGGAAGAGAGAAATCCGGTATGGGATGCTTACACACCACCCGGAAAGAGACACGGTTTCGACTTCTGGTATTCCTACGGCACGTTCGATGTGCACAAGAGACCCCATTACTGGGATACCGAAGGAAAAAGACATGAAATAAGGGAGTGGTCTCCCAAACATGAAATGGATATCGCGATCGATTATCTGAATAATCGAAATGGCCAAAGAGATTCCGCCAAGCCCTTCTTCATGATGATCAGCATGAATCCACCTCACCATCCTTACAGTTCGCTCGACGATTGCATGGAGGAAGACTACAACCTCTACAAAAACAAAACACCGGGGGAACTGCTTATTCGTGACAATGCCGATACCACCATGGCGAAGGCGGCATCTGCACCCTATTATTTTGCCCAGGTTACCGGAGTAGACCGGGAGTTTGGCAGGCTTCTCAAGGCTTTGGACAGCCTGGGACTGGCAGATAACACAATAGTGGTGTTTGCTTCGGACCACGGAGAAACATTGTGCAGTCAGGGTATCGATGACCCCAAAAATTCACCTTACGCAGAATCGACCGACATCCCGTTTCTGGTCCGGTATCCCGACAGGCTGAAACCAAAGGTTGTGGATCTGATACTTTCCACACCCGATATTATGCCCACATTATTGGGGTTGAGCGGACTGGAAGATCAGATACCCGGGGAGGTACAGGGTAGCAATTTCGCCGACTACCTGCTGACCGGCAAATCGGAAGTCTCTTTACCACAAAGTGCACTGTACATCCGGAACATGGATGGAGAGAAAGATGAAAACGGAAAAGTAATCACCTACTTCCCCGAGACCAGAGGAGTGAAAACCGAAAGATTCACCCTCGCACTGACCATCAACAAGGAGACAAAAGAATTGAAAAAGACCTACTTCTTTGACAACAGAACCGACCCGTATCAATTGAACAACCTCCCACCCGATAGTTATCCTGCAGAAATGAAGATGCTGTTGACTGAACTGGGACAAAAACTAAAGAATATCGATGATCCCTGGTTCAACGAGAAGATCCTGGCAGACATGATACCGTACAATTAACAGCCAATACGGTCACCGATATATCTTTGAAACACTCTCATAGCAACTCCCATCACCGATTCTGATGGGAGTGCTGTTTTAAAATACACAACCAACCAGTGAGAATCTTCCATGTTGTTATATGACTGATCGCTTCACTCCATAAAAGGCGCTCAAGAAGCATAATGTGGTACACCGCCCCAAATAGCAGAAAAACTGATTGAACAGGATTAAAGAACAGCATTTGAACAATTCTAAAAATAAAATAAACAAATCTGAAACTATTCATTCCGGGCTCAGCCTGCCAATTTTTCAGAAAAAGGTAATTTTGCAACAAACATATTTTAAAGTAGAACACGGGTAATTGAAACTTGAAATGCCCACAAACGTACTCGGTGAACTTACGACACATACAGCAGGTAGTGAAAACCACGGTAAAAGCAAAGAAGAAAAAGAAAGAAAGTGGCTATAAATTACACCCGAATTTCGACCCGAAAGACAGCATTGAATATATGTTAAAAACGAATATTGCCGTATGAAACGAGCATGATCATCATACAAGATCATGACGAACGCGAGTTCCATATGACACCTTTGAATTACTTGCGTTAAGTCAAATGAGCAAAGCCGAACTTGTTGGTACTTTGCCATGGCGAGCAAATATCCAACTTTAGTGAAAATAAATAATTTTAGTCATATGAAAGCAAAAACAAATTATTTTTTCGTTTTATTGGCATTTGCTATATGCCAACCCGCCCAACCTCAATCGAGCAAAAGGTTAAGCGATGTTACCCTAATGCATGAGATGCGCGCAACACCTTCGCCATTAAACAATGCGGTGGTATCGGATAAAAATGTCTCGTTTATGTGGCCACTGTCCAATCATAAGTCCTACTACATGGAGAACAGTCCTGCATGGAAGAAACCCAAAGAAAACGATACGAATTATCGCATCCGGTTTTCGAAAGATCCGTCGTTCAACGACAAGCTGTTCAGTGCAAGCAGTTCCTGGCCATTTTACAACCCGGATAATGAACTTTCTCCAGGAACCTGGTACTGGCAATTCGGATATGTACGTGGCGACACCACGGAGTGGTCCGATATATTACAATTCAACGTGATGGAAAATCCCGAAAAATTTATCCCTCCCTCCTACAAATCTCTGATGGAAAAATTACCTCGGGAGCATCCACGGGTGTTGGTTTTTGAGAGTGAATGGACTGATTTCATCCAAAAGAGCAGGGAAAAAGAGGAACGCGAATGGTATATTCAAAAGGCAAATGAAATCATAAACACGGAACGTGTCAATCTCGATGAAGCCGTAAACACAAGTTTTATGGAAGAACTGGAGAATGAGGTGAAAAAAAAGGCAATGATCACCCGTGAAAGCCGTAGGATTGTGGACCGTGAGGAACAAAATATCGATGTATTGACAAGGGCATACCTCTTAACGAAGAAAAGAGCTTACCTGGATGACGCCATGAAGCGGATTGAAGAGATGGTATCCTGGAAAAACAGTCCACACCTGGTGGGAGACTTTAATCAGGCAACCCTTTTGTCCGTAACATCGCTGGCGTATGATTCTTTTTACCAAATGTTAACGGAAAAACAGAAAAAAATGCTCCTGCATGAAATAAAAGAAAACGGAAACGACATATTCAGCGATTTCGCCAATCGGCTGGAAAACCATATCGCAGACAACCACAATTGGCAAATGAACTTCCGCATATTCACCATGGCGGCTTTTGCCGTATATGGAGAAATACCGGAAGCCGGCCTGTGGACCGAATACGCATACAACTTATGGCTGGCTCGTTTTCCGGGATTAAATAAGGATGGCGCCTGGCATAATGGCGATTCCTACTTCCACACAAACATACGCACACTGGTAGAAGTTCCCTATTTTTACACCAAAGTAACCGGCTACGATTTCTTCAGAGACCCCTGGTATAAAGGTTCTGCCATGTATGTGATCTTCCAGCAACCCCCCTTTTCAAAATCAGGTGGTAATGGCAGCTCCCACCAAAATGTGACCACCCCCAGAGGTACCCGGGTGGCCTATGCAGATGCCCTTGCACGACTGACCAACAACTCGTTTTTATCTGATTACGTAGAAGTAATATCGGAGTCGGAGCCGGATATCATGAAACAAAGCTTCGGATCAAAACCGGGCGACTTGTCGTGGTTTCGAATCCATTGCAACACCCCTTTGCCAAAAGGAGATAAACTGGCCGGTTTGCCCTTATCGTATGTTTTTCCACAGACAGGTCTGGCATCCTTCATGTCTGACTGGAAAGATTTGAACCGGAACGCCATGTTCACTTTTCGCTCCAGTCCCTATGGCTCTACTTCTCATGCCCTGGCCAATCAAAATGCGTTCAATACCTTTTACGGAGGGAAAGCATTATTCTACAGCACCGGACACCATTCAAGCTTTATTGATGCTCACAGCTTCTTTTCCCATCGCAGCACACGTGCACACAACACGATCTTAATTAACGGTATGGGCCAAAAAATTGGTACGGAAGGGTATGGATGGATACCGAGATATTACGAAGGTACAAAAATCAGCTATGTAACCGGAGATGCCTCCAATGCCTACGGGGAAGTCATTTCACCCATATGGAAAGAGCGTGCTGAAAAGTCGGGGCTGAGCCTTTCTCCGGAAAACGGCTGGGACAAAAATCACTTGCTCACTTACCGGCGCCATATTGTAAAATTGGGAGATGCCGGCCTGGTGTTTATCTATGATGAATTGGAAGCCGATACACTGGTCCATTGGAATTATCTGCTTCATACCATAGAAAATCCAATGACAATCGTACAAAAGGAACACGCAATTCAGATCCGGGCAACGAACGAAAAAGGGACTTCTGATGCATATTTGTTTTCGAATGACGAACTAGAGGTGGAGATGACCAATAAATTTTTTACTCCTGCACTCAACTGGCTAAAGGCAAACAACGAAGGATACTTCGAACCTTACAAAAACCACTGGCATTTTGAAGCTACTACGCCGATGCGAAAGATTTACCGGTTTGCGACAATCATCAACACACACGATCGAAAAGAACAAGGAATAGTGCCTGAGCGTATTTCCGATACGGAGATACGGGCCGGAAACTGGTCCATCACTTTCAACTTGTCGCCAAGAGGAAAAGCATCGTTTTCTATTGATAACAGAACAGACGATATAAAACTCATCTATGACGACATAACAACCATTCAGGAAAACGGAATCACCACAATCCTAAAGGATGAACTCCCGGAACTTGAGATATAGACCAATCATGAGTCTGCAAGCCAGGAGATTACAAACTTAAAGTCCTTTTTTTTGAACAATATTTAAACAAATACACACAAATTTGAAAGTATTAAAAAAGTATTTTAACATGCGTTTACGTTATCTGACGTACTTTTGCTTCCATCATGAATTTTTTAATGAAAAACAAACATTGAATTAAACTGTGAATAATTATGAGAAATTACTTGAAAGTTTTTTTGTTTTTTTTAATTTTTACCGGAACGGCTTACGGCCAATCACACGTGGTGACCGGTAAAATTATCGATGAACAAGGCTACGAGGCTATCGGGGCGACAGTTCTGATAAAAGGAACCTCAACCGGAGTAGTCACGGATATTAATGGCGTTTATCAAATTAATATCCCTAATCCCAACACAGACATACTGGTGTTTTCTTACATCGGAATGAAAACCCAGGAAATAGCTGTGAACGGACAAAAAAATATCAATGTCACATTTGAATCCAGTTCAGTGATGCTCGATGAAGTCGTGTCCATTGGCTATGGGACGAGCAGAAGAGGAGATCTGACAGGTTCTGTTACCTCCGTAAAAAGTACGGAATTAATAAAAGTTCCTACGGCCGATGTAACACAAAGTTTGGCAGGTAGGATGGCCGGTGTGCAGGTGCTTCAGGATGAAGGCACACCCGGCGCTTCTATTTCGATCAGGGTGCGTGGAGGTATCTCTATCACGCAAAGCAATGAACCCCTTTATATCATCGACGGCTTCCCCTGTGAAGATGGATTGGCAACATTGGATCCTTCCGAAATCGAGTCTATTGATATTCTTAAAGATGCGTCTGCCACCGTTTGCCTTTCATAAGACCTGAAAGAGAATTCACTTCTAATACATAAGGGATATTATCTTTTAATATGATATCTACTCTTGCATAGTCTTTAAGCATTAATGCTTTATAGGCCCTAATAGCGGCACTTTCTATTAAAGCTTTTTCTTCTTCACTTAATGGGGCAGGAATATGATAAATAGTCTTGTCTTTATAATAGGCCTTTATTTCAAAACTATAAAATTTCATTAAATTGTCAGGAAGGTTTGAAAGATCTACTTCTTGAATAGGTAATACGGTTATGTCTTTATCATTTCCGATGGCTCCTACAGAAAACTCTCGACCTTCAATATATTCATTTAACATAATAGGAGGATTATATATTTTTAATTCATCATCTACTTTTTTTATTAAAGTGTCCATATCAAAGACTAGACTATCTTGATGAATTCCTCTACTAGAACCTTCATCATTTGGCTTTATTAAAATAGGAAATTTCATACCTAAATCTTGTAAATCATCGGTACTATAAACTGAGATAAAATTAGGTGTCGGTATATCATAAGTTTTAAAAATGTTTGAAGAGTAAATCTTATTTATGGCAAGTGTATGACCTAAAACTGAAGAACCAGTGTAAGGAATATCAGCAAATTCTAAGATGGCAGGAAGTTGAGCTAATTTGCTATCACCCCTTATACCATTACACAGATTAAAAACCAAATCAATATTTTCCTCTTTCAGTCGATGGATTATATTATCATCTGCTATTAAAGAGATACATTCATATTTTTTGGATAGTATTTTTCCAACTTCTCGGGCAGTATTCTCCTTTTGCTCATCTTCCTTAAAAGCTTCCTCTTGCGGTAAAAAATCCCTTCGAGATTGATCCGTTACAATAGCTATTTTCAATAGTCATTCCCCCTTTGGTATAATTTGCTTTTTCTTTATTTAAATTGAGAATATCCTAATTTATCCTTTTGGTCAAGCTTAATATTTTAAGACATGAAGACATGGGGAAGACATGGGGACGTTTCACTTGTCTTATTAGCCATGTCTTATTAATCATATAAAAAATATTAATTGACATATTTAGCCAATGATATATAATAATATTAAGTTAATATCTAATATAATGTTAGATGAATATTGTAATGTATTTATTTTTTTATTTAGATATTAGATATTTACTAAATGTATAGTTTTATAATAATGAAAGGAAGTGCTTGTATGAAAATTTATTTTGATAAAAAACCAGGAAAAGTTTATGATT
>ENA-UOOK01004949-UOOK01004949.1-fermentation-metagenome-genome-assembly--contig:-NODE-4949-length-13785-cov-27.088857_pt1 | contig 13785 bp, 9 predicted proteins | sample MGYA00245777_ERZ724023 | MGnify/ENA primary metagenome ERZ724023 (study PRJEB28704, sample SAMN03018312) | fermentation metagenome | biome: anthropogenic terrestrial biome; feature: soil; material... | reverse complement strand
TCATGCACAAAATCTCATTTGTGGCTTAACGGAATGCAAGTTTATATTTCTCAGTTTCATTATGTTTGATAGGATCGGGACAAAAATAGATAGAGGGATATCCCTCATGTGCCGGATCAGGTTCAACACAAAAATGATAGCTCCTATCCAACTGTTTGACGTAGTGGACAATCTAGCCCGGATATTATTGAGATTATATCCACGCTTGCCCTGACCGAACTTTCCTTCAACCTGGTTGCGTTCGGCCGCTTGCTGTCGCTCTTTACGTTTTTGATACGCGGTCTTGCTTTCCTTCACCGGCTTTCTGCCCAGTGGCTCGCCGGTGAACCGGATCCTTTTCTCTTTCAAAAATCGGCGGTTCTCCCGGGTGAGATAAATCTTGTCCACCTGGACCAACTCCGGATACTTCCCGGTCAGTTCCCTGAACCGTTCAACCTGTGCCTGGAGATCCTGCCCCTCGTTGAAGGCATCCCAGTCAAAATGGTCCACCCGGGCATATCCATCCACCAGGCTGATATTTATCTTGGCGCCAAACTCCGTTTTCGCCTTCGTCTTACCACGGACGATGGGGCGGACATGCGGCTGGTGAATGCTAACGATGCGGTCCTCCACTTGATGGCTTCTCTTCCTGTACATTGTTTCCTGCTGTTCCAGCAAGTGCTGGATGACAAAAAAATATTTCATTTGCATCCTGTCGAAAGGAATCGGCGTATCCCCCATGCTGTCAAGTATCCTGTTGATGGAACCTATATCCCGTTTCAGGTAGTTGATCTGCTTGCGTATGGCCTTGCGTAACACGTTGGCCGGTTTTCTTTTCATTTTTGACACGTTCAAAAAATCCTTACGGGCAACCCTTCTATAGGTACGGGGTTTATCTTGAAGGTCCAACTTCAAACACAGTTCATCTATCAGCTCCTCGGCCTTCTGACGGCTATCGTTCAACAGGTCCAGGTCGGTGGGATACTTGATATCCGCGTCACAGACGGTTGCATCCATCTGGAGCTTCCCCTTGTTCCCCGGATGCGGGGCCTGATCATCATTATCACCTTCATCCTCTACTTTCATGCCGGTATCATCCGGTTGCGACCCGGTTTTGAGTTTCAATCCCTTCCTTATCAGATCATCCGTCAGAGACTCGAACACATCCAGGTCGATGCGCTTCCTGATGGATACCAACAGTGATGGTGTCATTACCGGTTCATGGGTGAAAGCCTCGAGTCCGAGAAAATACTGCATGTAAGGATTTTCACGGATCATCTCGATCACTCCACGGTCGTCCGCCTTGATGATGTGCTTGATGACAATCACTCCCAGTACAAGACGGGCATCCTTGGTGGGCGCACCCCGGTTGCTCCTGAAGTTTTTGTAATAGAGCCGCGAAAACTCCTCCCAGGGTACTATTTTTGAAAGCACAACCCAACGGTTATGCTCATCCAATTTTGCCTCGAAAGGCATCTTGAACTCTGAAATTGAAAGTTGCAGGGGACTCTTGTATCGTATCATAAATTGCAAGCATTATGGAGTAAAAATACTCATTTTATTGCAGTTATACAAATTATAAAGGACTTATTTTGCTGATTTTAAGCATAAAGACCATTTGTTCAGCAGACCCTAATTAATAATGAAAATATAAACAGAAGCGAGGTTAACCTCGCTTCTGTTTATCACAATAAACTCTTTAAACGTTATGAGGAATTAAGACCCTTATATTCATAATGATTCTATAGATATTTATGAATGTTTTAATAATCGAGTCCACTTTAATTATTTTGAAGAAAATCAATAGAAAATAGACTTGACAAACAGCCTTTTACAAAATGACTTTCTCTTATTTGGGACTTTTCCAAGTGCACTCATAATTGATATTTGATAATCATAAAGATATAATTGACCAATATCCTATTCCTCTGTGCCAAGCGCTGAAATCAGATGTAATATTTCTATTATCTTTCCTTACAACATAAGCCACGTGATAATCCAATGGCGAAGACCCCGTGTCATAAGATAAAGAAGGATCTCCTTTAACTGGGGCAGGAGCATGCTTTAATCTTTGGTCAGTTCCAACACAAGCTTCAGAGGAATAGTTATACCAAGCTCCTAGAAACCCCTTCTTTCTAAAATGATGTTTACCGGAGATATGTTTACGGTCTTGTAGATTATTAAGTGGTTCATATGTAGTGTTGTCTAAAGAAATTTGGTTCCTTCTCTTACCCGTATCACTATATATCATTTCATTAACGGAGATGATATAATAGCCATTCAGGTCTGTTGCTCTTGTTTTCAAAGCTTTTTCAGTAGTTTCAGCAGGGAAGGTTAATTCCAAATCCACTAATTGTTTGTATGTATTAATATCTTTCATATTTACAATTTTATCATCAATATAAACATCGCCATTTGAATTCACAATTTTAGATAACGCAGGATCACTGATTGGAAGATACGCTGAATAATCATCATTATATTCAGGAAAATAGAGGGCACTGTATTTCTGTTTAAATTCCTCATAACCGCCGTCTCTATCATAATAATATTCAGCATTTTTCATCGCGTCTTGATATATATCATAGAGTGATTCAAAGCCATCGATATTCCAAGATTTATCCTGTATATAAATATATACATCTTTTGTCACCTGTCTTGTTAAAACTTTTCCCTGATTTTTAATTTTGTTCAGTAAATTCTGCAATTCTTCTTGATTTTTGAACGATAATGTATTATTTTTTAATTCTACATTATCACCCATTACATTGACATAATCTGTTTGTTCAATAAAACTCTCGTCATTACTACAAGAGGTAATGAAAATAATAAATGTAAACAGAGTAAACACTTTACACTTTAAAAAAAAGTTTTTTTCATCTTGTTCATAATAAGAAAATTAATCGAGTGAATAAATTATTGTTACGAATATAATATTATATTCGTAACAAAGATATGGTATTTAATTTTATAAAAGTATACTCCTATGAAATTTAACGCCTAAATATGCATAAGGCTCTTACTATGATGTATTTATTATTTGAAATTTAACGATTGAATTTATACCGGATTAATCTCATCCTATTTAACAGGAGCAATCGGAGTTGAATTTTTGTTATCAGAGAATGATTTTACATTTGAGTTTGTCGATATTTTGACAAAAAGACTTATCAAATTTTTGATCATCTTCAGTAGTGAGTCGTGTTTTTGCGCCATTTTGTATTGAAAAACTGCGTAGACAACGCTAATGTTCTTATTCTTTTATTCCCGTCAAACGCTTGAAACGGTTAGACAGGCCGCTTACCATACTTTTCCGTTTCTTTTCCGAACCGATTTCGATTTAAAACGTTTAGTAAACATTAATCATTTTAAAACGACAAAGAGAAAAAAATGGGTATCATTAAAAGTATCCTCGACACGGATCTTTATAAATTCACTACCAGCTATGCGTATAGTAAACTCTTTCCGCGCGCCTACGGAGAGTTTGAGTTTGTCGACCGGAGCAACGGCGATTATCCGGATGGTTTCGACCTGTTGGTGCGCAGGGAACTGGAGACAATGTCAACGCTCGCACTGACGATTGATGAAGAAGCTTTCGTGCGGAAAAGTCTGCCGTATCTTCCGCCTATTTATATCGACTTTTTAAAAGGTTTTCGTTTTGATCCGGCTGAAGTACAGGTATGGATGGAGGATCACAAACTGCATATCAAAGCTTCGGGATTGCTTTATCGCGTGACTTTGTGGGAAACGCCTGTCCTAGCTACCATATCGGAACTTTATTTCCGTGAAACCGGACAACAACCCGATTTGAAGTATATGGAAGAGTCGGCTATCGAAAAGGCCCGGAAAATGAAGGAAGAGCATATCACTTTTTCGCTTTTCGGTATGCGCCGCCGGTTCAGTTTCGATATTGAAGACCGCGTTACCGAATTGCTTAAACAGCATGCCGGCGACAGTCTTTTCGGAACGAGCAATGTCTATCTGGCGTATAAGCATAAAGTGAATGTTTCCGGTACCCATCCGCATGAATGGGTACAGTTTCACGGATCGATCTACGGCTATAAAATGGCCAATTATATGGCTATGGAGGATTGGATAAATGCGTACGACGGTGATTTGGGCACCGTGCTCACCGACACGTACACCACGGATATCTTTTTGCGTAACTTCAGCAAAAAGCATGCGGCTTTGTTTACCAGCCTCCGCCATGACAGCGGCGATCCTTTTGTTTTTACCGATAAAGTGGTCCGCCGTTATGAAGAGCTACGTGTCAATCCCAAGCTTAAATATTTGGTTTTTTCCGACGGGCTCAACGTCGATAAAGCGATCGAGATCAAGAATTATTGTGGCGACCGGATAGGGGTTACTTTCGGTATCGGAACCAATCTTACCAACGATGTAGGGAACAACATCAAGGGCATGAACATCGTCATGAAGTTGTTCCGTTGTAAGATGACGGCTAAAGAGCGTTGGCAAGAGTGCATTAAATTATCGGATGTCGAAGGCAAGCATACCGGCAGCGAGCGGGAAATACGCCTTGCACAGGAAACATTAGGCTTGGTTTAGTCATCGGTCTCCGGTCATCGGTCTCCAGTCAATTCGTCATTTGTAATTTGTAATTTGTAATTTGTAATTAGTAATTAGTAATTAGTGATTAGTCATTCGTAATTTGTAATTTTTTTATGGCAGTGTATTTATCGGCCATCATCGCTTTTTCAGTGTTGATTTTGGCCACCGACGTATGGTTTTATGTTAAGATGAAGAAACATGGCGTTCGTCCATGGCTGAGAAAAGCTTGGTTTTTACCCGGCATTCTTTTTATTCTTACCTTCATCTATCTACGGTATAGCATAATACATAACGAGAGTTTCCAGTATCTTTCGAGAGTGACATGGATATTTGTCGCTTTTGCTTTGCTGTACACTCCGAAAATCCTGTATATTCTTTTTTATTATCTGAATTACGCCTTCAATAAAATCTTTCGGCGTCAAGGCCGGGTGTTTCGTTTTGTCGGTGTCGGCTTCGCCCTTATCTTTACGATAATATTCGTCTATGGCGTATTTGTTACACGCGACGCTTTTTATTTGAAAGAACAAGTCATTGAAGTGGAAGGCCTGCCCGAAGGATTCGACGGATATCGTATCGCCTTATTCGCTGATTTTCACTTGGGCAATTGGGATCGGCGATATGGCATTATGAAGCCGATTGCGACAATGATTAATCAATCGAATCCCGATATCATTGTCTTTGCCGGGGATATGGTGAATAATTATCATCAGGAAACGTACGGATGGGAGCCTTATTTCAGGCAACTCTCCTCTCGCAAGGGGAACTTTGCCGTATTGGGTAATCATGATTACGGTGATTATACCCAATGGAAATCGGCTACGGCCAAGGAGCAAAACTTCGAGCAGATTAAAAAGAATATCCGGGATATGGGCTTCCGGCTGCTACTCAACGAACATGTCGAACTTGAGAATCGGGGCGACACGCTGACGCTGGTTGGCGTGGAGAATTTCGGAGGCGGACACTTCAACGATTACAGCGATCTGAACAAAGCGTTGGCCGGGTCCGATCCGCACCGGATGAAGATACTCATTACGCATGATCCCAGTCATTGGCGGGAGGAGGTTGTCGGGAAGAAACCGGAAATTTTCCTTTCTATGTCGGGACATACGCATGCGGGACAGGTAGGCATTGCGACCGGCGCGTTGCGTTACTCGCCGATTTCGGTCATGTATCCCGAATGGGAAGGACTGTATCGTGAGAAAAATCAATATCTGTATGTGAATCGCGGAATCGGGTATGTCGGCATTCCCATTCGCATAGGGATGCCTCCCGAAATTACCCTTATCGTTTTGAAAAAGAAAAATTTGTCAATTAGCAAATGAGCGAATTAGCAAATGAGCGAATTAGCAAATGAGTAAATTAGCGAATGAGTAAATTAGCAAATCTGCAAATGCATGGTCTTTCCGTTATCCTGACTTAAATTACATTTTATTTTTGTAGATATAATTGCGTGGGTAAAATACAATTCGTTACATTATGTATGAAAAGTTGAGGGGCGATAAGTTCGGCTTATCATCCGTAAGAATAAATGACAAATATCGTCTTGAGTTTGAAGAAAAAATAGTCGGCAATCAACCAGTTGCTATAATATGTAGAATAAAGAATTTATCGAACGATTATAAATAATAATTATAATTACTATTCCGGGCGTCGACCCTAATATGATTGCAAATAATATCGAACCCTATTATCCCACTCATCCGGGTGAGATATTGAAAGCTGCTCTGGATTTACCCGCTGAACCGCTTCTTAAAATGCAAGCACGTTACAATATGCTTATAACCAAACGGAATCATCAGTTTATTGAAAAGCTTAACAAGGTGCGTAAAATCACTGCAGTGCTCTAATCCGTCAAACCGATAGCGTGCTGTTTGAAGAAAGGGGATTGCGGAGCAAGTCCGCAACGACGAAAAATTTCAATAATTAAATTCCTGCCGGTATTCCGCCGTATTCCCCACGCCATCCGATGCGGTAAAAACGAAGGTGTGCCGCTTGCCTCGTTCAAGGCGTTCGCTGTCGAATAGATAGGTATATACTGATGATTTAACATCATGTGTGAACAAGACGAATTTTCCATCGATTTCTCCCCTGAACGAAGCGATACCGCTTTTATCGTCTGTTAAACGCACACGGATACGTTTTGCCGATGCCCATTTCTCCGGTTCGATAGGGATAATCTTCGGGGCGATACTATCTTCACTCACGGCATACCGGTCTCCCAGTTCCCTGATAGATACTTCGATTCCCCCGTCTTCGTATTTGCCGCCGATCCAACTGTCGGAACCGTTACGATCGATACGAACCACTCCATAACGGTTTCGTTTTTCAGCCACATCCGTATTTAGTTTTATCCACATCGAAGCACTTTTATGTAACGGCACCGGCATGGTATGCGCTTGATGGACGTCGGAATAATAACCCGGTGCTTTCGACGAATTATATTGAAAGCAGATACTCGAATAAAGGTTTCCGGGAGGAATATTGAGTAAAAATCCGAAATGAATAAACCAATTGTTCTGATTCCAATCCATCGGGTTTTTACACGCCGGCATCGACGGGATCGATTGTTTTTTGCCCGTTATCGTGAAAGAATAGGCGCGCATATTGCCCGAGTGGTCTTCAAGTTCATACCGAAGTCGATAATCCCGTTCTTCCGTAATATCGATATAACCGTTTTGGGCTGAGGGATAGAGTGGGAGCGTGTTGCCCGGTTCGATGACGGACTTCATGAAAAACGCTCTGTGCTGACGCCACTCTTCAAAGTCGACAAACGAATTGATCATCCGGGTCTGCTCAAACGGAAAACGATTCATGGCACTGCTGAAAATCAACTTATCATCGACAAATAAACGAACGAATTTCACTCCGTAGATATTTTGTTGCCCGTTCATACGGTCATACGCTTTCACTCCCGCAAAGATTCGCCCCCAGGCATGAACAGGCGCCGGAGGAAGAGGGTTGCCTGTTTTATCTTTTCTCACAGTCAGTCGTAAAGGATTTGTTCCGCCATTTACGATGCCTTTGCCTTGTACCGGATAAATGGCAATTCCACGGAGATCGGGCTTTTGCGTATCGGCTATTTTCGGCAGGTATGCCAAGGCATCCAAAGGATCCTGCGTACGGGTCTCGCGGATTTCGAAGTGTAGGTGTGGTCCGGCCGATCCGCCGGTATTGCCGCTCAACGCCACTTGTTCGCCTCGTTTTACCGGTAATTCTCCGGCAGAAGGATATAAATCGACAGCGAAGCTTTCCTGTTCGTATTGATGGCGTTTGACATAATCGGCAATCTTTTTCGAAAAGCTGTTCAAGTGGCCGTAGACGCTTGTGTGGCCTGTTGCCGGATGATCGATGTAAAGCGCAAGGCCATAGCCGCCCGGCGACACGCTGATGCGCGACACATAGCCGTCTTCTATCGCTATAATAGGCTTATTCTGTACTTGTTGGGTCTTGAAGTCGATACCCGAATGAAAATGATTGCCGCGCAGTTCGCCGAAGTTTGCACTTAAAGCAGGGGGAATATCGACGGGATATATATACTTTTGAGAATAAGAGATTTGTTGTATGCTTAGGCATAAAAGAGAAACGAGTATATACTTGTTACACTGATTCATTCAACGTTTTTTTTGAGGAGGAGACTTTGCAGGGTGACATCGATAATGTCTTGCGCCGCTTCTGTTTTCGTTTTTAGTCCGAAGGATTTTCTGTCTTTGTTCTTCGAGTAAATCGTTATTTTATTGGTGTCGTAACCAAAACCGGCGCCGGAATCTTTTAGAGAGTTTAAAACGATGAAATCGAGATGCTTTTTCTCCATTTTCCTAAAGGCATTCTCTTCTTCATTCGTTGTTTCGAGCGCAAACCCGATGAGTACCTGCTCCGGTTTTTTCCGTTCGCCTAATGTTGCGGCAATATCCGCATTGGGGGTAAGCGTGAGCGTCATCTTATTGCCGTCGGTTCTTTTTATTTTTTCCGTAGCGGCTTCTTCGGGACGGTAATCGGCCACGGCTGCCGACAAGATAGCCGCATCCGCCTCAGGAAAAGCATTCAGAGCAGCTTCGTACATTTCGCCGGCCGATTCCACCGCAATGCGCCTGATACCGGGGTGTGAAACAGTAAGGTGCGTAGGCCCTGCAATGAGTGTTACTTCCGCCCCTCGGGCGGCGCATGCTTCTGCCAGGGCAAAGCCCATTTTTCCGGAAGAAAAGTTTCCGATAAACCGTACGGGGTCGATCCGCTCATACGTCGGGCCGGCGGTGATCAGGATTTTTTTTTTAGCGAGATCAAGGCTTTGTTGGAAAAACTCTTCGACAATAGAAACAATACGTTCGGGCTCTTCCATTCTTCCTTTCCCTTCCAAATGGCTCGCCAGTTCGCCGATTCCCGGTTCGATAATGCGTACATGGTCCGAACGCAGAATGTCGAGGTTGCGTTGTGTGGTGGGATGGGCAAACATATCCAGATCCATAGCCGGGGCGGTAAATACCGGAGCTTTCATCGATAGATAAGTTGTGATAAGGAGATTATCCGCCACACCGTGTGCCATTTTCGCAATCGTCGAAGCTGTAGCCGGCGCGATAATCATCGCATCGGCCCATAAGCCTAAATCGACATGGCTATGCCAGGTGCCGTCTTTCGCCGCGAAAAATTCACTGATCACCGGTTTGCCCGACAACGCCGATAGGGTAACGGGGGTGATAAATTCTTTCCCCGACGGAGTAATCACGATTTGTACTTCCGCTCCTTTTTTTATTAATAAGCGGGTGATAACGGCTGCTTTGTATGCTGCGATGCTCCCTGTAATCCCTAACACGATATGTTTACCTTGTAATGCCATCGTTTTTCTAACTCTTTATTTCTTACATTCCTTTTTATTTAGAAAGCTTCTTAGGCTCTTAACAGGTCTCTTGTTTGGGTTCGTTTTGGGCAGACTTATTGTTCGGTTTCTTTATATCTTTTATCATGATTGTTTTTATTTATGCTCTGCAAAGTTATAATTTCTTTATAGAATAATCAATTATTTCCCTGTCAATAGAAATTTATTTCCACTCCGGGAGTGTGGCCTTTTACCTCCGTCAGTTTTTCGTTGAAGAAACTATATTCGAAGTAAGTATTTCCTATTTGCGATATTTTGTCGGTATGGAAATCATATTTTATGGGATAATCGCCGATCTTATTGATTTTATCGGTATGAAAATCATAGTCGATCGCATAGGGCCCGATACGCTTTATCCGTTCGGTATGGAAGTCGTATTCAATCTCAAAATCCCCGATGCGTTTCAGGCGGCCGTCCATTTTGTCGTACAACCTTAAGTCGTCATGCAGTACCGAAAAATCGACCATCTTTCCGTCTTCGATCCATATCATCAGTTCGTCATTCAATCGCAGAGACACATTTTTTCCGTTTACCTCCGTTGGTCTGCCGGGACGTTCGTACGAAAGGGCATATTCCCATGTGCCATCCATGTAAAGGATTACTCTTCGCCCGTCATCGGTCACCGCGTTTTGTTGTGCATGAACGGATGCGATACTAACGATTGTCGATAACAACAGGCTAAGGCCTAAATAAAAAGGTTTCATATTATTTTCTATCATCTTATTTGAATTCAAATGTACAGTATATAATCGAGAAAATAATATCCGTACTGTTTATTTTTTTAATAATTTTTGAATGAGTTTTAGGCTTAACCGGAAAGAAGTGCTTGGATACGCCACTTGATTGACTGTGCCGGAAATATCCAACACTTGTGTTTTTTAGGGTGTCGTTTAGAATAGAAGTTTTTTTATCATAGGACGATATTAAATAACCGGTTTTATATTACTTTTGTTTTTAGGATCATAAAAACAAATACAGATGAAAAAATGGATCGGAACTTTAACGGTAGCTATTATTGCCTTATGCTCGATGAATGCGTATGTTTATTTCACCAATTGCCGGAGTGATGTCACCGCGATCCGCAACGACTCTACTCGGGAGAGGACTCAAAACTCGGTGCGGATCAATTATGACGACTATAAACAGCTAAATGAGAAGAGTAAATAATATTCACAGCAATTGTTTAGCATTAAAAAATCGAGGATGCCGTTTCAAACGACATCCTCGATACTATTTCTGCAAAACCGACTAATTTATTTCTTTCTTCCGGGTTCGATAATGAACGAATAGCTGTAAGTCGGGTTGTCGAGTGTAAATTCTTTATGCACCCGCGGAGACCAACTGTCGTCGCCGCCCAAACCCATTTGCTTATAATCGATATGCAACCAGGTGTTATCGCCTCGCTCCAGCGTGTGAGAGGTTTTCGATTCATTAAGCGCTTCATCGGAATAATCCTGAATGTTGAAATTGAAAAGCGGTTTGCCGGAGAACTTCACGCTGCCGCCGGCCGACGAGGTTACCTGTAACCAGCGGGTATCGGTTTTGTTTCCGTTTTCCTGCGGCATCACGTGACCGAAATGCTGCTCTTCGACTTTGCCGGCATAACGTCCGACGAAAGCCGATTCCTTGCGATCGTCGTACGATTCGAACGGGCCTTTTCCATACCATTCTATCGCATTCAATTCTTTCGGTAAAGCCATCCGTACGCCTACGCGCGCTAAGGGAGGAAGGTTTTCAGGGACATTGAAACAGTTGGTTATTTCTATCGTTCCGTTTCCTTTTACCAGATAAATTGCTCGGTGCAGGATATCGCCTTCCTTCGTCACGATCTTGTTTTGCAGGGTGACTTCCGTACGGTTGTTGCCGATATTTTCCGCCGTGAGACTTACGGGTTGTATAACCGGTTTATCCAGGCCGGCTTTGCGCCAGCGTGTAGCATAACCGCGGTCGCCGCCGCCTTCGTCGTTATCGGTCGGGACGCGCCATAGATAAGGCAGAATCGGTTGAGAAAGGATGTTTTTTCCATCGTAAACCAGTTGGCTGAGGGCTCCGGCCTTCTTATCGAACAATACTTCGAATCCTTGTCCTTTTATACTTAGGGAATTATTACCTTCAGTCACAACCAGCGCCGGAAGATCCTCTTTCGGCGTTCCGGGAGGGAGAGTCACCGGCAAGTCGAAAGCAAGTTGTTCGGCACCCACCTCGAAATCCTTGTCCGCCCAGAGTGTTGCCGCCTTGAGGTGGAAAGAAATGTTCATGAAATACTCATTACCATGCTTCACCAGCTTCCGGTCGAAGGGAATTTTTAAGAGTTGTCGGCTATGTGGCGCGATGCTCAGTTTGTCTACCGTCCCGTTTGCGATGCTCTTGCCGTTTTCGAGAAGATTCCATTTCAGGTAGATCGTTGAAGCATCTATAAAATCATGGTCGTTGGCGATGGTGACGATACCTGTATTGACATTGATATTGCGCACATTGAAATATTGATATACTTTTTTAAGTTCGTGCATTTCGGGTTGGGCGATACGGTCGGGATTGATGAGCCCGTCATTCACATTCGCACCGTCGAGATGATTGATAATATTCCAGTATTCGCGGCCGTTTTCGTCTTTCGATCGCAGGCCCTGATCGACCCAATCCCAAGTGAATCCGCCTTGAAAGCGCGGAAAGTCGTTATACAGGTCCCAGTATTTTCTGAAATTACCCAGTCCGTTACCCATACTGTGTGCGTATTCGCAAATGATGACCGGGCGTGTCGTATCGGTATTGAACAAATATTCGAGCCTTTCGAAAGACGAATACATATCGGAGATGATGTCGTAACGCGAAATGTCAGGGCCGTCCCAGCGGTTTCGCGATTCATAATGTACCGGCCTTTTTTGAGGATCGGTTTGTTTCATGGCCTCGTATGCCGCATCGAAATTGACACCCCATCCCGACTCGTTACCCATCGACCAGATAACGATAGAAGGATGGTTTTTGTCGCGTTTCACCATGTTCACCGTCCTTTCTACAATAGCTTGTTTCCATTCGGGCAGTTCGCCCACGTAATAACCCTTTCCCCATAGCCCGTGGCTTTCTATATTTGCTTCATCCACCACATACAAGCCGTATTCGTCGCAGAGGCTGTACCATTCCGGCACATTCGGATAGTGGCTTGTGCGTACAGCGTTGATGTTATGGCGTTTCATCAGCAGGATATCTTTAATCATCGATTCCCGGCTGATTACTCGTCCATGATGCGGGTCGAATTCGTGGCGGTTCACGCCCTTGACTTTAATGGCTTCGCCGTTGACAAGGAATAGGCCGTCTTTAATTTCTATTTTCCGGAAACCGGTATGGGTCGTAAATGCCTGAACAGGTTTGTCGTCTTGAGTAAGCAGTTCGATGCCGATTTGGTATAAATTCGGCGTTTCGGCCGTCCATTTCAGCGGATCAGTAATCCGGCTTTTTAGAGAGACTGTTTGTTCCGTCCCTTTCTGCACGGTGAAGGATGTTGATTTTTGTGTGTCGACGGTTTTACCGTTCTGGTCTTTCAGCGTGATTTGCAGGACGTACGATTGCTTTTTATCGAGATTCAGGTTTTCCACGTTCACATCCACAAAAAGATCGGCATCTTTCAGTTGCCCGTCCAATTCGCTGTATACTGTGAAATCCCGCATCCTGACCTGCGGGGTGGTGAACAGGTATACATCACGATAAATACCGCTCAGCCTCCAGAAATCCTGATCCTCTATGTAACTTCCATCCGACCAGTTGAGTACTTGCACGGTAAGTTCATTATCGCCTTTGTCGAGATATTTCGTGATGTTGAATTCGGCCGGCAACATGGCATCCTCGTGATATCCCACACGTTGACCGTTTACCCAAAGGTACATCGCCGACTGTACCCCGGCGAAATGAATGAATATTGGGTTACCGTTCCACTCAGCAGGGACGGTGAATGTCTTCTTATATACCGCCGTAGGGTTATAATCCTTCGGTACGAAAGGAGGATCCGGCTCGAAAGGATATTTGATGTTCGTAAAAACGGGAGGGTCGTAATCGCCCTGAAGCTGCCAGTTACCCGGTACGCGAATATCGTTCCATCCGCTTAGAGAGGTCTGTTTGGCAATATTTGCCGGAACCAGTCCCGGGTTCTTATAATAATGGAATTTCCACGTCCCGTTGAGGAGTTTTACCTGCGGCGAGTCCGCCAACCGGTTGTTGTCCCATGTGAGTCTTTCGAACGGCACATACGTTGCGTGCGCCTTTTCTGCATTAATCTGTGTAACCGAGAGGTTTTCCCAGTCGTTTGTCTGTGCCTGGCCTGTCCAAACGAATAGTATGGACAAAAGCATAAAAATGGTCGTCTTCTTCATCTCTTT
>ENA-UOOK01004948-UOOK01004948.1-fermentation-metagenome-genome-assembly--contig:-NODE-4948-length-13787-cov-4.372852_pt1 | contig 13787 bp, 12 predicted proteins | sample MGYA00245777_ERZ724023 | MGnify/ENA primary metagenome ERZ724023 (study PRJEB28704, sample SAMN03018312) | fermentation metagenome | biome: anthropogenic terrestrial biome; feature: soil; material... | reverse complement strand
AATGTGCCGCCGGTGACCGTGGTTGAAATATCCTTTGCCTGATGGAGGGCGCTGGCAATGGCTACATCATTGGTTGAAACGGTGATATTTTTCATGGTCAGCAATATTTTTGTCATTTCAAAAACTGTCGAGCTGGAATCCAAAAAGATGCTATCATTTGCACTGATAAATTTGCATGCCGCCTGTGCAATTCTTATTTTCTCATCTATATTATGCTGCCTTTTAACCTGGTAGGATTGCTCGTAGGTATTGCCGCCGGATGCAAGAACAGCGCCGCCCCGGACTGTTTGTACAAATTTTTGCTCCTCCAACTGTTTTAGACAGCGTCTTATTGTCGCAGTGGAAGTATTAAATTGAACAGCTAAATCTTTAATATTGGCGAACTTATTTTGAATAATGTATTCACGGATCTTTTCCAGCCGCTCTGCATTCAGCATGGTACAATCTCCTTCCGTAATGTAAACTATTGTAAATAATTCTTCCTTAAAGTTCTAAAATGTTTCAAAAAGATGAAACATTATGGCTAATATTATGACACAAATGAAAAAAAAAGCAAACATTGTTTTCGATTTAACATACTAGTAGCCGGTCAAAAACACTTGTCCTTGTTAATTGCACTATATTTGAGGTGATATAATAAAAGTTGCCAGTTAAATATATCAGCTAAAATGTAAAGGTTTATTAAAAGTTGAAGCAATAATATATATTTTTTGGCCCCTTGTCAAACAGAACAGATATTTGTTTAATTATTTTCGAATTGCTATAATGAAGATTAGCGGGCATATGTTTCAAAAGAACTGATGCAAAGGGGGCATTGTTTATGACGATTGGTTTCCGGGCAAAAGTACTTCTGGCCATCACCTTGATCACTACATTGTCTTCTATGCTTATCGCAGCTATTTTTTTAAATCAATCTACAAAAATGGTAGAAGAGAGTTATATACGCTCCCTTCGGAATATGATGTCCGTCTCGGTTAAAGCCTTTGACGACAGCATACGCGTGGCCTACGATACAGCCATTACGCTGAGCCACGACGAAAAACTGATAAAAATGATGCAGGAATATGAAGATGGCGGAGAATTCGGCACTGATGCGCTGGATCTATCTGCCTATCTGAATAGTTTCTATACCCAAAATTCAATCATCGATGAAATCTACTTGTATTTGCCTGCCAAAAAGCAGGCGATTACTTCCCTGGAATACCATGCAGTTCAGGAAATTTTCTATCCGGAGAAATATAAATGGCTTACCGAAAATCAGGTCCGCCCGGCTGAGAGCGGGCTTGCCCCCATTCTGGTCTATGACCAGATAGACCGTTCGCCTAAATATATGCTGACTTATCGCCGGAAGATGTATAACGGCGCTGGAGCCCAGCCGGCAGCCAGTATAGCCGTTAACTTGGACGAAAGAAAACTCTATTATCAAAAAGCCATGTTCTATGATTTAGTCAGTTAAAAGTGTATCCTAATGATAGAAATACCTTTGGGATGCACTTTTTATATTAGGTAGACAATTTGTGGGATTGCTAATATAATATAAATGATAATTTTATTGCAATCGAAAGGAGATGTTGTTGATGTCCGTAATAAATTTTGAGGTGATTTTTAACTAGTTTCATATGGGCACAGGCAGGCAGAATTTTTTGAAGACCTATTTATTTTGCCGTCTATGCAAACTTCTTTCGAGCAGCCAGGTTTTATATGGCGTATATTTGCAATATTTTTAAATATCTGCAATAGCGCAAAAGCAGCAGCACGTTCTTGGACTCGTGCTTTTTTTATGCGCATATACGAATCTAACCCGCAGGTGGTCGTTCTCTGCGGGATTTTTATATCCTTTTTCTGGCTGATCAGAGGTCAACCTCTAAGAAAGGGAGGAATGTTTTATGATAAAAAAGAAAAGCACAGCCGAGATATTAAAGTCGATCCGCGGTTATTGGACGATCAATCCGCGGACCAGGGTCCAGGAAAATGAGCTGAAGAATAAGAAAAAACGCAGACAGGAAGAAAAGCGAATAATAAAGGATGGATATAATTGATGGATATAAGAGATTATGGTTGGGACCAAATCTTTGAACAAAGGTGGACTGAAAAATATAAGGAACCTTTTAAGCCGGGAAGAATAGTGGCCGACTATGGGCAAATGCTGCGGGTGGTCTCAGAATCAGGGGAACACCTTGTCAACCGGCCCGTAAAGAAGCCTGATAACGAAACTCAGCCCGCAGTAGGGGATTGGGTGGCATTGGACTTTGCTCAGGAGGTCCCCACTATTACCGGCATCCTTGACAGAAAAACGAAATTTTCCAGAGCTGCCGCAGGTCAGGCAGTTAAGGAGCAGATCGTAGCTGCAAATGTTGATACGGTGTTTCTGATCCAGTCTCTCAATAGGGACTTTAACATGAAAAGGCTGGAGAGATATTTGATTGCCGGCTGGGAGAGCGGAGCGGTGCCGGTGGTGGTGCTGACAAAGGCGGACTGCTGCGAAAATGTGGCTGAAAAAGTGATGACTGTATATGATACCGCGCCTGGAGTGGACGTTCATGCAATCAGCGCTTTGACGGGGCAGGGCATCGATGGGATCAGGACATACTTTAAGCCCGGAAAAACGATAGCATTGCTTGGTTCTTCCGGCGTTGGAAAATCAACGCTGGCCAATCTGCTGGCCGGAAAAGAGCTGCTGAAGACACAGGATATCCGGGAAGACGACAGCAGGGGCAGGCATACCACCACCCACCGCGAGCTTATTCTTTTGCCCGGAGGAGGCTTGCTCCTTGATACGCCTGGAATGCGTGCCCTATCCCTTTGGGAAGCTGAAAGCGGCATGGAATTGATGTTCGGAGATATTGAGGAATGGATCGGGCAATGCCGGTTTTCTGATTGCAGGCATGAAAATGAACCGGGCTGCGCTGTAAGGGAGGCCCTTCAAACAGGGGAATTGGAGCTAAAGAGGTGGGAAAGCTGGCTTAAGCTGCAAAAGGAGATTAAGCATCTGGAGGCTAAAAAGGAAGGAAAATTAAGACTTCACCAGAAGCAATGGGGTAAACAGATTGCAAAGCTCCAAAAGGAAATTTATAAGGGCAAAATATAGAAAAGAGCTTCCCCGCATAATGGTGTGCTCCCCGTCAAGAGGACAATGAAAAATTATAAAATTTATGCGACTGCTTGCCGGTTTCCGGCGGGCAGTTTCCTTATGCAGCTTGCTGGTAATTATTGTGGAATTCCATTGGTGTCATGATCTTCAGTCGACGCTGTAAACGCCGGTTATTGTAGTAGTCAATGTAATCCGATATTGCCTTTATCAGAACATCATGGTCAGTAAAGCGATGTCCATAGTACATCTCACGTTTCAGCATTCCCCAGAAGCCTTCCATCGGGCCATTATCAATGCAGTGCGCCACTCTGGACATACTCTGCTTCATGTGGAACTTCTGGAGCCGCGTGTAGAACTCCCGGCTTGTATACTGGAATCCCCGGTCGCTGTGGAACAGTGGATGTGCGTCCGGCTCAAGCTTAATGGTCTCATCAAAGGTGTTCATCACCAGTGGATTGTCGTTATGGTCACTGATCTTGAAGGCCACAATTCTGCGGTCATACAGGTCAAGGATAGCACTAAGATATACCTTGTGGACCTCTATACCAGTGTAGTATTTAAACTCTGATACGTCCGTCAGCCACTTCTGGTTCGGCGCCTCAGCGTGAAATTCTCTGTGCAGGTAGTTTTTGGCAATGTGGTATGGATTGTCGGAATTCCTGGTACAGCTCTTTGGCCTGTACTTTATACAGGAATGAATCTGAAGCTTCCGGTTGAGGTTCAGAACCCGCTTGTCATTGACTTTCATGTCGTGATTCACCGCAAGCTCGTCACGGATTCTACGGTATCCCATATCCGGATGCTCGTCATGAATCTTCCGGATTTCTCCAGCGATTTCCTCATTTTTAAGTTGATGTTTGCTCTTTGGGCATTTCAACCATCTGTAATAAGCAGATCGCGTGATATGCAAATATCTACATAGCTTTTTAACAGGATAATGTTTCTCTTCAGAAAGCTCCTTGATGGCCTCGTATTCGCACTGATGCCTGATTAGAGTAAGCGTCGCCTCCTCTCTAAATCCCTTACTTTTTTTAACAGATCATTTTCCATCTGCAGGTCAAGTTTTTCACTCTCCAACTGGGCAATCCGATCACGTAATTCTTCTTCGGGCGTTCTGCTTGGCAACGTGCCGATGCGCCGTCCACGCCGGTCCTCAAGGCCGACAGAGCCCATCGCCTCGTACCTTTTCACCCAGTTACGTACCTGCTGGTATGAGACCTGATACTTCAGAGCCATAGCGCCATAATTCTTATTGTTTGCCAGGCAGTCCCGGACTATTTTTAATCGTTCATCCGGATTGGTATTTCTCGCCTTCTTCATGTAACTTCCTCCAGTCGTGAACTTGAAAGTCCCATGAGAATTATATACCTTTATCCATTGCCGGAGTTGATATCGTGAACGTATATGGTATTTCTTGCAAATAGCATTCTGGCTTCCTGCACCAGATAGATATTCAGTAACCGCCTTTAGCTTCAGCTCCGTCGAATACTTTTTATTCTGTTTCTGATCCATTAAGGCGGTAGGACCATCTGCCCCGTAAAGCCGGGCCCATAGAGTAATGGTACCCGGTACCACACTTGCCACCCTGGCCGCATGCGCTCTGCTTATTTCTCCTTTCAGATACTTTTCGACCAATCTTACTTTGTCTTCTGCCGGTATTCCTTTCATTGATCTGGACATATAAATACCCCCATATAGAACTTGTTATTTTTCAATGTCCTATATGGGGGTAGCATATCATAAAGGCGGGGGAGCTCTTTTCAGACCAAAATGGTGGTTGGATTGAGCTTAAACCATGCTTTTATGGTATATTTATAGTAAGGCTAAAATGTCTTGTGTCTAATAGATGAAAAAAGCAGAATATTTTTTATTTTGCTGCTAAAATAATGAAGCGGGGAGATGTTTATGAACAAGGTAGTATTCTGGGATTTTGACGGTACACTTTCCTATCGGTCTACAGTATTCGGCTCTAGTCTTATAATGGCAATGGATGAGTATAAAGAGAATCATCAAATGACAGAAGAGAGCTTTATACCATTGCTGCGAGGCAAATTCCCCTGGCACGAAACAGATAAGAGCTATGTACATCTTCGGGAAACGGAAAGCTGGTGGGCGAATATCTATAAAGTGTTGGAGCAGGTTTTCAGCCAGTGCGGCATACCGCCCGAAAAAGCATATAAATATGCAAGAGCAACCAGAAAATATGTTATCGGCCCCGAGTATTACAGCCTGTTTGATGATACGCTGGATACATTGAGGTTTTTTAAAGAAAACGGATACAGAAATATTATCCTTTCAAATCATATACCTGAACTGCCTGAAATAGCGGAGAGCCTGGGGCTGATGGAGCTTGTGGAAATTTGCATCACATCGGCAAAAGTAGGCTTTGAGAAGCCCAATCCGCAAATATTCCGGTACGCCTTGGAATTGACAGGCCATCCGGAGGAGCTGTGGATGGTTGGGGACAATATCGTGGCAGACGTAGGTGGAGCAGAGGCGGTTGGCATGAAGGCCATACTTGTCAGAAAACCGCCCGCCGGGCCGGTAAAATATTATTCCCCCGACTTAAAAGGCACCATTGGCATCATAGCAGGAAATCATTAATTCTTAGCAATCTTTCGTAAATGGGAGGAAAGAATATGTTCTCAATCGGATCTGGTCTAATGTTCAGCATTGTACCTGTTTTTGTAGGAATTATCTTTATTATTGTTTTCGGCACTATCATTATGACGTCGATAAGAGGTTTGAGCCAATGGAACCGAAACAATCACTCTCCCATTCTGACTGTTGGGGCAAGGGTCGTCGCAAAGAGAACGGACGTATCCTACCACCGTCATCATCATGGAAATGATATGAGCATGCATCACAGCTATTCCACCACTACATACTATGCCACTTTTGAATTTGAGAGCGGCGACAGGCTGGAGCTTGCCATACCCGCCCAGGACTTTGGATACCTTGTAGAAGGGGATAACGGCAGGCTGACCTTCCAGGGAACAAGATTCAAAGAGTTCATCAGAGGACAAGGCATATGAGGAGGCCATAATGATGTATGAGCAGATCAATAGGGAGCTCGAAGCCTTGGAGCAGGGAATATACCGCTGCCGGAAAATTGATGCCATGTTAAATGACTTGGCAGGGCAGCTTGGAAGCCAGGAAAAAAGGCTGGCGCAGCTCCGATCGGAAATGGATAAGGAAAGCCTTGATGTTGAAAAATTAGAAAAGATGGGCCTTTCGGCTATGTTCTATACCATTCTGGGAAGCCGGGAGAAACAAATTGAAAAAGAGAGGCAGGAAGCTCTGGCCGCTCAGCTTAAATATGGGGACATGAAGCGCCAGATTGAGGATACCAAACGCCGGATCTCACAGCTTCGGTCTGAGCGCACGGAATTTGAGGACTGTGAAAGCAAGTATAATCAATTGTTTGACGAAAAATATACCATGCTCACCGAAAAAAATCAGGATCTTGCAAAAAAAATCTTTGATTCAGAGAATAAAATCTCCCTGTATAAGGCTAATTTAAAAGAGATAATCGAAGCCGTCTCGGCGGGAAAAAGAGTGTTGTCTGGATTGGACAGGGTAGATGAAAGCCTGAACAGCGCCGAAGGCTGGGGAATGTGGGATATGTGGGGCGGCAGAGGACTTCTTACCAATATGGCGAAGCACTCCCACATAGATGATGCAAGAAATGCGGCCTCCGATGTTCAGCTGCTGTTAAACCGGTTTAAAACCGAGCTTGCGGATGTGAAAATATCTTCCCAGATTACCATAGATATTGGTGGCTTTGTAAGATTTGCCGACTTTTTCTTTGACGGCTTGATTGCAGACTGGGTGGTGCAGGCCAGAATCCATGACTCCCAGGACAGCGTTAGCCGGGTAAGAGCCGAGGTCGGCTCTGTTTTAGGAAAGCTGAGAAGAATGCAGGATCACGATGAGCAGGAGCTTTCAAAGCTAGAGCAGGAGCTCGATGCAATGATTAAAAATGCTTAAAAGGGTAAAAAAGTGATTAGAATAGCCAACTTAACTGTGCCGCTTAACTATGATATGGAGCTGCTGAAGAATATTGCGGCCCGAAAGCTTCGTATTTTAACAAGCCGGATCAAAAACATCGCCATCGATAAGCGTTCGGTAGATACTGTAAATAAACAGGACATCTGTTTTAAAATGACTGTCTTGATAGATGTAGCAGGCGAAGAAACAGAAATTGTTTATTCCATCAAGGATAAATGCATAAGGGTAGCGCCAAAAGTGCCTGCTTATCCAATCCCCTCAAATATAAAATTGCCGCTGCGTCCTATCGTAGTGGGCTGCGGCCCGGCCGGCATATTCGCCGCCCTTGTTCTGGCCGAAGCCGGTGCACGCCCCATCCTGTTAGAGCGCGGTCTTGATGTGGACAGACGCAAGCATAGGGTCTCCGAATTCTGGCATACCGGAATACTGGATACCTCCTCCAATGTTCAGTTCGGAGAGGGCGGCGCGGGCGCCTTTTCAGACGGCAAGCTGAAAATAGGATCAAAGGATTGTCGCAAGATAAAGGTGCTCCAGGAATTTATTGAAGCGGGAGCTCCCCCGGAAATCATGTATCTGGAAAAGCCCCATATCGGCACCGATAAATTGAGTGAGGCCGTGAAAGGTCTCCGAAAAAAAATGATCAGCCATGGCGGCGAAGTTCATTTTGGCGCCACTGTTACAGACATACTGCGGAAAGACGGAAAAGTGTCAGGCATTGGCTTTATAGAAGAGGGGCAGTATAAGGAACTCCCCTGCCATCACGTTGTTCTGGCCATTGGGCACAGTGCCCGTGATACCTTTGCCAGACTTTTGTCCGACGGCATCCAGATCGAACAGAAACCTTTTTCGATAGGGGTCAGAATTGAGCATCCACAGTATTTGATCGATCAAATCAAGTATGGAGATTATGCCGGCCACCTGGCCTTGGGGGCCGCCGATTATAAAATGGTGGTGCATTTAAAGAGCGGCAGAAATGTCTATACCTTCTGCATGTGTCCCGGCGGAAAGGTCGTTGCTGCCACGTCTGAAGAAAACTGCCTGCTGACAAACGGAATGAGTGAGTATGCCCGGGATGGAAGAAATGCGAATACCGCTCTTTTGGTCACTGTCGGTAAAGAAAATCTGAAAAGCGCTCATCCGCTGGCCGGTGTCGATTATCAGCGTGGCATAGAAGAAGCGGCATTTGCAGCGGGCGGCGGAGGATATTATGCGCCGGTGCAAAGACTGGAGGATTTTTTGAACAGACGTGGCACCCATTCTTTCGGGGAAGTAAAGCCAACTTACATGCCCGGAACCCGGTTTGCTCCCGTCGATTCCTATCTGCCGGAGTATATTGCAGATTCACTGAGGCAGGCCGTCAAAGAAATGGATGACTGGATGCCGGGCTTTTACTACCCTGATGCCATTTTAACCGGAGCTGAGACCCGCAGCTCATCCCCGGTGAGAATGATCAGGGGAGATAGTCTGGAGGCCGTGGGTGTAAAAGGCCTATATCCGTGCGGCGAAGGGGCGGGATATGCCGGGGGCATCATTTCTGCCGCCGTGGATGGAATAAAATGCGCGGAAAGAATACTGGGACTATCGGAAAACCTTTTTTAGAATAACCTAGAAAAAATAATATTATCTTATTGACATTCTAATCCAGTTTGATATAATTTAGCTATCGAAAGAAAACGTTTGCGTTACAAATCTGGAAAGGGAAGGAGGTTTCCGATGGGTAATGTAACCATTAAAGATATCGCACGGCTAGCTGGTGTATCTCCTTCAACAGTTTCCAGAGCATTTAATTCCCGTGCCGGTGTTGGACCGGAAGTAAAACAAAAAATTCTTGACATCTGTGTGCAGACCGGATATATGCCTAATGCCCTGGCTCGTGGCCTTGTCAAAAAAAAGACGTCTACCATCGGCATTATGGTTCCTGATGTGCGCAGCCCCTTTTATGCTGACATTATCGCTTGTGCTGAAGCAGCAGCTAGGACAATGGATTATGACGTTATATGGTGCAATAATTTCCGGGACTATGAACGGGAGGAAAAATATTTCAGACTGTTTATTGAAAATCGTCTGGAAGGCGTTATTATCTGTCCGGTGGGGGTAGAATCCATGGATCGTCTGGATAAGTACATCGCCCTCATGCCTACGGTGGTTCTCGGAGATAGAACATTTCGCAAGGATATCAGTCATATATCCACTGACAATTATAGCGGCGGTTGTATCGCAGCCGACTATCTCATTGATTTAGGACATAAAGACTTAATGTTTGTCAGCTTAAAGGAGGACATAATCAATTATCAGCAGCGTTTGAAAGGCTTCAAAGATACTGCCGAACGGCGAGGTGCTCATTTCAGATGCCTCCCGGGAAATACTTCAGAGCAAGACGGTCTTGAAAGGGGCTATCATATATTTAAAAACTTCCTCGAAAGCGGAGAAAGAATGCCAGAGGGGGTCTTTGCCGCAACGGATGCCACCGCCCTTGGTATTATTAAATTATGTGAAGAGAAGCGAATCCGCATTCCGGAGGAATTCTCATTGATCGGTTTTGATGATATCATCTATTCTTCACTTCCCAGAATCATGCTCACAACAGTGGCACAAGGTAAGCAGGAGCTTACAGAAGGAGCACTTCAGATACTTCTAAAGCTAATTCAAAATCCAACATCAAAAGAATTTTATGAAACTATTGTAACTCCTAAATTAGTCGAGCGAAATTCATGCATTAAACGAAGCTAAATAGAATTTTAGAGTATGCAGAAGCATAAAAATAATTATGAGGGATTTTTTACCCGTTTGCTCAAACGTTTGAGTTACTCTTCTTACGTGTTATCAGTTTGGTCAGACTATATGGAGCAGCAGGCTTAATGGGATATATATTTACCGAATGGAGGCTCAAGCAATGATCAAAACAGTGCTCTTTGATATGGGGGGGACTTTGGAGGAGCTAAAGATGCGAACTATGTTGTTAAAAACCTCATCGACATATTTGAAATTATAGAAAATTACAATAAGTAAAGAAGGGAGAATACCAAATGAAGGCGGAAACATTAACTCAGAAGCAACTGGCCGTTCAACCGTATTCAAAGGGAAGACGGATTAAAAACTGTCTAATGAGCGCTGTTTCAAACCCATATAATTTAATTGTAATTGTATCGCTTTTATTGCTGACTTATTTTATTGTTATACCGCTTCTTGAAATGATTAAGACAACCTTCAATCTGGCAGAGAGCGATGTAAGACGTGTTCCCGGTGTAGCAGTGGGAGACTTTACGCTTTATTATTGGAAGAGATTATTAAACAGTACGATTTCACGAAAAATGCTCTTTGAACCGATCACTCATTCCCTGACCATCGCAATATTCGTGTCCATCTTGAGTATCAGCCTTGGATCGTGTATTGCTTGGCTGATGGTAAGGTCTGATCTTCCGGGGAAGAAATTCTTCTCTCTAGCTGTCATAGTTCCATACATGCTCCCTTCCTGGTGCAAATCCATGGCATGGATCACAGTATTTAAAAATGAGAGAATAGGCGGAAGTAAAGGCTTTTTGAACTATTTGGGAGTTGTTACACCGGATTGGCTGGCATATGGTCCTTTTGCCATAATTGCTGTTTTAACCCTGCATTATTATGCTTATTCCTATTTGCTTGTCTCCGCATCGCTCAGGTCGGTCAACAGTGAGCTTGAAGAAATGGGTGAAATCGCAGGGGCCGGAAAGCTGAAGATTTTAAGGAAAATTACCTTTCCTTTAGTGCTTCCAGCCATTTTAAGTTCATTTATCCTTACCTTTTCAAAGTCCATGGGTACCTTCGGCGTGCCGGCATTTCTGGGTATGAAGGTAAATTATTATACGATATCAACAATGCTATATAACAGTATAAAACAACGGCAAACAAATATTGGCTTTGCGTTAAGTCTCATACTGATTGGTATTGCCGCTATTAACATATATATCAATCAAAAAGCGATCGGAACGAGAAAGAGTTTTGCCACAATCGGTGGAAAAGGCGGTCGTTCAACTCTGATATCTTTGGGTAAGGGAAGACCCATTATCGTTATATGCCTATTTGTTTTTATCGGTTTTGCCGTAACTATGCCCTTGTTTATTTTGTTGATTCAAACTTTCATGTTAAAATTGGGCGATTTTGGAATTAGTAATCTGACACTGCATTATTGGATAGGCGAATCAAATCCGCTCATATTTGCCGGAGAACCAGGTGTGTTCAAGAATCCGCAATTCTTTTTATACATAAAAAATACGCTGTTGCTTGTTGTTTTTTCATCGTTGATTGCCACTATTGTTGGGCAAATTCTCGGATATATAACGTCTCGAGGAAGGGGGAGGCTCTCAGGCCGTTTGATTGAGCAAATGGTATTCATACCTTACCTGATCCCTTCTATAGCCTTTGGAGCCATTTACCTTTCCATGTTTGCAGTGAGACGAACAATTTCGATTTTGGGCTATGACATCACTTTAGTTCCTGCACTTTACGGCACCTTTATTCTTCTTGTACTCATCAGTGTGGTCAAGAATCTGCCGTTTTCATGCAGAGCCGGAACAGCCAACATGATGCAGATAGGAGTTGAGCTTGAGGAAGCAGCAATGATAGAAGGCGCATCCTTCGGCAAGCGCTTTATGAAAATTGTCTTAAGTTTATCAAAAAACGGCTTTATGTCCGGCTTTATGCTTATTTTTATCAGCATAATGAAAGAACTAGATTTAATCGTAATTTTAATGACTCCACAGATGTCAACTCTACCATATATGGCATATTCCTATGCATCGGGTGGATTTGATCAGTTATCCAATGTGGTTGCGGTCATTATGTTTATTATTGTTTTTTCAGTGTATTTTCTTGCAAACAAACTAACTAATGCTGATATATCAAAAGGTTTTGGGGGTTGAGCAAATGAGTAAAATAGTTTTGGAGAATATTGATAAATTCTACGGTACAAATCATGTTTTGAAGGGCCTGAATTTGACTGTTGATGATGGCGAATTCATGACTTTGCTAGGTCCTTCGGGTTGTGGCAAAACAACTACCCTCCGTGTTATAGCGGGACTTGAAAAACCTCAGAACGGATATATACATATGGATGGCAGGGAAGTTGTCAATGCGGCCGAGTGCTTTTTCGAATCACCCTCTAAGAGGGGATTAAATCTGGTTTTTCAAAGCTACGCCCTATGGCCGCATATGACGGTTTTTGATAATGTAGCTTTTGGGCTAACCATTAAGAAATTGCCAAAAGAAGAGATAAAATTAAAAGTTCATAATGCCCTTGAGAGATTGCGCATCATGGAGTATGTGGGCAGATATCCTTCAGAGCTCTCGGGCGGCCAGCAGCAGCGTGTTGCAATAGCCCGGGCCATTGTTTCGGAACCAAAGGTGCTTCTGCTGGATGAGCCCTTATCAAATCTTGATGCAAAGCTTCGCATTGAAATGCGGTCCGAACTGAAGAGGCTCCATAGAGAATTGGGAACAACGGTCATCTATGTCACTCATGATCAGGTGGAAGCACTCACCATGTCAACCAGAATAGCTATTTTTTTTGATGGCGTATTAGAACAGGTAGATGACCCTATGGGTGTATACCAAAATCCAATATCTCTTAAAGTGGCTGATTTTATCGGAAATCCCAGAATTAATTTCATTGACGGAAAAGGTGAAGTAAGGGGAGATACTCTTATTGTTACTTCAGAGCTTGGAACAATGTCCTTCCCAAGGGAGGATTTTACCGAATACATTCCTGACTCAGGGCAAATTGGTTGTGTTTTGGGATTGAGACCTGAACAGATTTTGATTCAAAAAGAAGCTGTTAAAGACGGTATCCCCGCTAAGGTGTATTCAGGAATGCCTGCAGGGTCGGAAACCTTGGTTCAGCTTACAGTGGGAAAAGAAAGTCTTTTGGCAAAAGAAATTGGCTTAGCGAAATATGAAGCAGATCAGGAGGTATGGCTGGAAATCAATTCGAAGAAGATTAATGTTTTTGATAAGGAAACCGGTAAATTAATAAAGTTTGCCGAGCTGGAATAGACCATCTGCCTCGTATGGTTAGAGGTGTTCATATAAGCCTCTGAACATAGATTACTTCACCAGGGATTTCTAAAACAGAATATTTTGAATGGAGGAACAGAAAATGAAAAAGGTCAAAACCGCCATTGCTTTGTTACTTGCAATGTGCCTGCTTCTATCTGCAGTTGCATGCACTAAAAGTGCACCAACGGTATCGAATTCACCAGCCCCATCAGCGTCAGCTTCAAATTCAGCCAGTTCCTCAGCACCAACATTAAGTCCGGAGCAACAGTGGGCAGAGGATAACGGACTTAACAAAACAGAAACCGTAGATGAACTATACGAGGCAGCAAAAAAGGAAGGGGAAGTTGTTATTTACTCCATTTCCAGCCGTATGGAAAAAGTACTGCCGGATTTTGAAGCAGCGTACCCGGGCGTTAAAATGACACCCTATGACATCTCGACCAACGAGCTTCTTGAGAAGATTACAAGAGAGTATGCCGCCGGCATCCGTACCGCTGACATCGTTCACATTAAGGAGCAGACCGGTCAGATCGTAAAAGAGTATATCGAAAAGGGGATCTTCCATAAATATTTACCTGAGGATATCTTTAACACGGTAGATGATAAGTTTAAGTTTGCTACGCCTTTCTATTTCGAAATGTCCTGGTGGTTCTAT
>ENA-UOOK01004947-UOOK01004947.1-fermentation-metagenome-genome-assembly--contig:-NODE-4947-length-13787-cov-5.979100_pt1 | contig 13787 bp, 11 predicted proteins | sample MGYA00245777_ERZ724023 | MGnify/ENA primary metagenome ERZ724023 (study PRJEB28704, sample SAMN03018312) | fermentation metagenome | biome: anthropogenic terrestrial biome; feature: soil; material... | reverse complement strand
AAATCCAGGAGTACCGCAATCAATTTTCCACTCCCTATAAGGCAGCTGCCAGAGGGTACATTGATGATGTGATCGAACCGGAAGCTACCAGACCTCGTTTGATCAGTGCATTGGAGATGCTGGAAAGCAAGAGGGAAAGCAGACCGCCGAAAAAGCACGGCAATTTCCCTGTCTGATTTCTATTAAGAAACGAGGTGTGAGATTTGTTGGAGTTTTTTAAAAGGAAAAAACCGGGTTCCGGAAAATCAGGGTCTACAGCAACATACGGGAATCACGGAGAGAAATCGGCCTCTCCGGCGACAGGCTTCCGGGAATCGGAAGATGCGGATGAGTTGATTGCTGTGATTGCAGCAGCTGTCGCTTCGTCCATGAACCGCTCCACACATGATATTGTGGTGCATTCCATAAAACGGATTCCAGTCGGCTCTCCTGTTTGGAATCAGGCAGCAAGATATGACCTGACAACAGGATTTTAAGGCATAACAAAAAGAATGAAATGAGGAGGAAACAGGATGCGTAAATTTAATATAAAGGTAAATGGAAAGTCCTATGAAGTGGAAGTGGAAGAAGCACAGAACGGAGTGCCGGCAGCGCCCGAAGCGTCAGCACCTCACCCCGCTCCTGCTGCCAATAAGCCTGCCCCTGCTCCGGAGAAACCGGCAGCTGCTTCCCCGTCCATCGGCGCAGAGGGATCTGTTAAGATGAAGGCTCCCATGCCCGGAAATATCGTGGATGTAAAGGTGAAGCCTGGGGATGCCGTACGGAAAAGCCAGGTGGTTCTTATTCTGGAAGCCATGAAAATGGAGAATGAAATTATGGCTCCGCAGGACGGCAAAGTGGCATCGGTTCATGTAACAAAGGGAGCTACGGTAAATTCAGGAGATCTTTTGATTACATTGGACTAATGCTTCAAAAGGAGGAAGTATATTATGGCAAAGGTAAAAATTATGGAGACTGCCCTCCGGGATGCGCCTCAATCTCTTATCGCCACAAGGATGACCACAGATGAGATTCTGCCCATTGTTGGGCTCATGGATCAGGCTGGTTATTATTCCATGGAAATGTGGGGAGGCGCAACATTTGACACTTGTCTCCGGTTTTTGAATGAAGATCCATGGGAACGTCTGCGTAAAATACGAAAAAAGGTTAAGAATACAAAGCTTCAGATGCTGCTGCGTGGCCAGAATATTCTGGGCTATAAGCATTATCCGGATGATGTTCTCATTGAATTTATAAAAAGAGCGGTTGGAAATGGAATCGACGTGATCCGTATTTTTGATGCGTTGAATGATGTGCGCAATCTGGAGACTGCAATCACCACTACGGTAAAGGAAGGCGCTCATGCTCAGGCTGCCCTGTCCTATACCACCAGTCCGATTCACAACATTCAGTATTATATCGAAACTGCAAAGAAGCTGGAGTCCATGGGCGCAAATTCCATTTGTATCAAGGACATGGCTGGATTATTGAAGCCTTACGATGCGTATCAGCTGGTCAGCGGACTGAAAAAGGAAATTCATATTCCCATTGAACTGCACACGCATTGTACAACTGGGCTGGCTTCCATGACTTACCTGAAAGGCATTGAAGCAGGCGCTGATATCGTGGACTGCGCCATTTCGCCATTGTCCATGGGTACCTCCCAGCCGCCGACGGAGTCTCTGGTGGCTACTCTTCAGGGGACACCCTATGATACCGGACTGAATATGGACGTCCTGAATCAGGCTGCCGATTACTTTAAGACTCTTCGTGGGAAGTACATGAAAAATGGGTTGTTGAATCCCAAAGTGCTTTCGGTTGATGTCAATGGATTGATTTACCAGGTACCGGGCGGTATGTTATCCAATCTTTTATCCCAATTGAAACAGCAGGGTGAGGAAGATAAGTATGATGATGTGCTGAAGGAAGTCCCACGGGTTCGTGCAGATCTCGGATATCCGCCGCTGGTTACCCCAACCAGTCAGATTGTCGGCACACAGGCTGTTCTCAACGTCATTACCGGAGAAAGATATAAAATGGTTACCAAGGAGACAAAGGCCTATGTACGCGGAGAATACGGAAGATCCCCGGCGCCCATCAGCGATGAGATCCGTCACAAACTTATTGGAAATGAAGAGCCTATCACATGCCGTCCGGCAGATCTTTTGAAACCGGGCCTGGAAGAATATCGGAATGCGATTAAAGGATATATGGAGCAGGAAGAGGATGTACTCTCCTATGCTTTGTTCCCACAGGTTGCAGAAAAGTTTTTCAAACAGCGTCAGGCAGAGAAATATAGGATAGACAGTACGATGCTGGATCAGGAAGATAAAGTTCATCCCGTCTGATAAAAGAGAAAAGGGCCTTTGGTGGAAGAGGGCCCTTTTTTTATCAAAAAGGGATATGGTAACGCAATGACAACATCTGGCTTTCTCTATAATAAGTATATATAATGGAAGAACTGTTCAATCCAAAAGGAGGAAGATGTTTGAATTCGTATTATGTCATTGACAGTCATTGTGATACGGTGATGAAGGTTGCGGATCAGGGAGCCCGACTGGACCGCGCGGGTCAATCCCATGTGACGATCCCGGGGCTCAGGGAGGGAAGGGTTGGTGTGCAGTTCTTTGCCGCATGGGTCGGACCAAAGAACAGGTATTCCCCGTGCCTTCAGCGGGGGCTTCAGTTAGTCGATGCCTATTATGGTATGCTGGACCGCTATCCGGAGGATTTCCTGCCGGTTTACCGGTTTCAGGACATCAATAAAGCGCAGGAACAGCATAAAATTGGTTGCCTTCTTACCGTGGAGGGCGGCGATGTCCTGGAGGGAGAGCCGGTAAACTTACGAATTCTTTATCGGCTTGGCGTCCGTGCGTTGACCCTGACTTGGAACTTTCGCAATGAAATTGCAGATGGAGTGATGGAGGATATGGCTCTGGGAGGGTTATCCGGATTCGGGCACGAGGTGGTCCGGGAAATGAATCGGCTGGGTATGCTGGTGGATGTATCCCACCTGTCCGAACGGGGGTTCCATGATGTGATGGAAGTTTCCGAAAAGCCTATTGCAGCCACTCACTCCAATGCATGGTCTGTGTGCAGGCATCCAAGAAATCTGAAGGATGATCAGATCAAGCTTCTTGCACAAAGGAAAGGTGTCATGGGGATGAATTTTTATCCTTCGTTTCTATCTTCGGGAGGTGCCGGCTTGTCGGACATTATTCATCATATTGAATATATTGCTGCGTTGGCAGGTATTGATGTCATTGGGTTTGGTTCCGATTTTGACGGAATTGGGGAAACGCCGGAAGGGATTCCCGGTCCGGAAGGATATGGTGGGATCATCAATGAATTGCTGAAGTTGAATTACCGGGAAGAGGATGTCCGAAAAATTGCATGCGGCAATTATCTGCGGCTGTTAAGGGAGATCCTGTGAGATAATGTATGGGAGACAGACAGAACGGCATAGAGGTGAGAAGAAAATGAACGAAAGGAACCCTGCGGGAAGGGCAGATCTTCATAATCATACCACGGCTTCCGATGGACTGCTTACTTCGGCACAGCTGGTTGATTTCGCTGCCCAAAAAGGATTGAAGGCAGTCGCCATAACGGATCACGATACGACGGACGGTATAGAAGAGGGGCAGGAAGCGGGATATACATTCCATATAACGGTCGTACCGGGAATTGAACTGAATACACAGATGGATCGAAAAGAGATTCACATACTGGGATATTTTATTGATAGGACTTCGCCTGTTTTACAGCACTGGCTGACAGAAATGAAAGAGGATCGAAAGATCCGTGCAAGGAAAATGGTGGATCGATTGACCAGCCTGTATGGTTTTCACATTACCTACGAAGATGTTCTGCGGCAGGCAGGGAAAGGTGGTTTGGGCAGACCCCATATTGGCCGTGCCCTGATGGAAAAGGGAATTGTGCGGGATGTTTCGGAAGCATTCAAAAAATATCTGGGTACCGATTGTCCTGCATATGTGGATCGTACCCCGCTTTCCCCGGCAGAAGGGATAGCAATGATCGAAAAGGCAGGAGGAGTTCCTGTACTGGCTCATCCGGGGCTTTTGCCGGATCAGGGGTTGCTGGAGCCTTTATGTAAAATGGGAATAAAGGGGATCGAAGTTTATCACAGTAAACACACACAGGAAGACAGCTTGCGTTATTCCCGCTTCGCTCAGGTCCATGGATTGTTGATCACCGGAGGAAGCGACTGCCATGGCGAACTGCATAACGGAATACCCACGGTAGGAGATGTTACGGTGGATACGGGTGTGGTGGAGGCTTTGAAAAGTTTGTCTGCAATTGGACACCATGATATAAATGATATGAATAAGCAAATAGATAAATATTCATAATTAGGTAGACATAATCTTGATTTCATGATACAATATGGTGAATATGATGGATTTGTATTTACAACTTTCATAATGGAGGTAATCCAACCCATGATTTTATCAAAAAAGGCCTGTGGGATATCAGAATCCCTTACCTTGTCCATTGATGCCAAAGCCAAGAAAATGAAATCAGAAGGTTATGATGTAGTGGGATTTGGAGCGGGAGAGCCTGATTTTCCCACTCCTGATTTTATTGTACAGGCAGCCAGGGAGGCATTGGATAAAGGCTTTACAAAATATACTCCTTCTTCGGGGACCCTGCAGTTGAGACAGGCAATCTGTAAAAAGTTTGAGAGAGAGAATCATATTACCTATACCCCGGATGAGGTGATTGTATCAAATGGTGCAAAACATTCCCTGTACAATATTTTTCAGGCGATCCTGAATCCGGGAGATGAAGTAATTATCCCGGGGCCGTATTGGCTCAGTTATCCGGAAATGGTCCGGATGGCGGATGGTGTTCCTGTAGTTGTGGATGTCAGGGAGGAGGATGGCTTCAGAGTTTCTGCAGATGATCTCAGAAAGGTGATTACACCTGGAACAAAGGCTTTTGTTTTGAACAATCCAGGCAACCCATGCGGATGCGTTTATCGGCAGAAGGAATTGCAGGCAATTGCGGATCTGGCAGTGGAGAACCGGTTCTTTATTATTTCTGATGAAATATATGAATCCCTGATTTATGACGGACAAAAGCATATCAGTATTGCATCGCTGAACGATTCAGTCCGGGATCTGACGTTTACGGTAAATGGCATGTCCAAAGCTTATGCCATGACCGGATGGCGAATTGGATATGCTGCCGGCCCGAAAGAGGCAATCCGGGTGATGGGAAATATACAGTCCCATTCAACGTCCAATCCCAACTCCATTGCCCAGTATGCCAGCACCGTCGCATTGAATGCGCCAAAAGACTGTGTTCAGGAAATGGTGAAGGAATTCGACAAAAGGCGGTTGTATATGATGGAGCGGATCCGTTCCATTCCTTATTTGTCCTGTAAAAAGCCGGAAGGTGCGTTTTATATCATGTTGAATATCCGCCAATGCTTCGGGAAACACCATGGGGATACCCTGATTCATGATTCCCTGAGCTTTTCCGATTCTTTGCTGGAATCCAGGATGGTAACCGTGGTTCCGGGTATTGCTTTTGGTGCTGATTCCTTTGTAAGGCTGTCTTATGCCAACTCCATGGATAATATCCGCAGGGGGTTGGATCGAATGGAAGAGTTTGTAAACGAACTGGCTTAATATTTCATATAAAAATACAGTAAAAATACAGTAAGAAGGAGACAGACAATTGGAGGTATATGAAAACCCTCTTATCACACGATATGCATCCCGCAAAATGGCTGAGAATTTTTCCGACAAAAAGAAGTTCACTACATGGAGGAAGCTCTGGATTATTCTTGCGGAGACAGAAAAGGAATTGGGACTGCCCATCACTGAGGATCAAATCAATGAACTAAAATCCCACGAAACGGATCTGAACCTGGATGTGGCAGCGCAACGGGAAAAGGAAGTCCGCCATGATGTAATGGCCCATATTTATGCATATGGTCAGCAATGCCCGAAAGCCAGGCCGATTATTCATCTGGGAGCCACCAGCTGTTATGTTGATGACAATACAGATGCCATTTTGATGAGAGACGGGCTGCAGATTCTTCGGGGAAAATTGCTGGCCTGTATGGAACGATTGGCTGATTTTGCATGGAAATACAAAGAACTGCCCACTTTGGGATTTACCCATTTACAGCCGGCCCAGCTCACTACGGTGGGGAAGCGTGCCTGTCTGTGGCTCCAGGATTTGATGCTGGATCTGGAGGAGATGGAAGATGTGCTGAAAGCAATCCGCCTTCGTGGCGCCAAAGGGACGACCGGCACCCAGGCCAGCTTTCTGACGCTCTTTGAAGGTGATCAGGAAAAGGTGAAGGAGCTGGATGAAAGGATCGTGGAAAAGCTGGGATTTCATGAGGCTTATCCGGTAACCGGGCAAACCTATCCCCGCAAGCTGGACAGCAGGATATTGAATCTGTTGAGTTCCATTGCCCAAAGTGCATACAAATTCAGCAACGATCTTCGGTTGCTGCAGCATATGAAAGAGATTGAGGAACCTTTTGAAAGTCATCAAATCGGTTCTTCTGCCATGGCTTACAAAAGAAATCCCATGCGTTCGGAAAGAATATCTTCCCTTTCCCGGCTGGTGATCGTCAATTCCCTGAATTCGGCGATTACGGCATCCACTCAATGGCTGGAGCGGACGCTGGATGATTCTGCAAACAGGAGAATATCCATCCCACAGGCCTTTTTGGCAGTGGATGGCATTCTGAATCTCTATATGAATATCATTGGCGGCCTGGTGGTTTATCCGCAGGTGATTCATAAGCACATTATGGAGGAACTTCCCTTTATGGCAACGGAATATATTTTGATGGAAGCAGTGAAAAAGGGCGGAGACCGACAGGAACTGCATGAAAAAATAAGGGTGTATTCCATGGAAGCAGGTGCCCGTGTTAAGGGAAAAGGGGAAAGCAACGATCTGATGGACCGGATTGCTGCAGATCCTGCATTTGGTTTTACACGGAAGGAACTGGCGGATATTATGAACCCATCCAATTTTATAGGCAGGGCATCGGATCAGGTAAAAGACTTCCTTTCCGATTTTGTTCGTCCGATATTGGAGAAAAACAAAGACCAAATCGGTGAGGAAGAAGAACTGAAAGTTTAAAGATGGGCAAAATAGACAGAATAATAAGATGGAATAGAAGGTGGAATAGAAGGCAATGGATTCCGAATCCAATCAATCCGGAGAATAAAAAAAGAGTGGCTCTGTCCACTCTTTTTTGGCAGGGGAGACGCGACTCGAACACGCAACCAATGGTTTTGGAGACCACTACTCTACCAATTGAGCTACTCCCCTAAAGATTTCGCCATTTGGCGACACTTGTTATTATAAAATAATCGGGCAAAGAAGTCAATGGGTACTTTTGAGATTTTTATGTTCCGATCGGAGAGGGACAAACAAATGACTATGAAAAAGGTGGAAATCTATACAGACGGTGCCTGCAGCGGGAATCCGGGCCCGGGCGGATGGGGTGCCATTTTATCCTATCATGGAACAGAGAAGGAACTGTCGGGTTTTGAAGGAAACACCACCAACAACCGTATGGAGTTGACCGGACCGATCAAAGCACTGCAGGCATTGAAACAGCCATGCATGGTTACCATATATACGGACAGTGCCTACGTATCCAATGCCTTTGCACGGAGTTGGATCAAAAAATGGCAGAAAAACGGGTGGCAGACCAGTCAGAAGCAGCCGGTGGAAAATCAGGACCTCTGGCAGGTCCTGTTGGAGCTGCTGCAGACTCACCAAGTGGAATGGATCAAGGTAAAGGGGCACAGCGACAACGAGAAGAACAACCGCTGTGATGAGTTGGCAAGAACAGCCATCAAGGAAGGCAGAGGCGCTTAAATCCCTGGTATCATTTTTGCTCATTTCAGATATTTTACTGTATTCCGTTCCACCAGAGTAGTATTCAATTGAATGCTGACAAAGGGTTTATCCGGATACTTGATCCGATCATGCAGCTGCTGCATAGCCCACCATCCAATTGCTTTCTGGGGAACATCGATAGTGGTGATAAATGGTTTGTAACTGCTGACGATATTATCAAATCCAATGATGCTGACTTCATTGGGTACCTTGATGCCCAGTTCCATCAGGGCATTATAAAAAGCAATCGCAGTATTATCATTTACGCAGATCCAGGCAGTCGGAAAAGAAGATAAACTCCGAAGTGCTTGAATTTTTTGCTTGTAATAAATTGTATCCGAATATACCGCATCATGCCATACAAACCGTTCCTCAACAGGCATTTTAAAAAGTTCCATATATCTCCTGTAAGCTTCATAACGCCGGGCGAAGCTGTAAGCTCCCTCTTGATTGTTGATAAATCCGATCTTCCTATGGTTGTTCTGATACAGATATTTTACCGCTTTGTATATACCGCCGCTGTTGTCCGTATTGATATAATCGCATGGTATATCTTTGCTGTAGTAGTCAACCACGATTACCGGTGTTTTCATTTCAATGATTTTGTACAGCAAATCATCCCGTATCGTACCCACCACAATGTATCCGCCACTTTTGCAATTGGCAATGGAAGATAGGATGTTAGCATCATTTTCATCGATATCGATGGTTACCGTTCGCATTGTAATGTTGTTTTGACCGGAATAATCTCCTATTCCATAAAAAACCTGAGACCAGAATGTCGGATCTTCAAAAAAAGATTTCCTGCATATCATACTGACGGTAATAACAGCGCTTTCTGCCGTTGGATCGGCGGCATTATCCCTTAAATATCCTTTCTGTTTTGCCACTTGTGTGATTTTATCTCTCAGTGAATCGCTGACTCCAGGCAGGCCCCGCAGTGATACTACATATCCGACCTGGTTACCAACGACGCGATTCTTGACGTAACGAAAGAAGTGGAATCTTTCGGTTTCCCGAAAGCATATTATGAAGGCGGATGCCAATGGAGTAAAAAAACAGTCGGTTTCTCCAGAAATCCGATGCTTCCCTTCAGCATCATCGTATACAACAGGGATATGATCAAAGCCGCAGGCATCGAAAAGACACCCGGCGAAATGTTTGCGGAAGGAAAATGGAGCCTTACCGATTTCCATGACTATCTTGCCGAGTTGAAAACAAAGCTTCCGGAAGGGGTGAACGTATTCGGAACCCATTCTTTGAACTGGATCCGCGGGGCGGCCTATGCCAACGATGCAACGATCATGGACCCCGAAACTTATGTTCCCACCTATGCCACCGAAGCATTCTATGAAGGAGTAGAAGCCTTCCAGAAGCTGGTTGCCGAAGGTCTGGCCGTAAATGCCACGGAAGTAACCCGGGATGACGGCACCATCGGCTATGATTGGAATCCTACCCAACAGGGCTTTAAAGAAGGAAAGCTTGCATTGTGTCATGGGGATGACTGGGACTTTGAAGGATTCGCTTCCACCTTTGATTTTGGGATTGTCCCTTATCCATGGGGTTCCAAAGTTACGGTTCAGAACAATGATTACAAAACTCTCAGCGACAACTATCGCAGCTACATAAAGGATGCCGGGGTTTATGTGGTCATCAAGGGAGCGGAAAAGAAAGCCGCTCCGGAGCAGTATATGAACCTTCTGTTTTCCTATCTGCAGGAGGAAGGGGAATTATTGCTTACCAACCGCGAAAGGGAAGCCAAGGGTGAAATGGTTGGGCCTTCGGATGTAGGCACACCCAGGAACTTTACCACGGATCTGGATATCGAGCTATGGGATTGGTATCGTTCCCGGGGTAAATTTGAACCTTCCGACACAACGGCGCAATCCAATGTGTTCTTCCGGGCATTGTACGAAGTATGCGCCACTAACAAAAATGCGCGTTCTGCATTTGAAGCGGTGATCGGACAGGATATCTATGCTCTTGTGGAAGCAGGACTTGTGGATGTCAATAACTTAAGTCCGGAGCTCAAATCAGAAATGGAAGCCTATGCCGTAACGGCTACACCCACACCTGCTCCGAAAGAATAAAACAGTAACGGCGAAGCAAAAGAGAGAGGAGTGGCAAAAGGCAGGGAAGATAAGCTCTCTGTCTTTTGCCGTTCTCTCATTTAACCCAGTCAGATGAACAAGAGGTGGGATTCCGGTGGGAAGCAAAATGAATCATGAAAAAAAGTATATCTTTATGGTTATGACTACGTTGATTCTGATATTTTCTGTCCTCCTATTCCCATTGAAGGCTTCCGCATCTTCTGTATACGAAGGAAAGCCCTATTCGGATTATATTGCGGATTATGGGACGAAAGCCGGAGACAGCAATCCAATTGTCTTAAAAGCAGTGGAGTATTCCAAAGAAAGCGATACAAAAACGGACAGGGATTATCTGCTGACCGGCAGCCGTTCTTCTGTCACCTACCGCTTTTTCGTGCCGAAATCCGGATCGTATCATATTTTCCTTCGATACAAGGCGGTTGCAGGTGGCAGTGAAATTGTAAGAAAATTGAAGATCAACTCGGAGGTTCCCTTCAAAGAGGCGGAATATATCACATTAAAGCGGTATTATCGAGATAGGGATCAGAAATATAAAAAGCAATCCGGAAATCAGACATTTCCAACACAGGTGGAAGTTGAGACCTGGACCGATACTTCTTTGTACAGTGCGGACGGGTATATCAATGAGCCATTGGCATTTTACTTTGAGTCGGGGGAAAATACCATGACATTGGAAGCGACAGAATCGGAGATTTGGCTGGATACCATTTCGCTGATACCCGCCGGGCCACTACCGGATTACCAGGCCTATATCGATCATTATCGTGCGGAAGGTGGTAAAGTATATACCGGTGAACCGATAAAAGTACAGGGAGAGGATACTGCGCTGAAATCTTCACCCAGTCTTTATCCGATCAATGATCGGACATCCCCGTTAACAGAGCCTTACCATCCCAGTCATATCATACTGAATGCCATAGGCGGATACGCCTGGCGGTTTCCCGGACAGGAGATCGTCTGGGAAGTGGAAGTTCCGAAAGCGGGATTGTATAAGCTGGCACTCAAATACAAGCAATCGGATATACGCGGCGCTTTTTCCACAAGAAGGCTTGCCATAAACGGAAAAGTTCCATTCGCAGAAGCAAGCGATCTTCGCTTTCCCTATCATATCAAATTTTCTCTTTCTTATCTGGCAGATCGGGAAACGGGGGAAGAATTTTATTTCTACCTTAATGAGGGGAAAAATGCCGTTTCGTTGGAAGCGAGTCTCGGAGTATTCGGGGGTATTACCTCCAAAGTGGAGAATTCTGTGAAAAATCTGAATCGGGCCTATCAGGATATTATTGTCATTACCAGTACTTCACCGGACAAATACCGGGACTATAAGCTGAAAGTTTTACTCCCGGACTTGTATCCGAGACTGGAAGCGGAAAAAAATAACCTGCAGGGAGTAGTGGATGAGATCAACGGGATCAGCGGCTCCTTCACCAGTTCCACCGCCGGGATCAACATGCTGATCGTCAATCTGGACAAAATGATTGAAAATCCGAATAAAATCGGGAATTATCTGGCTGATTTCAAGCGGAGCGTGTCGGATTTGGGAGATTGGATGATAGAAATTCAACAGCAGCCGCTGGAGATCGATTACTTTATACTTACTGCAGACGGATATACGCTGCCTCGGGCGGATGGTAATTTCCTTCAGAATCTGCTGCATGGCATCCGGGCTTTCGTTGGATCCTTTACGACGGATTTCAATACAAACGCATCGGATGAAAATGCGGATAAGACCATCGAAGTCTGGGTTTCCGCCGGACGGGACCAGTATGATATCCTAAGTAGGCTGGTCGAAGAATCTTTCGTAAACAATCATTCGGTAAATGTGAATCTGAAGCTGGTAAATGCGGATGCTATTTTTCCCGCTTCCCTGACCGGAAACGGACCGGATGTGAATATACAAGTGGCGGCAAGCATTCCCATTAACTTTGGGTTTCGGGACGGCGCGTATGACCTTACGCAATTTCCGGATTTTGAGGAGGTGGCATCCCGGTTTGCCCCTGCCGCCATGGATACCTTCCGCTATCGGGATGCCTGTTATGCTCTTCCGGATCAGATGAGCTTCAATGTTCTGTTTTACCGGACGGATATCCTGGAAGAACTGGGACTGAACGTGCCGACCACCCTGGATGAGTTTCTGGCTATCGTCCCCGTCCTGCAGAAGAATAACATGGACATTTACTTTACAACAACGGCGCAACTTGCTCTGGGCACTGCAGCAACGATGGGAAGCGCAAAGAACATCAATCCGGTCTATGTATCTTTGTTGTATCAACGGGGCGGCCGCCTCTATCAAAATGGCGGGGCGGTCTCCGATATCACCAGTGAAGCGGGTATCCGGGCTTTTCAGTATTGGACGGGGCTGTATACCAAGCATAATTTCATTGTACAGACGGACTTTCCGACACGATTCCGTATGGGCGAGATTCCCATCGGCATCGTGGATTTTACGGTGTTCAATACCTTGTCTGTAGCCGCGCCGGAGATCAAGGGAGACTGGGCGATGGCTCAGATACCGGGAACCGTCGGCGAAGACGGATCCGTTCGCTATGAAACTCCGGTAACCGTAAGCGGATCTTTAATTGTGAAGAACATTGCGGAGCGAAATAAAACGGTGAAGGAAAGCTGGGAATTCCTGAAATGGTGGACATCAGCGGAAACGCAGCATGCATTTGCGACTGAGATGGAATCCGTATTGGGGCCGGCCGGACGTTATCCTGTTGCCAATCTGGAAGCATTTCATGAAATACCGTGGAACAGCAAGGATCTGGAGGTCCTGGACGAAAGTCTGAAATGGATCCGCACGGTGCCACAGGTACCTGGCAGTTACATTACGGGACGGCTTATAGAGAACGCATTCCTTTCCGTTGTTACGGAAACAAGCAATCTGAATCCGGTGGACGCACTTTACAGGGCGGCGGATCAGATCGACAGCGAACTGAAGAGCAAACGCAGAGAGTTCCATCCGGAATAGAGAGGTGGTTAGCCGTGAACGATAAGATCCATGTTAACGGATATTATGATTTCAAGAAGAACAAGAACCTGTATCTCATGATGCTTCCGTTTTTAATCCTTTTTTTTACCTTTACTGTCTTGCCGGTGCTGACTTCCATGCTATTCAGCCTGACGGATTTCAATATCCTGCAGTTTCCCAGATTCATAGGGCTGAGTAACTACCGGAAGCTTTTCCTGGAAGACGATATCTTTATCACAGCCATCAAGAATACGTTCATCATTGCCGTCGTCACCGGACCGATCGGTTATTTGCTGTCCTTCCTTATGGCATGGCTGATCAATGAACTTCCTCCCAAAATCCGGGCTGTGCTGACGATTATATTCTATGCTACCAGTATATCCGGTAATGTATACCTGGTCTTTACCATGATTTTTTCCAGTGATCCTTACGGTTACCTGAATGCCCGCCTGCTGGACTGGGGCATTCTGGATGAAGCCGTATTGTGGCTGCAGGACCCGCAATATATGCTGACCATTGTGATACTGGTTTCCCTATGGATCAGTCTGGGGTTGGGCTTTCTATCCTTTATCGCAGGGCTTCAGACCATCGACAAAACCCAGTACGAAGCCGGTGAAGTGGATGGGATCACCAACCGGTGGCAGGAATTGTGGTTCATTACCTTGCCGAATATGAAACCGCAGCTGATGTTCGGCGCGGTTATGTCCATTACCAGTGCCCTCGGAGTAGGGGATATTACCGTAGCCTTAACGGGGTTCCCCAGTACGGGTTATGCCGCCCATACCATTGTGAATCATCTGAACGATTATGGCAGTATCCGGATGGAA
>ENA-UOOK01004944-UOOK01004944.1-fermentation-metagenome-genome-assembly--contig:-NODE-4944-length-13798-cov-11.980063_pt1 | contig 13798 bp, 16 predicted proteins | sample MGYA00245777_ERZ724023 | MGnify/ENA primary metagenome ERZ724023 (study PRJEB28704, sample SAMN03018312) | fermentation metagenome | biome: anthropogenic terrestrial biome; feature: soil... | reverse complement strand
GTAAGAAAATCCGTATATCTTTCCATTCAGGAAATTACAAAAAAATGGAGTATGCCAATCAGGAATTGGGGAACAATAATAGGGTAGCTTATGATATTTTATGAAGATAGATTCAATAAAACACCATAGTGTCGGGGCTCTGCTCCGAACCCCGAGGTTTATTACGCCGGGCTTTACCGGTGATAAAATAAAATTGGGCAATCAAATTTGACTGCCCAATCACCGTTTAAAGCACAGCAAGCGTTTAGGTCGCACCTCTGCGTAGCCCATTTTTATGCTGTATCTATAGTATTTGCCCTAACTCTTCAACTGCCTGATTTTCATCTTTCAGAAAAAATATATCTTTTCCATTATTGTATTCGTATATAAAGTTGAGTTACAATTCAAAACTTATACTTCAAACTGTCTCTCAATAAAGACACTTGCAGTTTCCTTCAGTTCATCACTGAACTCCTCAAGATTTTCAAAGCTAATAGCACCATCATTTATAAGGGAAATAATGTTATTAATAAGGCTTGATCGACTCATTTCTAATTGAACCCCAGTCTTCTTTCTATCTTCCTTTATTCTCTTGTCCAGCCTCCAAAATTTTTCTGATGGATTTGTGTCTTCACTTAATAATTCTATATACTCCTTATTTAGCCTGTCCATATATGATTCCTGCCAATCAGCAATTTTATTTTTAAAAAGTGTCCAGTCCCTTTTTGTAAATCTCTGCTCTTGCATAGCCTTAAATCTCCCTCCAAAGTCTGTAGGTTATTTCTTTCTTACAACTTCAATCCAATAACCATCCGGGTCAACGATAAAGTAAATACCCATTGTTTCGTTTATATATTCTATACAACCCATTTTTTCATGTTTCTTGAAGGCTTCTTCGTAATTGTCCGTAGCTATTGCAAGATGATATTCTTGTTCGCCTAAATCGTAAGGTTCTGTTCTTCCTTTCATCCATGTCAGCTCCAATGAAAAGTTTGTTTCTTCGTCACCTAAAAATACCAGAACGAAGCTGCCGTCTTCCGCTTCTTTTCTTCTCACCTCTTTTAAACCTAAAGCCTCTTCGTAAAACTTCATGCTTTTCTCTAAATCAATAACATTGAAATTAAAATGATTAAATGTAAATTTCATAATTACACCTCTTGCTTTTTTCTTTATTTTAATAAAGTATTCTAAATAAGTCAAACTTATAATTATCTTTGTATCTTAAGTGAAAAAAATGCTTCTTATTTTGTTGCTGTTTCACCCCCTGTAGTAAAACTACTTTAAATTTAGTTCTAAGTATTTTGTACCTACAATGGGGTTATACACATAAGGTTCAATATCATAAAATCCATATGATTTATATAATTCTTGTATAATCATATTAATCAACAGGGTATTCAATAATAGTATATTAAATTGCCCCTTTTCAATTCTATACAGGCAATACTGTTATTAGGTATCCGCCGACAATCAAACTTGCAATATTTGCGGTTAGGACATATATCACTTTTCTTGAACGTTTATGTTCCTTGCAGAAGAATAAAAATGCTATTATTTCAGCAGTAAATACAAAAATTTCTCCGAATATTAATACAAACATGGCATAACTCATAATCGGGCCATTGCTGTTTAACCAAATATTCAATGCTCCTTGAGTTACGAGGTTTATTATTAAAAAAACCATCCATGATTTTTTACTTCTAAATCCAAAAGCCCAAAATACAATGCCTTCAATGATAAGAGTCAATACTACCCGCATAGCAATAAGCATAATAGACCTTGATATCAGTATTCCTTCTGTTATTGTTTGTTCCCGTAGATTCATCGTGTATGTATTATTGAACATTCTATAAGGCTTAGCCATTTCTATTTCAAAGCTTTCATTTTCTGTAGTCACCGTAAAATTATAAATATCCGGCTTTTTATTCATCATATCGCTATTATAAAATATAAAATATTTTTCTATAACCTTATCAAGAATTTTTGCTTCATATTCTCGGCCTTTCAACTTTAATGTTACACTCATATTATCGGGAGCATTTGGAACAATAAAAAGTATTGAAGGCGGCTCAGCTGCATTACCGTAAGCTAAAATATTAATTGAAAAAATAATCAACAACGTTAATACAAAAGTATTGATAACTTTTTTGCGTTCTTCCATAAGAAGGTTTAACCTGTCAGGTTTCTTCAATATCTTCATAATATATACTCCTATACTTCTACTTCTTTTTTTCCAGCGTTTTTTAAGTAAGAAAAATAAACGTTTTATATCCTTCTATATAAAATTATACTCCAATTATTTAACAGAATTATTGTTTTATCAAGAATTTGATTCGGAATCCATAACACTCCATATGGGTTTTCCCTCGTCATCAAAGCTGCATATGAAGATGGTGCTGGTCTTTTTCCCCACAGCATAATAACTGCCTCCCCACTCGGCTGTAGCTTTCACACGGAAAACCCAGCAGGATTCATCTACAGTATAAATTGAATCCAGCAGTGCTTCTGCAAAAACAGCATCCTTGTCGTCTGTACTTATCGGCCAATCCCCAAGAATATACCAGTTTACAGGTTCCAGCTCCACTTTAAGCTTTGTTTGCCCTATATCCTGTGCTTCTTCCTCTGTGATGGCATCTTGTGAAGGATTGGCCGACAAAAACTCATCCACATCATTATATCGTATATCAATACCGCTGCCTCCGCTTTCCCAAATACTTTCAAGATTTACCGCATCCGGCTTGCCTGTTGAATTTGAATGTACGACTAAACGATATCCACCCTCTATTTTATAAACCATAATGTATCGGTCATGACTTGAACTTGCATTTCCTCCCTTATATTGCCACAAATCCTCAAACAATAAATTATCGCCTTTCCCGGCAAGCTGGCGCACATCGTTAAGCGTCATTTCTTTCCCGTCCATGTTGCCGCCCCATGGAAACGGGACAGCAGGTGATTCCGTATTTGGTGCATTTTCGTCAATAGCAGAATCATTTGCCACATTGTTAATCTTATTAACCCCAAAGCATCCAGTCAAAACAAGTGCTGCTACTGCTGCAATTATAATTATCAAGTGCATTCTTTTGAAATTTTTCATAGTTATAGTCACCTCCATGATTAAATAGCCTCCTATATTGATTTCTTAATATATACATAAAGAGATAATTACATATTGTTTTGATAATTATCAGTCTTGTAGTTTTAACTTACGCTTCTCGCCTAATAATTTTTCTTTGTTAGATCTTGTATCATCCAATAAAAAATCTGCCCATTCAAGTTTAAGTTTATCAGTATTTTCTTGCCAATAAAGCAGGTGGTCATAATAATAGTTAACCTTATCAATTACAGGTTTTGAAAAGTCATTTTTACCGTATTTTAAAACTAATGCTGTTAATTCATACATGGGCAAACCGATTGCATGTGTTTCTACATGGACAGTGGCTCCACCATGACCTATTGCATGACACAAAGCACTATATTGGCTGTCTTTGATTTCTTTCGCAGCAGCATGTGAATCTAAAATAGCTCGCTTTGCAGCAGGCATTTTTATTTTCCCTCTTGCCCAATCTTCACTAAGCTCCAAACAAATTCTTGGCCTGTGCTCATTAGGATATTTTGCTTCAAATTCCTCCAAAGGCATCTTCGAACAATCCAATGCCCACATTACGAGAGTCCTATGATTCTGTTGTTGAATTAAATTTATTAAATCCTGTAAGCATTCACTTTCACGGGAAAATAATATCTTATTTCTTTTCTTTAATTTAATTTCTACATCTGAAAACATACATAAACTACCTCCATAAGCCTATGTTAATCCCCCTATAATGTCCTTTAGTTCTTCATACAAAGAATCATTTGAAGATGACAAATTTCTATATAAATACTAATACTATAACACTAAATAGGTTCGCAGCAAAATGTGATATTGCACTTATCCAAGCATTTTTTGATTTATAAAATATAATTCCATATAAAATACTGTTTATAAAGACAAAAAAAATATCATATGTTACAATTACCGGGTTCCCCTGATTAAAATGTCCAATAGCAAATAATACTGATGAAATTAGCAGTACGTGTATAATAGAAAAAACCTTGTTCAACTGCTTTTGAAAGAAGGCACGCCAAGCAATTTCTTCTCCTAAGGCAAGAAAAGCAAGTTGAAAAAGCATTAAAAAAACCTTATCAAAAGATACAAAAACCTCTGTTCTTGAAAGAACATGTCCTATGTATTCAGGCAAAAATATTTTTGCTATTGTTATACTAACCGCATCCATTATTATTGGCAGCAAAATCCAAATCCAAATTCCTTTGTCTTTTAAATTAGCTCCAATCGTTTTAAAATCTAGTCCGCTATCAGAAGTTGGCTGCTTTTCATACCTGTCATTAATAAAGAAAAATACTACTCCGATAATTACTGATATTCCTGCAATTTTTAACCCCAACAAATTTGCAAAAGATATAATTACCATTACTATCATTGCTATTAAAGATATTCTTTTTATGTTTTTCAACTTGTCCCTCCGTAATATTATGATTCGCTTTAATGTATATAATGAAGCTCTACAAATCTATGTTAACCACTGATAATAAATCTCTTAAATTTATTATAAATTATTCTATATATATTTTCAATAAAAACAAATCTGCCCAATCGAAGGAACTCTACTATCATTCTTAGCGGTTTATTATTCCATCCCCTAAAATTAAACGGCAGGTATTACACCTGCCGCCTAAATTTAAATTGATTTAATTATGCTCTTTTTTTCTTAAATAACACTAAACCGCATGCCAATACAAATGCGCTTAGCCCTAAAATGGTGAATGTTGATATACCATTCTTTCCAACTTCTTCAGCCGGTGCGCTTATTATCTTTGCATCTTCAACAACATCTGCATCAGCTGGAGCGCTTATATCCTCAGCTTCTCCTGTTACAGTAACTATTTGTGAATCATCTGCTAATTCAGCCGGATCTATTGATTCCGGACTATCAGGATTGTATTGTAATGTTACTGCTTGGATACCTTCAACTACCTTTACATTGTCTTTTCCTAACAGTTTAATAACAAGATCAGCATTTTCTGGTGTATATGGTGTAATTCCTACTTCAACATAATCATCAACCGTGCCTGTATGAGTGACAGATATGCCCTTTTCACTTAAATCCTCAGCATAATTTTGTTCAAACAACAATTTGTCAATTTCAGCTTGTGCTTCATACATACCTTCATCAACTGCAGTTATTTGTATGGATACAGGTGCATCTAAATCTGTAGATGTCTCTGCAAAAGCAAATCCAATTAATGATACTGATAAAGCCAAGCTTAATGCTAATATTTTAAATAGTTTTCTTTTAATCATAATAACCTCTTTTTAATTTTTTTGAAGTTTACCATGGCCAATGGAATAATTTTTTACTTCTGATATATAGACGTTAATTCTATAAATTTGTTTCATGGTAATTTTTGAGAACCACATATTATTGTAAAATATAAATAAAATAGATGTGCAAGTTTATTAATAAAGACAAATTAATAGAATTTTTAACGCAATATAAAAGCATGTATTATAAAGATATTACATGCTATTTATACTCTCTTATTTTGTACCAAGAACTATAGCAATGACGGTTACAATTAACACGGTTGTTACGATAACCCAGACCGGTACTGTTTTCAACAATAAAATAGTTTTTTTGATATTCATTTTATGACAACACCCCCGTCAGGTTGCGCAACATCGCAACCTTTTCCCCCCTCTAAATTACTATTTTAAAATTATCATAGGCTCTTTTATGAATTAATCTATAAAATAGCCAAAATAAATTTATATTAATGGAGTTTATAGCCTCTACCAAGGCTTTAACTCCTATTATATTTATTACTCTTTTTAAGTTGTAGGCTAAAAAGTGCATATAGGACTCAGCCTTTACACTTTCATTACCTCTGGTAAGAAAATATGTATAGCCTAGGCTTCTTTTTACTGTTCCAAATACATGTTCTACAATTTCTTGTCTTTCTTTATATATGTGTTTATTTTCATCCATTATTTTGTTTACAATGTCATATATGTCATGTTGCTCATTTCTTTTTATTATTCTTTCATCATCAGAACTTGTTGTACATTGATCTTTGAATGGACATTCTTTACATGCTTCTTTATTTTTATATAACTGGTTCTGGGATGTTGGCTTACTTATATTATTTAGTATTTTTCCTTCCGGACAAATATATATGTCTTTTTCCTTATCATATATGAAATTATCTCTAATATATTTTTCGTTACCTGTTTTATTAGAGGATTTTTCTTTTGCAACGATTGGTTTTACCCCAGAATCTAAACAGTTTCTTAAATTTTCATATTCATAATATCCTTTGTCAGCTAAAACAGTTAATAAATACTCTCCATATTCTTCTTCACTTTGATTTTCTTCTTTATTCTTTAACTCTATTCCTAATTCTTCAGCTGTCTGTTTTGCCATGTTGAATAATTGTCCTGTATCATCAGGATTGCTTACTACATCTACTGCCACTACTAAATGATTCTTGCTATCCACTGCTATTTGTACATTATGGGCAATATCTGTTCCGTTATTACTTACACCCATATGTTTAGCATCTTTGTCTGTTATTGATATTTCACCATTCTTTTCAATATCTTCGTACATCTCTTTTAATTCTTCTATTCTTTTATTGGCGGCTTCAATTTTTGCTGTTAAGCTTTCTTCTGTAAAATCTATTTTTTGTTCAGTGTCATCATTATCGTTTTTCTCAAGCAATTCTAAATATTTATTTGCAGATTCTTCAAAGTATTTTATCATCTTTTTTACTTTATTCTTAGTATAATTTCTTTTTCTGCTGTTAGATGCACGAAATTTACTTCCATCTATTGCAGCCATTTCTTTTCCAATTAAACCCAATGTATCACATAAAATACTGAATTCTTTGAATAAATTCTTTAATGCTTCTTTATTATTTCTCCTGAATTCTGATATGGTCTTATTATGCGGCTTCAGATTGTTTATCAACCACATTACTTCTATATTCTTTTCACATTCTCTTTCCAATTTTCTGGATACTCTTACTCCGTTGTAATATCCATAAATGTATAATTTGCTCATGTCTGCAGGATTCATTGGTTTTCTTCCGGTATCTTTTGTTTCTGCATACTGAAATCCTAATTTAGCCATATCTATATTGTTAACGAACGCATCGATTACTCTTACAGGATTATCTTCACTTATTAGATCTTCTAAATTGACAATCTGTACCTGATTTCTATCTTTTCCTTCTTCGTATCTTTGCATTATTAACACCTCATTTTTGATTTAATTATACCATAAAACCATTGATTTTTCAACAGTTTTATGGTATTTTACATTAAATTATTGGTGTTTTTTACGGCGTGTTTTTGCGCAACCTGCCGTCCCCTTGTCATTAGGGAAGTTGTTCCCTCTTAGGTAGGCTTCCACTGACATTTTCTTTTTTCCGGGCATTTGAATTTCTTTAAGTATTACGATTCCGTCTTTTGCTTTAACAAATATTCCTTCATTGTCTGCTTTTATTACATAGCCCGGTTCATAGTCTGAATTATCATTTATATATGATGAGCTGTAAACCTTTACGGGTTTTTCATCCATTGTAAAATATGCTGCAGGCCATGGGGACAGTCCCCTTATTAAATTATGGATATTCTTTGCGGGCAAACTCCAGTTTATTTTCCTGTTTTCGTTATTAAACATTGGAGCATAGCTTGAAAGAGAATCATCTTGTTTTTGCGGCGATAATTCACCTTTCTCCAATTTATTTAAGGTTTCTATCAACAGCTTAGCGCCTTTATGCATCAAAATATCATGAAGCTCCCCAACGTTCATGTTTTCATCAATTATAACTTCTGTTTTTAAAAGCATATCTCCGGTGTCTAATCCTGTATCCATTTGCATGGTTGTTATACCTGTTTTAGTATCGCCGTTAATAATTGCCCAGTTTAAAGGAGCTGCTCCCCTCAATTTCGGCAGCAGCGAAGCATGGACATTGATACATCCATACTTAGGCAGTGTTAAAACATCCTTGCTTAATATCTGTCCGTAAGCAACAACAACAATTACATCAGGGTTATATGATTTCAGTACGTCAATATTTTCCTGTCTTTTTATTTTATCAGGCTGAAAAATTTTAAGACTTAACCTTTCAGCTATTTCTTTCACTTCTGAGCTTTTTAATTTTTTCCCTCTGCCGGAGGGTTTATCCGGCTGAGTTACAACCAAGACAACATTGTGGCTGCTTTCGTGAAGTTTTTCCAAGGTTGGAACTGCAAAACCCGGTGTACCCATAAAAATTATATTCATACAATCACCTTATTTTTCATTTGCATCTTCAATTACTCTATCTATAAACAATACTCCGTTTAAATGGTCAATCTCATGGCATATAGCTCGTGCCAAAAAACCTTCAGCTTCTTGTTTAACCGTTTCATTACTTTCATTTGTATATTCCACAATCACCTTCATAGGTCTTGATACTACTCCTTTTTTTTCGGGAACACTTAAGCATCCTTCCTGGGCTGATTGCTCACCTGATTCATAGATTATTTTGGGGTTAGCCATTTTATAAACTTTACCGTCTTCCACATCTATTACTATTACATTCTTTAATATCCCTACCTGGGGAGCGGCAAGTCCCACGCCTTCAAATTTATACATGGTTTCGACCATGTCATCCATAAGCATCCTGATTCTATCATCTACAACAGGAACTTCCCTGCATTTCTTTCTTAATATTTCATCGCCTTCATATCTTAAGTTTCTTAATGCCATCCTTAAATCCTCCTAAATTGTATCTGTGTTAATGTTTATACTTACCTTGATATTTTCTATATCCTCTTCCATATATACAGCTCTAAGTATTTTTTTAAGTTCTGACAAGCGGTAATTTGACACCTTTATGAACAAGTTTATTCTATACTCATCATTAACCTTGTATATATTGTGCGGTACAGGTCTGTACAACAATAAACTTCTTTCCTTTATCATTTCTTTAACAGCTTCTTTTACTCCCGCATATTTTTCATTTGCTGTTTTTATAACCAATTCCTCGTTTCGTGATATTAAACATATATTTATTATATTAATAAATGGCGGAAATGCAAATTCTTTTCTTAATTTTAATTCCTGATGTAAAAATAGCTCATAATCATTGTTCTTTGCAGCGTTTATGATGAAATTTTCAGGCTCGTAAGTTTGAATATATACCTTTCCATTCTTATCCCCTCTGCCGGCTCTTCCGCTTACTTGGGTTATAAGCTGAAATGTTTTTTCGCTTGCATTAAAAAATGGTAAATTTAGTATTGCATCTGCCGAAAGAACTCCTACAGTAGTTACATCTGGAAAGTCAAATCCCTTGGCAAGCATCTGTGTACCTATCAGTATATCAATTTTCCTGCTCTTAAAATCATTATATATATTTTCATATGAGTCTGTGTCAGTCATTGAATCAAAGTCCATTCTTTCAATAGATGCATGGGGAAATATTTGATTAATCAATTTTTCAACATGCTGTGTTCCTGCGCTGAACTGCTCTATTTTGTCACTGCCGCACTTTGGACACTCATAAATCATTTTTCTTGTCCTTCCGCAATAGTGACACTTCATCATATTTCCCTTAATATGGTAGGTCATGGAAACATCACACCGCTGACACCTTACTGCATAACCGCATTTCTTGCAGGATACAAAGCCGGAATAACCTCTCTTGTTTAAAAACAATATTACCTGCTCGTTTTTCTTAAGAGAATTTTTTATACTTTGATACAATTCTTCACTTATAATGGTATTATTTCCCTTATCAAGCTCGTCAGACATGTTAATAATTTTCATTTCAGGCATCTGAGCATCTTTAACCCTGTTTTTCAGTTCAATTAATTCTATCTGCCCTTTCATTGCCATATGGTATGTATTCAGTGATGGCGTTGCAGAGCCTAATATTACCTTGCCGTCTGTCATATATGCCATCTTTATTGCAACTTCCATGGTGTCATACTTCGGAGATGTTGATGATATATAACTGTCCTCATGCTCCTCATCAACTACTATGACTCCTAGGGTTTCAATGGGGGCAAATAGGGCAGAGCGTGCTCCTATTACTATATCCGCTTCTTTGTCGTAAACTCGAAGCCACTGTATGTATCTATCTTTTTTACTTAGTTTTGAATGAAATACCGCAATCCTGTTTCCGAATCTTTTCTCAAATCTGTCAATAGTCTGGGTTGTAAGGGAAATTTCCGGAACAAGCATAATTGACTGCTTACCCTGTTTTGAATATTCTTCAATTATATTCATGTACACTTCTGTCTTGCCGCTGCCGGTTACTCCGTGAAGCAGGAATGCTTTTTTGTCTGAGTTTAAAATTGTTTCGCAGGCATTCTTTTGCTCGTCATTTAAGCATAAGGGCTCATCCAACTGAAACTCTGTCTGGTTTGTATACTCTAAAACTTGTTTTTCCTCTAATACATCTTTTTTTATTAAATTATTAATAACTGCTTTTGAAATATTCAGCCTTTCCATTAATTGAGCTATACTTACAGATTTGCGATTTCTAAGATATTCGATAACCTTTATCTGGTTTGAGGTTTTGTTTATGTTATATTCGGTAATCTCCTTATTTCCTTTTAAGCAGACATGTTTTTCGTAAATACTTTGAGTTTCGGAAGGTATCATCAATCTCATGGCATCAGAATATTTGCATATATACCTTTCTCTTATCCAAAAAATAATTTTCAGCATTTCTTTTGTTACTATAGATTTTTCATCTATTATGTCAATAACAGGCTTAATCTTTTCCATGGGATAATCGCAGGTTGAATCAACGGAAACTATTAATGCATCAATAATGTTTTTCCCTCTCCCGAAATTTACTCTTGCTCTTTTTCCTTCTTCAGCTGAGTTTATTAATGCATCCGGTACTCCGTATGTATAAAGCTGATCTGTGCTTTTGGAAATGTTGTTTAAAATAACCTGTACAAAAGTATTATACATATCTTCTCCATCTAACAATAAAAAATTTCGCAGGCTTCATCACCAATTTGCATATTTGGGGACATTCCTCTTACCCACAAAGACAAAAGTTCGGGGACATTCCTTCATGGGCTGACCCCAACGAATTACTTACCATAAAGGTGTGTCCCCATACCTTGTTTGGTGTGTCCCCATACCTCTAATAAATTAAATAATCAGTCCTTTGACTGATTATCTGACTTATTCCTGTGCCGTTGTTTCATCAATATCTGCTGTTTCATCATTTGTTGCATCTGTTATTCCATCTGCTGTTTCGGTATTTGCCGTCAATGATTTTTTGTACTTGTCATAATCGTATATGGGTTCAAACTTTTCCTCATAAAATTCCTCAATAGCAATTGACACAGGTTTTTTTGTTTTTGTTTTAATTAAAGGCTCCGAACCGTCGATTATTTGTCTTGCTCTTTTTGATATTATTGTAACCAATGAATATTGGCTGTCAACCATTTCGTTTAATTCATCCAATGATATTTTTTTCATTATCATATCTCCCTAATTTTACTGATTATTTCTTTTTTCCTTATTGCTCTGTTTTTTTCCGCCAATATTATATGTTTAATCTTTTCCGTCGCAATATCCACATGATCATTCAGCACAACATAGTCATATTGGAAAGCATAGTTTAATTCATCATAGGCTGATTCCATTCTCCGTAAAATTACTTCCTTTGAATCAGTACCTCTTCCTTCAATCCGAGTTTTTAGTTCAGCTAATGAAGGAGGAAGAATAAATATGAACACTCCTTTTGGATAATTCTTTTTAACCTGCAGTGCCCCTTGAATATCTATTTCTAAGATTATATCATTTCCTGCTTTAAGCTGTTTAAACACTTCTTCTTTGGGCGTTCCGTAATAATTGCCGTAAACCTTTGCATATTCAAGAAATTCGTTATTTTTTATTCTATTTATGAATTCGTCTTCATCGATAAAATAATAGCTTATGCCTTCTGCTTCGCCCTCCCTGGGCTTCCTGGTGGTAGCAGATACGGAAACTTTCAGGTAACTCATTTCCATCAGAAGCTGTTTGCATATTGTGCCTTTGCCTGCCCCCGAAGGGCCTGATATTACCACTAACAATCCTTCGTCCATAACTCACCTCTACTTAATATTGTGGTTCTCGAACCTCTGTGCCATTGTATCCGGTTGAATTGCTGATAGAATTATATAATCGCAGTCTGTTATAATTACAGCCCTGGTTTTTCTGCCGTAAGTTGCATCTATAAGTTTGCCCTTTTCACGAGTTTCTTGAATAAAGCGTTTTATCGGTGCTGATTCAGGACTTACAATTGCCACTATTCTGTTCGACAGTGCTATATTACCAAACCCTATATTAATAGTATTTGACGTATTTGGCGTATTTGACATATTTTACTCCTATTCGATATTTTGTACTTGTTCTCTGATTTTTTCCAAATGATTTTTTATTTCAATTACAACTTGTATTATATCGAGGTTACTGACTTTAGAGCCTATGGTATTAATTTCTCTATTTGCTTCCTGTAAGATAAAGTCAAGCTTTCTTCCTATTGCACCTCCGCTCTCCAAAGCATCGGACAATTGTGCCATATGTGAGTTAAATCTTACAATTTCTTCGTTAATATCACTTTTATCGGCATAAATTACAATTTCATTGTAAAGCCTGTTTTCATCAAGCTCATGGGTGCTTCCCAACAGCTCTTTAATTCTGTCCTCAAATTTAGTTTTATAATCTTCTACAATTGTATTGGAGTTTTCAGATATGACTCCCATTAATTCAAGAATTTTTACCATGCTTAAGCTAATGTCAGATTTTAACTGTATGCCTTCTTTAACTCTCATTGACAGCAGGTTTTTTACAGCCTCATTCATTGCATTTTCCAAACAAATATAAAGCTCATCACCATCTGCATCATCTTCCTTTGCAATCAGAACATCCTGAAATCTGATTATTGTATCAAGAGATGGGCTTCCGTTCATTCCTAATTCTTGTTTAATTATATCAATGGCATCCTTATATTGTTTAGCTAAAGCCAAATTCGGCAGGATTACTGTATCTGATTCACTTATGTAATCAATGTTTATATATACATCTATTCTACCCCTTTGAATGTTGTTTTTCAAGATTTTTCTAATATTATCCTCAAAAAAACGCAAATGTTTAGGAGTTTTTATGTTTATATCGCAATATCTGTTGTTGATAGCTTTTATTTCAGCTGTAATGCTTCTTTTCCCGTCATTGTGTTCGCCTTTGCCGTAACCGGTCATACTAAATATATTTGCCATTTTTCTCTCCGTTTCCCCATACCTCTTTTCACCATTATAACACTAAAACCTTACAAGTAAACAAAAATATTGAATAATCGGAGAACCATGAAGGAATAATCCAGGAGCAAACGGCAATTTTTAACCCAAGTATTCGAATATTTAAAAAAATTCATGACATTATAACGTTTATAATATACAATATACATAGTAATCAAAAAGCTATATTTTATACTTGTCAGGTCAGAAAGCAGGTTCAACACAAGGAGGAAACATGTCATTAGACGGTATTTTTATAAACAGTATAACAAATGAATTATATAAAAAATTGCTCGGCGGACGAGTGGATAAAGTTCATCAGCCGGATAAAAATGAAATAGTTATATCTATAAGAAGCAAAGGAGAAAGCTTTAAGCTGTTGATTACTGCTATAAGCTCAAGCCCGAGACTTCATCTTACAAATGTAACCAGAAAAAACCCTGTAGAGCCGCCCATGTTTTGCATGCT
>ENA-UOOK01004943-UOOK01004943.1-fermentation-metagenome-genome-assembly--contig:-NODE-4943-length-13799-cov-5.357538_pt1 | contig 13799 bp, 9 predicted proteins | sample MGYA00245777_ERZ724023 | MGnify/ENA primary metagenome ERZ724023 (study PRJEB28704, sample SAMN03018312) | fermentation metagenome | biome: anthropogenic terrestrial biome; feature: soil; material... | reverse complement strand
ACCCCGCCCGCCCGCCTCATACCCTGAATATAGCATGGGCGAAAGGCGGGCATTTTTATGGTTTCCATACTCAGTGTCGATGGCGGGGGCATCCGCGGCATCATCCCCGCGATCATGGTCGTCCCGGGCCTTCTTGCCCTCATCATCGTGGGGGCGGGGGCGTACCTCTACTACCGGAAGGGAAACTCCTGAAACATCTTTGAAGCAGCAAAAACGTGAATGAGGGATGGAGGGTTATCCTCTCCGCTTCCTTCCCGCGAGCAGGAGGAGGAGCGCCGCCCCGGCCGCCGCCGCACCGAATCCCGGTGCCGCCGGGGTGGGTCCTGCTGTCTCCTCGAGATTGACCATCCAGGCGGCGCTGGTGTCGGGTGCTAGGAACCGGATGCCTGCAAGGGTGTAGCCGCCGGGAGCGCTACAGGCCGCGTAGACTCTGGCGCCCGGGAACGTCGTGTTCCACTGGACTGCCCCGTCCGCATCGGTTCCGAGGGCGAAGCCCTCCCCGCTTCTGATATCAGTGCCTGCGACCATGTATCCCCCGGCGGGTCGCAGGGCGACGGCGTAGCCGGCGAGGCCCTCTATGTTCCGGATCCAGATCTCCTCACCCTGCGCGTCAACGAGACCATACCAGTAGTTCCCGGAGTAGACGAACCCGCCGTCGCCGGTCTCCTTGACATCGAAGATGACTGGCGCCGCGTAATTCTTCTTCCAGAGTATGTTGCCGTCGGCGTCGAGACGGACGAGGAAGGCGTCCCCTCTGTCGTTGTTGAAGGGTGACTTTGTGCCCCCGATGATGTACCCTCCATCGGCGGTCATTATGCCTGTGTTCGCGGCTGCGCCGGGGAATGTCCGGTTCCAGATAGGCGTGCCGTTGCTGTCGGTCTTCGTTATGACCGCGGTCGTGTCATCGGCCGACCCTTGGGGGTTCCAGAGCCATCCGGTGACGACGTATCCGCCGTCAGCGGTCGGCTGGACAGCCGAGACCTTCTCCCACGGCAGAACCTGTCGCCACTCCTCCTTCCCGGCGGCGTCGGTCCTGATCAGGAGCGAACTGCCCTGGTGGGTGAAGTTCTGCTCCGACCCGGTCGTGGCGTTGTAGCCAGCGACAATGTAACTCCCATCGGCGCTCTCTGCAACAGAGACTGCCGCCATGGCGGGCAGCCTCTGCATCCATACCTCGTTCCCCCGGCTATCGGTCTTTGCGAGCAGCAGGTCTTCCCTGCCCCCGAAGAGCTCCGTAAGGGCAGAGCCGAGAGCGATGTAGCCGCCGTCCGCGGTGCTTGCAACGGCATCGAATTTATTGTTCTCCTCCGGTGAGAATGTCACATTCCAGGCGACCGGTGGGGCGGTCTCTGCCGCAGAGGCAACCACGGTCGTCAGCATCACTGCGATGAGCAGTGCCGCCATGATCATCCCCGGCTGCCGGAAGTATCGGTATCGTTGTGTCATGGAATCGATCATTGGTGCGGTGCAGCACGCAAAAAACATAGTGGTTCCTCCTCCTGTGTGTCGGGTGCCCTTGCCCGTGTACCGGCGTGCGGCAATCCATTAATGAACGTGAACTCCCAATAGTTCTAGCACGTGTTGGCGACATTTGACGGAACCTGGGTGCGCCTCGGTAGCGAAGGACGCACACTCTACGAGCAGGGCGGCTATGGCAGACTGGAGGGAACCGGTCTCCGGCTCTCTCCGGAAGAGGCGCTCTACCTCATGGAGCGCAACAAGATCGATGTGAAAGATTTCGGCTTTGACACCCTGCTCGGTCTCTTCGCCGGCCAGCCGAACTTTGTCCGCAGGTATCTCGTCTACCGCGACATCCGCGAGCGGGGCTACGTGGTTCAGCCCGGCCCGCACGACTTCCGTGTCTTTCGTCGCGGCCATAAGCCCGGGGTCGGAAAGTCCCAGTACCTGATCCGGGTCCTCTCCGAACGGGACCTCATAGACTTCGAGCAGGTGAGCCAGGACGTGCTCACTGCGGTCAACATGAGAAAACAGTACCTCCTCGCGGTCGTGGACGACGAGGACGAACAGACCTACTATGAGGTGCGGGTGCAGGACCTTCCGGGGCTCGGGGAGCCGGCCGGGTGCAGCAGACCGGTCGAGGCCTCCCTCTTCGGGACCTATGCGCTGGCTCACCTACCCCCGGGAACCCCGCTCGAAGAGGACTGGTACGGCAAACGGCTCGACACCGAGAGGTTGCTGCTCCGCCCGGTCGAATCGATCTTTCTCATGCGCCAGCAGTGTCTCTCGATCACGCGGGATGAAGAGCCGATGACCGCAGAGCAGTTCCTCGATGCGGTGGCGGAGAAGGATGTCGAGATCCGGGAGAAAGAACGGGTCTTCTCCGACCTCCGGGAGAAGGGCTACATCCCCCGGACCGGATACAAGTTCGGCCACCACTTCCGTGTCTACTCCGGGAAGAAGACTCACTCCGAGATGCTTGTCCACGCCATTCCGTCCGGGACCTCCACGCCGATGAGCGCCGTCTCCCGCTCGGTCAGGCTTGCTCACAGCGTCAAAAAGAAGATGTTGTTTGCCTGCATATACAATACCGATATCAGATACGTCGAATTCGCCCGAATAAAACTGTGAGCGTCAGATCATGCAGTCCGGAATGAATCCGTGGTCGAGTAACCAGACCATCGATGTGGATCGACTCTTTGCCGAGTTCGGCATCGGGCCGATCGGTGAGGTCGCGCGAAGGCTTCCCGAGGTACCGCCGTTTATGCGCAGGGGTGTTGTCGTCGGACACCGGGACTACCAGCTGGTCGTCGATGCCATCCGGAACCGCACCCCGTTTCATGTTCTGACCGGCTTCATGCCGTCGGGTCTCCCGCACCTCGGGCACCTGATGGTGATGAAGGAAGTGGTCTGGCACGTCCAGCAGGGGGGGAACGGCTACGTCGCCATCGCGGATCGGGAGGCGCACGCAGTTCGCGGCATCTCCTGGGAGAAGTGCCGCGAGTTCGGCCGCGAGTACCTCAAGGCCCTCTTTGCCCTCGGGTTTGAGGGCACGACCTACTACCAGAGCAAGAATGAGCGCTTAAAAGATCTCGCGTTTGAGGCCTCCACGAAGGTGAACTTCTCGGAACTGGCGGCTATATACGGGTTTGGGCCCGAGACCTCACTCTCCCACGCCATGAGCGTCGTCACCCAGGTGGCCGACATCCTCTTCCCGCAGCTCGATGCGGGGCCTGCTCCAACAGTCGTCCCGGTCGGCCTCGACCAGGACCCACACATCCGGCTCACCCGGGACGTGGCCTATAAACTTAGAATGTTCACGGTCGAGGACCGTGGTGACCACATCAGTGTCCGGTCGAAGAACGCACCGGCAGAGGCCCTTGAGGCCGTGTGCCGTGCGTTCCCGGGCTCGAAGAAGTACGCGGGCCACGTAGACGTCAGGGGCCTGCCGCCGGCCCGGGTGGAGAATGCTGTCCGGGAGATCGAGATCGCCCATGGGGGGTTCGGGTTCTACCTGCCCTCATCGACCTACCACATCTTCATGCCCGGACTCCAGGGCGGAAAGATGTCGAGCAGCGTGCCTGAGAGTTTGTTCGGGTTCTACGAGTCCGACAGGTCGGTCAAGAAGAAGGTTATGGCGGCGCTGACCGGCGGGCGGATGACGCTTGAGGAGCAGAGGCGTCTTGGGGGCGAGCCTGACCGCTGCTCGGTCTACCTCTTAAATCTCTTCCACATGCTCGAGGACGACGTGGAACTCGCTGACCTGCGCCGCCGGTGCGAGAGCGGCGAACTCACCTGCGGGCAGTGCAAGAAAGAGACGCTGGAGCGTGTGCAGGCGTTTCTCGTGGATTTGCGGGATAAGATGGATGCAGTCGAACACCTTGCAGAGGAGGTGGAACGGTGGAACTGACGCTGAATGAGAAGAAACTTCTGGTCGCCCTGGGCCCGGTCGGGTCGGCCGACGTGGCCACCCTTGCGGACCTGATGGATACCCGCCGGGAGGCGGTGGTGCAGTATGCGAACCTCGCCGGCGAGCGGGGGCTTGTTGATGTGGAGAAGCACGTCTCCCGGCGGTATACCCCGACTGCGGAGGGCCGGGCCTACGTCGGGAAGGGCCTCCCCGAGCGGCAGGTGCTCGAGAGTTTCGGGGAGACGATCCCGATGCGGGATCTTCAAGCGCACCCGCTTGCAAAGATCGGGATCGGCTGGATGCGGAAGAAGGGCTGGGTCGTCATCCGGGACGGGGTCGTGCAGAAGACCGGTAACGCCTTCCCGGGGCCCGATGAAGCCGCGTTTGCCCGGGTGAGCGAGAACGGCGCCGTCGAGGACGGCGAGGGTGTCACCGACCTCGCAAGACGCGGGCTCGTGCAGGAGGAGGAGACCGTCACTTACACCGTCTTGATAACGCCCTCGGGCCGGGAACTCCTCGCTAAAGGGCTTGACCTGCAGGAGGAAGTGGGCACGCTCACCCGCGACCAGATCCTCTCCGGTGCGTGGAAGGACCTCCCCCTCCGGCGCTACAACGTGGATAAACTCCCGAAGCGCGCCTACCCCGGGAAGACCCATCCCTACCAGCGCCTCCTCGACGAGATGCGCCGCGTCCTCCTCGATATGGGGTTTACAGAGATGGCGGGTGGGATCGTGCAGAGTTCGTTCTGGAACTTCGACGCTCTCTTCCAGCCGCAGGATCACCCGGCGCGTGAGATGCAGGACACCTTCTTCCTCGGCGAACGCTGGCCGCTCCCGCCAGGGTATGAGCATATCCGCGATATGCACGAGCATGGCGGCGAGACCTCGTCAGCCGGGTGGGGAGGCACCTGGAGCGCCGCAAAGGCGGAGCAGTGTGTGCTTCGGACCCACACGACGGGCCTCTCCATCCAGCACCTGGCGGAGCACCAAAAGCCCCCGGTGAAGGCGTTCTGTATCGGCAGGGTCTATCGGCGGGAGGCTATCGACCCCACCCACCTCGCGGAGTTCGAGCAGCTCGAAGGCATCGTGATGGACGAAGGGGTCAACTTCCGCCACCTCCTTGGATACTTAAAAGAGTTCTACGGGAAGATGGGCTTTGAGAAGGTCCGGTTCCGCCCCGGCTACTTCCCCTACACCGAGCCCTCCGTGGAGCCTGAAGTCTATGTCGACGGCCTCGGCTGGGTGGAACTCGGCGGAGCGGGCATATTCCGGCAGGAAGTGACGGCACCGTTCGGGATCGAGCACCCGGTGCTCGCGTGGGGCCTCGGGATCAGCCGGGTGGCGATGCTGAGGCTCGGGCTCCGCGATCTCAGGCAACTCTATCGGAGCGACGTCGAGTGGGTCCGGGAGACGCCCACCTACGGCGGGAGGCGGTGATATGGCGATAATCACGTTACCCTACCGGTACATGGAACGGCTGACCGGGACAGACCGGCAAACGATCATCGACCGTGTTCCGATGATCGGCGCCGACATCGAGCGGATCGAGGAGGATCATGTGGACGTCGAGTTCTTCCCGGATCGGCCGGACCTCTACTCCGCCGAGGGTGTCGCCCGGGCGATGCGCGGGTTCCTCGGTATCGAGGAGGGGCTCCCGGTCTACACCGTCCGCCCTTCCGGCATAACGTTTTCTGTCGATCCCGGCCTCGCCGATATCAGGCCGTGCCTCGCCTCAGCGGTGATCCGGAACGTCGACCTCGACGAAGAGGCGATCGAGAGCCTGATGAGCCTCCAGGAGGCCCTCCACTGGGCGGTCGGTCGCGGTCGGGGCAAGGTGGCGATTGGCGTCCATGACCTCGACGCGGTCACGCCGCCCTTCCGCTACATCGCCTCCCCTCGCGACCGGTCCTTCGTTCCGCTGGACTTCGAGCGGGAGATGACCCTTGAGGAGATCCTCACCGACCATCCGAAGGGCCGGGATTACGCCCACCTGGTAGAGGGCTTCTCCCGGTTCCCGCTGATCGTCGATGCCGGTGACCGGGTGCTCTCCTTCCCCCCCATCATCAACGGCGAACTGACGAGGGTCACGACGGCGACCAGAAATATCCTGCTCGACTGCACCGGCACCGACAAAAAAGCGGTGATGACGGCGGTGAACATCATATGCACAGCGCTCGCCGAGGCCGGGGCGACGATAGAGATGGTCACCGTCGACGGACGGGAGATGCCCACGCTCGCGCCGGCAGAACGGGTTGTATCGGTCGAGGAATGCGCCTCCCTCCTCGGCCTCCCCCTCTCGGTGCAGGATATGACGCGGCTCCTCGGCAGGATGCGGTTCGGTGCCGAGCCCGACGGGGACTCGCGGGTCAGGGTCCTCGTCCCCTGCTACCGCTCAGACATCCTCCATGACTGGGACATCTTTGAGGACGTGGCGATCGCCTATGGCATCGAGAACTTCGATGCCGCCCTCCCGGCAACCTCTACCGTCGCAGAGGAGCACCCGATCACCGCTATAGCGAGGGCCGTCCGATCGGTGATGGTCGGCCTCGGCTACCTTGAGATGATGCCATTCACCCTTACGAACGAGCGGGTGCTCTACGAGAATATGCAGCGAGAACCCTCCCCCGGAACCCTGCGGCTGCTCCACCCGATCAGCGAAGAGCAGACGGTGGTCCGGACCGACCTCCTCGGGCTGCTCCTGGAGATGCTCCTGGCGAACAAGCACCGTGAGCTCCCGCAACGGCTCTTTGCGGTGGGCGATGTGGTCGAGGCCTGCGTAACGTATCAGAAGGTCGCCGCGGTCAGCATCCACCCCGCGGCTGACTTCTCCGAGGCGTATGCGGCGGCGGATGTTCTCTGCCGGGAACTCTCGCTCCCGTACACGGTTGTCGAGTCGGCTGACCCCGCATTCCTCGACGGCCGCCGCGGGGATGTCATCGTCGGTGGAAGAAGAGTCGGGGTGTTCGGGGAGATCCACCCGGCGGTCCTGAACGCGTTCGACCTCGAGCACCCGGTGGCGGCGCTCGCGCTCGACCTTACAGCCGTACCGGGATACCCCGTCCCGCCAGGTACTCCTTCACCTGGCGGACGGTGAACTCACCGTAGTGGAAGACAGCCTTCCCTCTTGTAAACCCTTCGTAGAAGTGCTCGAGCGTGCCCACGCCGCCACTCGCGATCACGGGGATGCCGACCGCCGCTGAGACCGCCGCGGTGACGGGGATGTCAAACCCTTCCTTCGTCCCATCGGTCTCCATGCTGGTGAGGAGGATCTCGCCAGCCCCGCGCTCCTCGACCTCTGCTGCCCAGGCGATAGCGTCAAGTCCCGTGGCCCGGCTCCCACCGTGGGTCACGACCTCGTACCAGCACTCCCGCCCGCCGGCGAGGGTGATGGGGGTCTTCTCCGGCTTCATGTCGTAGTTTCGCCGGACGTCCGCGGCGACGACGATACATTGGGTGCCGAACCGCTCTGCGCCCCGCGAGATCAGTTCCGGGTCCTGGACGGCGCTTGAGTTGATGCTCACCTTATCCGCGCCCGCCCGAAGGATCTGCGTCATGTCGTCGATTGTCCGGATGCCGCCGCCGACGGTGAGCGGGAGGAAGAGTTCGTCCGCCGCCCGCTGCACGACGTCGATGATCGTGCGCCGCTGTTCCGTCGAGGCAGCGATATCGAGGAATACCACCTCATCCGCACCCTGCTCGTTGTAGCGCTGGGCCAGCGCGACGGGATCGCCCGCGTCGCGCAGCCCGACGAAGTGCGTCCCTTTGACTACCCGCCCGTCCTTGAGGTCGAGGCAGGGGATGATCCGCTTGGTCAGAACCATGGGTAATGGTTTTGGGGCAGGAGGTGATGAGGGTTTCGAGGTGCGACCGTCGGAACGACAGGAGCTCGAACACCGAAGGTGCGCAGTGTGACACCCTGAAGGAGGGGAGCAGGATCCCGCGAGGCTGCGGCGTCGACGTTCCACGGGAACGGAACGTGAGATCCCTGGGATTCTGAAGACATTTAGGGGGATGAACGGGGCACGAGATGGTCGTGAGTCTCCCCTTCCCGACGGGGATCCAGAGCCGGTCGCACCATGGATATGCAGGGTTCGTGCCGTTAGCCTTGTGTTCCAGAACTGTTTCCCTCTCAGGAGGGCTGGCGAATTGCGATATCCAATAGTTCTGATTCCGTTTTCTGCAGCTTCAGGAAGGCTATGCCATGAATGCGCTTGGTTTCAGTTGTACTGTTTCTATCCAGCACCTCTGGATCTCTACAATGCAATTGGGCTATATGTTTACCCAGAGAACGCTACCTATATGTTGGATTGCCTCGTGGAGGTTCACAGGCGGTCTGATGTTTGATCAACGCAAGGAAAAGTGAGTGATGTTCATCCCACTCTCGACAGCCGGATGAACATCCCAACAGCCCGTAGGCAAAATGCGTTAACTCTCTTCGTACTTAGGAGTTTGCCCGTTCTGCCTCCGGCAAGATGGGTGATGGTCAATGAGTATGGAACGTTTGGAGAGAGCTTTTTCGCTTCTCATAGCGGTGCTGATGGTCACTACGGCATTCATTCCTGCCGTGAGTGCTACAGAGCCGCATCGAGCCGCATCGAGCGTGAACACTGCCACGGACTTGTTCTCCGGCACGACAACGTCCGCCTCAGACACGTCTGGAGCGTCACTTGGCACGGCGTCATATGGCAATGGTAATACCAGGACAGAGAAGGATCTATTGTTGTCTTCCGGGGATAGCCGGTCTCAACCCCCATCCTGGACAAATACTCCCGCAGATATCGAACAGACCCGGGGGCCTGGGTCGGGTGTCTCGCCGGCATCTGGCACCAAGCACGTGGTCACCGGTTCCGGCAAGACCAAGATCAAGATCTATGATCGTGAGTCCAGAACTATTCGGATCAAGGATGACAGCAGATCTGCCGCTACCGGCGGCGATGATGAACTCGAGATCCGGCTGGTGAACGCCACCCCGGATCTTGGTACTTTTACTGAGTTTTTTGAGATCACCGCCCACCGGACGATCGCCCTCGACGGATCGGAGGACTTCCTGGCCACGTGGGCGCTCTGTAACGGGAACGAGAATGCCACTCAGGTCGAGTGGTTCGTCTGGGAGGAGCGATCGCATAGTATCGAGATTCCCATCATCGAGTACCGGGAAGTTACCCTTGAGAATGTTACTCCTGAAGACACTACCCTCGAAGGAGTTACCCTTGACGGCGCAACCCCCATAGACATTACCCTCGAGAGTGTTAATCCCGAGAGCACAACCCCTGTAAGTGTTATCCTTGAGACCGTCTCCCCTGAAGACGTTACCCTGGAAAGTGTTATCCAGGAGGACGTAATCCCCGAAGAAAATTTCACTCAAGAGGATGGTAACCCGGAGGACGCCGCTTTCGAAACCTTCATCGTCAGGGAGCCCTATATCGCCGGTACCGAGACGGTAGAGCAGTCCTGGCCGGAGTGGGTGCCGTTTGTTCCCGATGGGCAGACGCTCAACGCCGGGGAGACCCGGCTCTTCAAGGTCGTCTACACCAAGCCCGCCGAACTCGGGCAGGTCGATATCAACACCGCCCCGGTCTTCCGGGGCGTCGCGTGCCCGGAGATGACCTGGTGGAGCACTACCTGGGCATACCGGGTTCCGGTAACCGTCACCAACCCGCCCTCGATCGACGGGTATCCCCACCGCGAGGTCGTCTCGTACCTGCCCGGGATGCAGAGGGACTTTGACGACGTCCGGTTCGTTACCGACGGCGGTGTCGTCCTTGACTACTGGAAAGAGGGTTACACGACCGGAAATTCAGCTGTTATCTGGGTCAACCTCCCCACGGGTACGACTTCGATCTGGATGTACTACGGGAATGCGGCCGCCACCGACATCGGCAGCCGGGATAATGCCTACATTCTCTACGATGATTTTAACGGCTTCAACAGAGCCCTTTGGACACGCAGCCAATCTGACTCCCTCTACGTTCAGGGCGGCTGGATCAGGGATGAACAGTCTCGTGAACTGTCTCGCAGGCCGGGTGTGCTGGTCTCCAACAACCCTGTGATCATCGAAGGTGAGTCGGTGATCGTGGAGATGCGTATCTTTGTAATTAATGTGTCCAGATACACTGCATGTGGGTATTTCCCCCAGTTCATCGAGAACTCTCATAACGGCCTGCTCTGGTACCCTGGCAACCAGCGGCAGGTCGTCAAAGGAGGTGTTACGTCATGGCAGCCAGGACTATATCGCGGCCTCGTGCCGGGAGCCATCTACCTCAATACCTGGATCATCACGCCCTCCAGCCAGACACACACTGTCGGCGGGAGCGTCTCATACAGCGACGTCTTCCAGGGGACCACCGGGATCTCCTATCATCGGATGTGGCTTTTCGGGGGTGACAATTCTGTGGCCGGCCGAAGCATGAGGATGGACTGGATCCGGGTGCGGAAGTACGTTGAGACCGAACCGGCGCTCACCTACGGCACGCCGCAGACATGCCCTATTGTCACGATTACCTCTCCCGGCGACGATACGGTGGGGGCCGGCGGCAACGTCACCGTGGCCGGGACCATCTCCAGTAGCGCCGTATCCAGCCTCACGCTCACTCACAACACCGCATCGTCGATCGTTCCGGTGCAGGACGGGATCTTCTCGGCGGAGGTGACCCTTGCGGATGCGAATACAATCACAATCAATGGCACCGATTCGTTCGGGAACACCTTTTCGGTGACGCTCCTCCTCGACGGGGACATGCTGCCGGGCACCTACGAGCAGGCGATCGGGTTTGACCCCCTCGATGCCGACTCCGACTGCTCGTCGCCCGAGGACTTGGCCGGGGACCAATCCGGGAACGGAGTCATCGACAGTTACGAGGTCTTCGCCGGCGATCTCCCGGTCTTTGCGAAGTACCGAATCGGCGCCGACCCGTTCGCGGTGGATACCGACGGCGACGGCCTGACTGATTCATTCGAGCTGTTGAAGCTCGGGACGTTCCCGGAGGAAGATGATCCGATCCAGGTAATAATTCACTCAACGGAGGGCGACTACTCCGTCGCTGTTGCTGTCGGGACGGACGACGACCCGGACGGGGACGGCCTCTCGAACCTTGACGAGCAGAACAACGGGACCGATCCGCTCTCGGCCGATAGCGACGACGACGGCCTCTCCGATGCCGACGAGGTTTTGATATGGACCACTGACCCCTGCGACGCCGATTCCGACGATGACGGCCTGACCGATGGTGCCGAGGTGGCCCTCGGGACCGACCCTAACAACCCGGACGGCGTCGAGGACTACTGGAGCAGCGATCGGTTCCTCGACGAGACCCTGAACCTGACGGTCTTCGGCCGCGGGTATGCCATCGCCAACGTCAGCGTCGCCGCGGTGAACTACACGCACCTGATCAGCGATGAAGTTCTCGTCAGCAAAGTCTGCAACATCGGGTTCGGCGACGATATCGAGTCCGGAACGATTGAGATCGCCTATGACCCGACTCACGTCGAGAACGCCTCCCGGCTCGCGATCTACCGCTTCGACGAGGACCTCGGGACGTTCGTCAACGTATCCTCGACCGTCGATGCCGCGAACGGCGTGGTCTCCTGCGCGGCGGCGGGCTCGGCGAAGTATGCCGTGCTGGATTCAGCGCGGTGGGATGCGCTGTTTGCGGGGGAGGTGGTAGTTGAGGCTTTAGGGGATGACTATCCCTACAGCGCGCGACTGTGTGTTCGGGATTCTCAGACCGGCGAGGGTGTCGGAGATGCCAAGGTTACCTTCTTCAGTGTGGAATCCGGCGGACAGGATCTGGTGACCAATACCACACTGACGGGCGATACGAAGGGCTTAACGCTTACGTGCGCCCTGTACCCTACAGGTGGAGCCCATCCGTATCTGGTTGAAAAAAACGGGTATGACGACCATTATGGCATGATCTGCTTTGAAGGCGACTCTACCTCTGTTACCACGATCTCGGAGATCAACTCGGTCAACGCACCCACCGGCTCCCTGACGGTGACGTCGACCCCCAGTGCGGGGGTTGTCTACTATATCGACAACATCTACTACGGTGGTTCCGGGGTTTCGAATGTGAAACTGCTTGAGGGTGAGCATACCCTCGTATTGACAACACCGAGTACATACTATGGGACGGCAATTGAGAAGGTCTGGATTACCCGCAACCAGCATACTCTGAAGCACATAAATTTGCCCCCCACGTCCGGTTGCGGCAATGTCCGTGTGATCTGTTCGGAGCCCGGCGCCGCGGTCTCCATCGACGGCTTTGGCGTCGGCGTCATCCCGGCGTCCCGGGTACTCACGAGGGCCGATGTCCCCTCCGGCGCCCGCAACGTTACCGTCACGAAAGAGGGCTTCGCCCCCTACTCGGAAGATGTCACCATCGTCTCGGGCCAGACCAGCACCGTGAACGCGGTGCTGGTGCCGGAGGATCTGGACGAGGACGGTCTGCCGGACATCAAAGAGACGGGCGGGTATCGCGACGGGTATGGCAGGTGGCATTATTCCGACCCGAACGCGGTTGACACCGATGGGGACGGGCTCTCGGACGGCTACGAGTCAGGTTTCTCCTTCACAGTGGGCGGCAAGACCTACCACAAATCGCGGAGCGACCCGACCAAGGTGGACACCGACGACGACGAGTTAGACGATTACATGGAGGATTACTTGAGGACGGACCCCAACGACCCCGATACCGACCACGATCTCATCAGAGATGGAGGACGACGACGATCCTCTTGTCCCTATGTACTTCCAGTATGCAACGGATCGGATTCGTGACGAGATTGCGCTCCGACTTGGTGCTGTCATCGGGGAGGCCGGCCTGAAGGGTGAAGTCTCTAACGAATTGATTGGCGGAGACGTTTTTGCGTCCACGCCGGCGTACGCTACCGGCTGGATCATCTCAGGCCTCGCAGGGATTGGAGACGTCCGTGATTTCCTGTATGCCGTATCGCAAGCCGATACCCTTGGTGCCACACTCACCGGCCTGGGTATTGTTCCGTACTTTGGCGATTGCGAAAAGGCTGCTGCCGATATCGCAAAATGGATCGGAAAGTATCCAGAAGGCATACGGCCTCTGGCGAAGTTATTGGTCGAACAGCGAATCATTGAGTTTTTCAGCGAGAGTGACCGGCTGAAGATCATCGACGACTTCTTCCCCGTGCGGGCGGACGGCATGAAGGCCGGGACCTATCTGATCACGGAATATGACCTCGATGTGGACGACCTCGTGAAGATGATGGGCTGCGGCACCGATCTCTCCAAAGTCCTTCGTGGTGTCAAGCGCGCGGATGGAAACATGGCGTGGCTGGATGAAGGAGATGACGCTGAGGGTTGGATCAAAATCGTGAAAAAACATATTACCGGTGAATTGCCGGGTGATCCGGGTACGTTGTTCCCGAGTTCGATGACCGAAACTGACGTGAAAAACCTTATATTCGAAACATTCGAAAATCCAATAACGTCTGAATTAAGTAAAGGAAACATCCTGTATTATCATGAGATGGTTCCACCAAACGGTCAGTATATCAGGGTTGTAACAAATCCCGACGGGAGGATCCTATCGGCATACATGGTCAAAAAACTGCCAACGGTGTGATTCCTATGGAGACCGAAAAAATTGATTTTTGGATCAAGCAGGGACGTTTCCACCTCTCATATGGAGAAGTATCTCTCACGTGGAATAAAAGTGGAAGCGATAGGATCATGGATTTTTGTGACTATCTGATGGAGGCAATCCACGATGACTGCATTCCGCTCCTCCTTCGCGGAGAAACCTGCAGGATCATGCTCCTTGACGATCCGCATGTCCTGTTTTTTGTCCCCAAAGGGGATATGGTCACTATCATCCTCGAGTCCGAAGTTACGGAATGGTTTGAGCCCAGGAACGAGTTTACGGCCCCCATGGAAGAATGGTTCAGGGCGGTACAGCAGG
>ENA-UOOK01004941-UOOK01004941.1-fermentation-metagenome-genome-assembly--contig:-NODE-4941-length-13805-cov-6.906618_pt1 | contig 13805 bp, 10 predicted proteins | sample MGYA00245777_ERZ724023 | MGnify/ENA primary metagenome ERZ724023 (study PRJEB28704, sample SAMN03018312) | fermentation metagenome | biome: anthropogenic terrestrial biome; feature: soil; material... | reverse complement strand
ATAAAATTCAAACTTTTTTATATAAGTTTGCGTCTAATCTAGACCAAAGTGATGCTTTGAAACGTAAGGTTTCTACTGCTGAATCCGGATTAAAAGAACCTTCGTAAACAACCCCTATTGTGTGGGAATATACGAATGTTATAAATCGGGTATTTACGAAAGTTGTGTATTTATTACGTAAACGACACGTCCGTTAGGGCACATGCTAAAAAAGACAACAAACCATTGACAATAAGTGAAACTGAAATAAGAAACATGTGGAGCAGCTGGACAGACAAACGAACTGAACCGTGCTTTTATCATTCGACTGAGAATGACAAGAATTCTATTTCCCCCGCTTCGCATTTTTTAAAATTTCTCTGCCAACCCGCATTTGGCACATTTGCAAAGCCACACAAGCCGACCCACAACCCAAGCTTTGCAAAAGAGCCAAATCTTCAACGCACTAACAACAATAACTTTGATTATTTATCTTATATTTTGAGATATAATTGTAATTTAGCACCCAACAATTTGACGGACATGAACCGAATTAAAGAAGTACTCGAAGAAAAAGGAATCAAACAGACCTGGTTGGCTGAGAAACTTGGAAAGAGTTACAATATGGTGAACTCTTATGTGCAGAACAGACAGCAACCAAGATTGGAAGTACTCATGGAGATTGCTGAAATACTCGACATTGACGTGAAAGAGCTGATAATATCTAACAAGGAATCAAAAAAATAAAATGGCAGTAAAAAAATCAGAATTATACAGCTCACTTTGGGCAAGTTGCGATGAACTAAGAGGCAGCATGGATGCCAGCCAATACAAAGACTATGTATTGGTCATGCTGTTTATGAAGTATGTATCCGACCGGGTAAAAAGAGAAAAAGCGGACGGTAAAACACCGCTGATTGAAATACCTGAAGGAGCAAGTTTCTACGACATGCTCAAGTATCGTGGCAAGGATGATATTGGTAACAAAATCAACACGGTTATAGGTGAATTTGCGAAAGCAAATTATCTGACGGGTGTAATTACAGAAGCCGATTTTAATGATGATGCCAAACTCGGAACGGGTAAAGACAAGCGTGACCTACTTACCAACCTACTCAACATCTTTAATCGGGATGAACTCGACTTTAGCAAGAACAGAGCCGAAGGTGATGACCTTCTTGGCGATGCTTACGAATACCTTATGCGGCACTTCGCCACAGAAAGCGGAAAAAGCAAAGGACAGTTCTATACTCCTGCCGAAGTTTCCCGCATCATGGCGCAGGTGATTGGCATTGATAAATCAACCAGCCAAAGCCAAACCATTTATGACCCGACTTGCGGGTCGGGTTCACTCCTATTGAAGGCGGCTGACCTTGCCCCCCACGGAATAACCATTTACGGCCAGGAAAATGACAATGCCACCCGTGCCTTGGCGGTGATGAATATGTGGTTGCACAATTTTGCAGATGCTGACATCAAGCAAGGGAATACAATGGCTTCACCTGAGTTTACTGATGATGCCACGGGAGAACTCAAAACCTTTGACTATGCGGTAGCTAATCCACCTTTCAGTTATAAAAAGTGGATGAATGGTCTTGACCCAAAAAACGACATCTACAAACGCTTTGAAGGCTATTCAGTACCGCCTAAAAAGAATGGCGACTTTGCCTTTTTGCTTCACCTGATAAAGTCACTCAAATCAAAAGGAAAGGCGTGTATTGTTTTGCCTTTGGGGGTATTGTTCCGTGGAAATGCGGAAGCTGAAATCCGTAAAAAAATTATTAAGAAGGGTTATATCAAGGGTATTATCGGACTACCTCCCAACTTGTTTTACGGGACGGGCATTGCCGCTTCACTCATTGTCATTGACAAGGAAGGTGCTTCTGAACGTAAAAGTATTTTCATGGTAGATGCCAGCAAGGGATTTATCAAAGACGGCAACAAGAATCGTTTACGAGAACAGGATATCCACAAAATTGTGGATGCCTTCAACAAGAAAATCACCACCAATCCCAAGTACGCCCGTGAAATTCCGATTTCGGAAATAGCCGACCCAAAGAACGATTACAACCTGAATATTCCACGCTACATTGACAGTCAGGAGCCGGAAGATATTCAGGACATTGAAGCACATTTGCAGGGAGGTATTCCTGCGAGGGATGTTGATGCCTTGAGCAAATATTGGGATGTCTATCCTTCCATGAAAGCACATTTGTTTAGCAAGGTGGAAGGCAGAACTAACTACTACCAACTCAATATTGCCAACGAAGAAATCAAAAACACGATTTACCACCATCCGGAGTTTACATCCTTTAGCGATGAAATGGAAAAGGTGTTTACCGAATGGAAAACCGAAATCGCTGCCCATTGCAAGGCCTTGGACAAAGGGCTGCACCCCAAGCAGGAAATCAGGCACATTGCTGAAAAACTATTGAACCAATACGCCAACCGTAAACTGACGGATAAGTACGCCATGTATCAGCACATGATGGACTATTGGGCTGAAACTATGCAGGATGATCTCTACGAACTTGCAGCCGATGGTTGGAAGGCCGGAAACGAAGTAAAACGCATTGAAAAGAAAACCAAAAAAGGCGATGAAGAAGTGGTAAAACAGGTTTCTGGAATTGATGGATTGGAAGGCCGATTGATACCACCCCGATTGTTGATTCAGGAGTTTTTCCCAACGGAGAAGAAAGAAATAGAAGATCTGGAAGCCCAAATTGAAACCATTGTAAGTGAGAAAACCGAACTACAGGAAGAACACGGTGGCGAAGAAGCGGCTCTGGAAGGTGTTTCATCGAAGAAAGATGCTGAAACAGCCTTGACTGAATATATCATTCAGGCGATGGAAGAATACTATCCTGCTGATTACAGCAAATATGAAGCGCTGGATAAAGAGGCAACCAAAAGCCAAGCATTCTTAAAAGACAATGCGAACCATCCGGCTATTGAGCCTTTAAAAAATGCCAAAGGCAGCCTTACGCAGAAAGCATTGAAAGACGGAATGGAAGCAACCACCGAACCTGCGAAAAAAAAGATAATTGAAAACTATCTGGATGCTTTGAAAGATGCCGCCAAAGCAGCCAAGGAAATAAAAGCGCTGGTGGAAACAGTAGCGAAAAAACTGGAAACCAACCTGAAAGCCAACCCCGAAGCGGACTACCTTAAAGAAATGGGCATTATTCAGAAATACCTGGACTTGCTGGCACAGGAAAGCGAAAGCAAAGCCAAACTGAAAAAGGCTTTGGAAGAACTGGAAATAAAATTGATTGCCAAATACCCCAAACTGAATATTGATGAAATAAAAACCACCGTAGTGGACAAAAAGTGGATGGCCGAAATAGAAAGCCGTGTGAAAACCGAAATGGACAACATCAGCCACCGACTCACGCAGCGCATCAAAGAACTGGCGGAACGCTATGAAAGCACTTTACCGGAACTGACCAACAGTGTAAGCGACCTGACTGCTAAAGTTGAAACTCACCTTAAAAATATGGGATTCGCATGGTAGAGGGATTTAAACATACAGAGGTTGGGTTGATTCCTGAAGATTGGTTAACCAAATCGATTGAAGAATTAGCCATTCCAAAAGGCTTAGTGAGAGGACCATTCGGTGGTGCATTGAAAAAGGAGTTTTTTGTTAGTTCTGGTTACAAAGTGTATGAGCAAAAAAACGCTATATACTGTGATGTTTCTTTGGGCGGTTATTACATCAATCCATCAAAATTCATAGAATTAAAGAGATTCGAGATTTCAGAGGGAGATTTCATTATTAGCTGTTCAGGTACAATAGGACGGATTTATCAAATACCTGAAAAATTTGAAAAAGGAGTTATAAATCAAGCGTTGCTTAAAATAACGTTTGATGTGCAAAATTACTCTGACCAATATTTCTTGCAATATTTTAGGTGGAATTACTTTCAACAAAGAATTATTGATAGTACCCAAGGTGGTGCAATGAAAAATCTGATAGGAATGTCAGAGTTTAAACAAACCGAAATCCCCCTTCCCCCTACCAAAGCTGAGCAAACCGCCATTGCTACCGCCCTGAATGATGCCGATGCACTTATCACCGCATTAGAAAAACTCATTGCCAAGAAAAAAGCCATCAAACAAGGGGCTATGCAGGAGTTGCTGAAGCCTAAGGATGGATGGATTGAAAAGAATCTTGGGAAAAGTGCGATTTTAAAAGCAAGAATTGGATGGCAAGGTTTAACAACTGCTGAGTATAAGGAAACAGGCGAGTATTTCTTAATTACCGGGACGGATTTTAAAATCGGATTTATTGACTGGCAAAATTGCGTATTTGTAGAAAAAATCCGCTACGACCAAGACAAGAATATTCAGGTCAAATCCAATGATGTTTTGGTTACGAAAGATGGAACTATTGGTAAGGTTGCCTTTATAAATGAAGTGCCAAAACCAGCAACCTTGAATAGTGGAGTTTTTGTAATTAGGCCAATAGCGGATTCCTTTCATCCTAAGTTTTTTTACTACATCCTACTTTCAGAGCATTTTGCCAAATTCCTTGGTCAGCTTAGCGCTGGGTCAACCATAAATCACCTTTATCAAAAAGACTTTGTAACATTTGATTTTCGGATACCAAAAACCATTGAAGAACAAAGAGAGATTTCGGAAATCTTATTTGATATGGATTCTGAGATAGAAGCCCTTGAACAAAAATTGGAAAAGCAAAAACAAATTAAGCAAGGTATGATGCAGGTCTTGCTTACTGGTAAAATAAGATTGATGTAACATGGAAATAAAAGCAGAAGTAAAAAGTATTACCAAACTCAAGGATTATTTTTTCCTGGTACCCGATTATCAGCGGGAATATGTTTGGAAACCCGATGATCAGGTGGAGCAGTTCATCATTGATATTGACAATGAATATGAACCCAATCCGCAATTGCAGAAAAGCTATTTTATTGGCTCCATCATAATTGTAGAAAATAAGGGCAAGTTTGATGTGATTGACGGGCAACAGCGTTTGACCACCGTGGTACTTTCGCTTTGTGCGTTTCGTGATTTGCTTAAACCGCTGGAGTTGGATTCCAAGCAAAAGAAATACTTGCAAACCATTGAAGAACTGCTTTCCGATTTTGACATCACCACAGATGAAACCAAGCTTCGGCTTGAGTTGCAATACGAAGAGAGCAAAGACTACCTAAGCAAACTCATTCAGGAAGGCAAGTATGAAGATGATGAAACGCCTTCCATAAAGAAAATGAAACAGGCCTATGACAGGCTGCATACCCACTACACCGGTTATTTAAAAGAAGGTCTGGAAAGTTTGATAAGCTACGCACGGTATTTTCTTACCAAAATAGAATTGGTTGTAATTGAATCGGAAAACCTGAGCAGTGCCCTTAAAATCTTTGAAACCATCAACCAAAGAGGCGCAGGACTAAACGCCATGGATTTGGTAAAGAACCTGTTGTTTTCAGAAGCCAAAGAATCCGATTTTCAAAAAATCAAAGACACTTGGAAGGAAATCATTTATAGCCTTCAGAAATGCAATGAAGATGGTAGTCCGCTGAGGTTTTTACGTTATTTCCTGATGGCGCGTTACCATGATGGCATCATTCGGGAAGATGATATTTACAAGTGGATCATTTCACCCGAAGGCAAGACAGCAACCAAATATCAGGCACAACCATTGGATTTTGCCAAAGAGCTTCAAAGAATCGCTAAACGATATGCAGAATTAGTGGTTGCCACCGAATTGGTTAAAGATGGCGGTGACTATCCTAAGACCACCAATATTGGCTTTGTAAACAAATACAAATCACGCCAGCACCTGATTTTATTATTGGCACTGGATGTAACCACCGACAAAGCCACACTGGAATATCTGGCTCAACAAATTGAGAGCTTCTTTTTCTTTAGCAATACCATGGGTATTCAGGCCAAGAACAACGAAGGCTTGTTTGCCAAATGGGCGAAGGAATTGAGGGGTAAAAAATCCATTGATGAAGTAAAGGAAATCGTATCAACTACCCTGATGCCATACATAGCGGCCAAAGTGCCACAATTCAAATCTGACTTTTTGAATATCACACATGGGGCATACAATCCACTTTACCGCTTGCGCTATATTTTGGGCAAAATGGAAAATACCGTTTTGGCAAAAGCAGGTTTGCCCGTCAAGGGGAATGATTTCTTTTACGACCTTCAGATCGAACACATTCTACCGCAAACACCAAAGAATGATTTCATTCCGGAGGAATTTGTTGATAAGGATGAATATTACGGAATGGTGTACAAATTGGGAAATGTGCTGCTATTGGAATCAACCATCAATCAAGCGGTGAACAACTTCAATGATTTGAGTAATGACTGGTTTGAGAAGAAGCAAGGCGAATACACCAAATCTGATGTAGTGACTTCCAACCTGATGAATCATGATTACAGTATTGGCAAGAACACCGCCATCAACAAATTCAAAGCAGATTATGGGTATTCTTTTGACAGTTGGGGCAAAGAAAAAATAAAGGATAGGCAAAAAGTGTTGATGGAACTTGCCTTTGAGTCATGGAAATTTAACGGTAGCCGAATAGACAAAATTGAAGTGGCTGAAAATATTGAGACAGAAGCAGAATAGAAAAAAGAATGCAAGAAGAGCAACCAACATATTTCGAAGATTTGGATGTGGGCATCATCTGCCCGCATGAAGATGCTTTTGCACCGGATGGAGAAACGGTATTTTATCGGTACATCCCCAAGGGAGATGTTTCTTCTGAATGCTTTTTACCCACTGTTCCCAGAGAAGACCGACCCTTGCCAAGAGGTTTTGATGATTGTATCGCCAAATCGGTTTCCATTTTTAATGACCTTGAAGGCATGCTTAATGCCCTTTTTCGCCTTCCGCACAACAAGGGTAAAAAGAAAAAGGTGTGTGTCTTACAGCTAAAACCAAAAGATGGCGTACTCAAACAAACCTTTGACAACCCAAACCATCATTCATGGTGGCGTTCGCAGCAGTTTGATTATACCATAGTACAAACACAGGAAATCGTAATCGAATGAAATTAGAAATCATCAAATATCTGTATTACTATGAAGTGCCCACAGTCATGTTCTGTCAAGACGAACGGGCAAACAACTTCATTTTCATTTTGATGAACGATGAAACCTACGAGTACATTGGAAAGAAAGTAAACGTGGAAGATGTGAGCCTGTTTTTTGAAGGTTCAATGGATTTGCTGCCCATCTACGAAAACAGAAGCACCAATTTTTATATCGGAAAATTTAAGAAAGACGAGTTTTATGCCCATCTATACACCGGACCTTATGGGGAGCATATCTTACCAGCTAAAGGTTTGATGCTAATGCATCTGGAAAAAGATTTGGCAGCATCACTCAAAAAGGAAATTATAAATAAAATGATGATGGGTTCATCCAAATCAAGCGTTGGAAAACTGGAACGCGAAACCCAAAACCGTGTAGTGGACTTGTTTCAGAATGAACTAGGCTATCGCTATCTCGGAAATTGGGAAGAGCGAGAAAACAACAGTCAACTGGAAGAAGAAATACTGCGGGATTGGCTGCTGAACAAGAAAAAATATTCGGCCAATCTGGTGGATAACGCCATCCGCAAGTTTAGCAATGCTGTGTATGACCAAAGCAAAAACCTGTACGATGTGAACAAAGAAGTGTACAGCATGCTCCGCTATGGCGTAAACGTACAACCTGAAATCGGTCAACAACATCAGGATATCTATTTTATTGATTGGAAAAATCCACATGAAAACGATTTTGCCATTGCTGAAGAAGTAACCATTAAGGGCATCCACAAAAAACGTCCTGACATAGTGCTGTATGTGAATGGAATTGCAGTGGGAGTTTTAGAACTAAAACGCAGCACGGTTTCCATTTCAGAAGGCATCCGGCAAAATCTTGACAACCAAAAGCATATTTTCATCAAGCCATTTTTCAGCACCATTCAGTACGTGATGGCCGGAAATGATGTAGAAGGTTTGGCATATGGTGCGATTCAAACAAGAGAGAAGTTTTACCTGAAATGGAAGGAAGTAAACGAAGAAAAGGACAAGGCCTATCCGCATTTATTGAAAATCACGAAAACCATTCGTGATAAGGCGGCTAACTACTCCTATCCACTTGACCGCAATATCACTGAAATGCTCAATAAAGAGCGGTTTTTGGAATTGATGCATGATTTTATTGTGTTTGACCGTGGAATCAAAAAGCATAGCCGCCCCAATCAGTATTTCGGCATCAAATCAGCTCAGGATTTTATTGCCCGAAAAGAAGGTGGTATCATTTGGCACACTCAGGGAAGTGGCAAGAGCTTGACCATGGTTTGGCTTACCAAATGGCTTAGAGAATACAACCCGAATGCACGTGTATTGGTCATCACCGACCGAGAAGAGCTCGATGAACAGATTGAGAAGGTGTACATGGGTGTGCAGGAGAAAATCTATCGCACTAAAAGTGGTCGGGATCTCCTTAGTAAACTCAATGAAACATCACCGTGGCTGATGTGTTCGCTCATTCACAAGTTTGGGAAGAAAGACAAATACGATGATGAAAGTGCCAGCGATGAAGATGTAGAAAAGTATCTTCAGGAATTGCGAAGCAGCATTCCAAGCGACTACAAAGCTAAAGGCGATATTTATGTATTTGTGGACGAATGCCACCGAACCCAATCAGGAAAGCTGCATGACGCCATGAAAGCCTTTGTGCCTGATGCACTTTTTATTGGTTTTACAGGAACACCCTTACTCAAAACTGACAAGCAATCGAGTCTGGAAGTTTTCGGCCGCTATATTCACACCTATAAGTTTGATGAAGCAGTTACCGACAAAGTGGTGTTGGACTTGCGTTATGAAGCCCGTGACATTGAGCAGAAAATCACATCATTCGACAAAATTGACGAATGGTTCGACTTGAAAACCAAAGGTCTTACCGAATTTGCCAAAGCTGAACTGAAACAGCGTTGGGGCACCATCAAAAAAGTGTACAGCAGCAAATCACGATTGGAAAAAATTGTAATGGATATGATGCTGGATATGGAGCGAAAAGAACGACTTCAAAATGGCAGAGGTAATGCTATGTTGGTTTCAGATAGTATTTACAATGCGTGCAGATATTACGAATTGTTTCAGAATGCCGGGCTGAAGAATTGCGCTATTGTCACATCCTTCGTACCCAACCATAACGACATCAAAGGAGAAGAAACAGGAGAAGGTTATACGGAAAAATTGCAGCGTTTTGAAATATACCGCAAAATGTTGGCTTCCTACTACAACGAAGATGCGGATGAAGCTATCAAAAAGGTGGAACAGTTTGAAATTGAGGTTAAGAAAAAGTTTGTGGAAGAGCCTGCCCAAATGAAATTGCTCATTGTGGTAAACAAACTTCTGACAGGTTTTGACGCACCTTCTGCCACTTTTTTATACATCGATAAAAAGCTAAGAGACCATGGTTTGTTTCAAGCAGTTTGCCGTGTCAATCGTTTGGATGGCGATGACAAAGATTATGGCTACATCATAGACTACATGGATTTGTTCAGCAGTTTGGAGCAGGCTTTCAATGATTACACTTCCGAAGCATTCAGCGGGTATGAGAAATCAGACATTGACGGACTTTTGAAGAATCGCCTTCAAAAAGGAAAAGAGCGGTTGGATGAAGCATTAGAAGCCATCAAAGCATTGGTTGAACCTGTTGACCCACCCAAGGGCACGATGGAACATATCAAATACTTCTGTGGCGGAAATACAGAAAATCCTGACGAACTCAAAGACACGGAACCAAGACGGGTTGCACTCTACAAATTGACCATTTCCCTATTAAGGGCTTATGCTAACATAGCCAATGAAATGAAAGAAGCCGGCTATACTGATAAGGAAATTGAATCCATAAAAGCAGATGCCAAGCACTTTGAAAATGTGCGCAAGGAAATCCAACTTGCCAGTGGTGATTATATTGATTTGAAGCAATATGAGCCCGCCATGCGTCATTTAATAGACAGCTACATTGGTGCGGAAGAAAGTAGAATGCTCGCCAATTTTGACGATTTGAGTTTGGTGGAGTTGCTTGTAGAAAGAGGAAAGGACGCAATTAAAGATTTGCCGGACAACATCAAGAACAATCCTGATGCAATGGCAGAATCTATTGAAAACAATTTGCGGAAAGTCATCATTGAGGAAAGTCCGACTAACCCAATGTATTACGAGAAAATGAGTGTGCTTCTGGACGAACTCATTAAAATGCGTAAAGAGCAAACACTAGAATATGAAAAGTACTTGCAGCAAATAATTGAGCTATCTGGCAAAGTGAAAAAGCCGAGTACTGCGACAGAATATCCAATATCAATGGACAGCGCTGCGAAGAGATCTTTATTTGATAACCTTGGTAAAAATGAAGCTTTGGCAATTGACTTAGACAGGAATATTCGAGACACCAAGAAAGACGGATGGAGAGATAATTTGATAAAGTCTAAAGCTGTCCGAAATGCTATTGCAGATACTTTCAAAATGCATGGCAAAACAGATGAAGCCGATGTACACAGAATTTTTGATTTAGTTAAAAATCAGCGTGAATACTGATGGAGCAACTTACGATTAGCGATATTACCATTGATGTAGTTCGAAAAGACATAAAGAACATACATTTGGCTGTTTACCCACCAACAGGTCGGGTTCGTATTGCTGCTCCTTTGAAGGTGAATGATGATGCCATTCGTTTATTCGCCATTTCTAAACTGGGTTGGATAAAACGCAACCAAAGAAAGTTTGACAGGCAAGAGCGAATTCCCACACGAGAATACAAAGAACGTGAGAGCCATTATTTTCAAGGCAGACGATACTTACTAAATATTATTGAGCACGATGCCGCACCAAAAGTCGTTCTCAAATCCAAGAAGTACATTGAGCTATATGTCAGGCCAGATACCACAAAAGAAAAATGTCATGAAATCATGACCGAGTGGTATCGAAAGGAACTAAAATCTCAAATCCCTGAAATAATTGCTAAGTGGGAAAAAATTCTAAATGTTGAAGTAAATGACTGGCACGTAAAGCAAATGAAGACCAAATGGGGTTCATGCAACATTGATAAAAAGAGAATCCTGCTAAATCTTGAGTTAGCCAAAAAACCTGAAAGATGTTTGGAATATATTGTTGTTCATGAAATGATTCACTTACTGGAAAGGCATCACAATGACCGTTTCTTGTATTACATGGACACTTATCTTCCAAACTGGAGACAGTTAAAAGACGAGTTGAACAAATTACCTGTAAGTCATGCAGATTGGAGTTATTAGCCTACGCACACTTGCAAGCACATTTGCAGGTCGCACAATGCCAACGCTCGACCAAAACCTGCAAAAGAGCTTTCAAGTCCCTGCCTGTGAAAAGCGAAATTTTAAAAAATGCCCAACGCTCAGAAAGTGAAAATATAATGAGACAACTGTCTGACATAAAGGACGAAAGAAAAGCACGATGCCCTAATCGAGTAGACTGCCCCGCCAGCCTTGGCTGACGGGGAGAGCCTCTCACACCACTGTACGTACGGTTCACGTATACAGCGGTTCGTTAAGAAATGGAGCAATTTTCTGATAATAAGTAAACATAGGTTCGTAACCGCGTTGTTGCAGACGTTCCACCGTGATGGTGGTTTTCAAAATAGGGCTACAGGCGACCGCCCATGTACCCATTCGGCTACGGCTGTGGCTGTATGCGTGTTCAAGGTCAACGCCCAAACGTATCAGGTTTTTCCGTCTTCGTTCGGATTTCTTCCATTGTTTCCAGATACAGCAACGTAACCGGTTACGCACCCACCCATCCACATCTTTGAGTTTTTCCTGGATACTTGCCATGCGGTAGTATTGAAGCCAGCCTCGCTGTACTTCTTTCAGTTTGTGGATACGCTCATCGAAACTGGCGGGTGTGGTTTTTCGGGTGATGGCTTTGAGTTTTAGTTTCAGGTTTTTCCATCCTTTGCCGCTTACCACCAGCTGGTATTTGCCTTTTTCCCCCTTTTTGTAAGTGGGCACAAAACCATAAAAACATGTGACTTAAATCGTCTGCACGTTTTGTTTTGAACGTTTTAATAACCTGAGGCACACCGCAAATGCTAAAAAGGATGCTACCCATCCAGCCAATAACTTCAACACTAGTATCCATTTCCTGAAAATTTCAGGCAAAGGTAAAGTTTTTACCGACAAATAATGCTAGTTGGCTAAACTTGCTAAGCACTCATTTACCGATCCTTTTATATCGAATACCGTTTGGAGCTGCAGCAGCTTAACAACCTCCATTATCTCGCTGTTGATATTGCATAAACGAAGCTGGCTATTGTTGCTTTTGCATATTCTCAGAATTGAGAGTAGCACACCAAATCCCGAACTGTCTATATATTTTAGTGCGCCTAGGTTAAGTATAACCTTTATGTTAGGCTCGCTAACAAGTGCATTGGCTTCACTTTTAATGGATTGGGCAACTACAACGTTTAGCTTATCAATTTGATAGAATGAGATAACCAGAACATCTCCTATTTTTTCTACATTCAGCATAATCCTTTACACTTTAAGTTATTAAGTACTTGGGTTAGTTCTGTAACGGCTTCAGCCGATACCCTGTTGAACTTATTTATGAGGATAGGGTACTTCTCTACTTCAACTTCTTGTTTTGCTGTATCCTCAAGTGTTTTCATGTCGGTAGCAAGTTCTGTAATACCCATCATGGCAACCGATCCCTTTATTTTGTGGGCCAGTTTACCTAATGCAACGTACTCCTTTTGATCATAGAGCATTTTAAGCTGCTCTTGGAACAATGGAACTTGCTTTAAAAACATACTAATAAGCTCAACCATTAGCTCTTCACTACCTTCCGACATCTCTGTAAGATAGTTAAGATCAATCACCTTATGGCTAATCATACACCAGTGGTAAAACTCTTTATAGTTATTAAATAATGCAGCAGTTTACATGGCACAAGTTAGAAAAAATATCCAAACCATGAATTGTATCTTTAAGATTAGATTGAGAACAGATAATAGATGATAGATGTTAGATGTTAGATGAGAGACGTTAGATGAGAGATGTAAAAGGTTAAAAAGTTAAAAGTTAAAAGAGAAAGATGTAAGACGTTAGATTTTAGACTAACTGAACAGGAAACCAACAGACACAACCCACTTTTCAGGGGAACTAATAACTCGTCACATGTAACCCTAAAAAAAACTAACAAAGATGCCGCACCTACAGCGCTTTAAAATCAGCACATCCAATGTTTCTACAAAGATGTTGCACCTACGGTGCTTAAGAGAGATACTCGATGCTAAACATTGGATGTTAGGCTAACTAAACACTAATCACAAATCACCTGTATTTAAATAGCTCCAGCGGAGCGACATCTCAAAGTTAAAAGAGAAAGATGCTAGACGTTAGATTTTAGACTAACTACACACAATACACAATACACAATACACCAAACACCAAGCGCCAAACACTAACACTCTTCCATGGTAACTCGTAACCTGTTACATGTAACCAATCCAGTAAACTCAGCCTTGTTACCTGTTCTGCTAAATAACAGATAGGCCAATAGGTTTATTAACGAGTTACTTCGTTGGCTGTTATCAAAAATTGCAGTAGGTTTGCACATACGTATAAAAGCACATTAAGTGCAATTCTATTTTATTAACCTAATTTCCTTAACATAATGAAAACCACCCCATTTACAAAGTATCACATAGAGCTTGGTGCTAAAATGGTACCATTTGCTGGCTACAATATGCCAGTGGAATATTTTGGAATTAACGATGAACACGTTACCGTTCGTGAGAAAGTTGGTGTTTTT
>ENA-UOOK01004939-UOOK01004939.1-fermentation-metagenome-genome-assembly--contig:-NODE-4939-length-13813-cov-3.289650_pt1 | contig 13813 bp, 13 predicted proteins | sample MGYA00245777_ERZ724023 | MGnify/ENA primary metagenome ERZ724023 (study PRJEB28704, sample SAMN03018312) | fermentation metagenome | biome: anthropogenic terrestrial biome; feature: soil; material... | reverse complement strand
CCTCTTCGTCCGCGCTCGCAGGATTCGACAAGAGGATTCAGGCTCTAGACCTGCCCTATCTCTTCACGTCAAGAAAGACCGCATTTGAAGCAGTAGACGGTATTCTCGGAGAGAAACTTAACGGCTACCTGGCTGCCAAAGGCATACTTATTCTCGGCTACCAGGAGAACGGATTCCGCCACGTCACCAACAGCAAGAAACCCATCAAGAGCCCTGCAGACCTCAAAGGCCTGAAGATCCGTACGATGGAAAACCCGATGCACCTCGCATTCTTCAAGGCGCTCGGAGCCAACCCCACACCCATGAGCTGGGGAGAACTCTACACCGCTCTGCAGCAGGGAACCGTTGATGCACAGGAAAACCCCTATGCAATGATCGACGACGGTAAGTTCTACGAAGTACAGAAGTACGTATCCGAGACGGGACACGTCTTCTCATATGAGATCCTTATTGCAAACAAGAAGTTCATGGATAAACTCCCGGCAGATCTTAACAAGCTCGTAGTCAAGGCCGCCAAGGACGCCACAGCGAAACAGCGTCAGCTTATGGAAAAAGAGGAAGGCGCATTCAAGGAAAAAGTGATCAAGGCAGGAATGAAAGCAAACTCCCTCACAGCAGAAGAAAAGAAACCCTTTGTAGAAGCAACTGCAAAAGTCTACCCGATGTTTGAGAAGGACCTCGGCAAGGACCTCATGGAAATAATCAAGAAGGTACAGAAGTAGCATCGACACAGTACCAACGCTTCCGCCCGCTCCGGCGGACGGAAGCGCCTTTTTTGCATTAAGAGGAGGTCATAACCGCTATGACGGTGAGTAAATTCCTTGACAATTTTGAAGAGTACTTCTGCGTTTGGACTATGGCCATAATGACAGTTATCGTCTTTATCCAGGTCGTAATGAGATATGTTTTTTCAAACTCGCTCTCATGGAGCGAGGAGCTGGCCCGTTTTATCTTCCTCTGGCTCTCCTGGATAGGCGCCAGCTACGCAGTTAAAGAAAGAAGCCACTTCAGGGTCGAAATGTTCGCTAATATGATAAAAGGAAAAACACGCATATATTTCGAATATATGATTTTGATAGTATGGTTCGTCTTCAGTTTCTTCCTGGCATGGCAAGGGACGATGCTGCTGATATTCCTCCAGGAGACCGGGCAGGAATCTGCGGCGATGCGGATACCGATGACCTGGCCATATGCATCCGTGCCGGTGGGGTGCGCCCTCATGTGCCTGAGGCTTTTAGTCGAATTCTACAAGCTGCATAAAAATGGCCTGCCCGCACCTGCATCACCTGCGGCAGAGATAATGGAATAGGAGGCGGGACCATGGAAGCTATTATCCTCTTTTCCATCCTTATCGTCACAATAGCACTCAGCATTCCCATAGGCATCACTCTCGGGCTTTCAACGTGCATTGCCATGTTGATGACATCCGACATACCTATGATAATGCTTGCCCAGAAATCCGTTACAGGGCTCGATTCGTTCCCGCTGCTGGCAATACCGTTCTTCATACTTGCAGGCGCTCTTATGTGCAACGGAGGCATTTCACGCAGGCTTGTCGCCCTCGCTGAAAGCCTTGTCGGCTACATCGTAGGAGGCCTTGCTATGGTAACGGTCCTTGCCTGTATGTTCTTTGCTGCCATTTCCGGTTCCGGACCGGCCACAGTCTCGGCCATCGGATCCTTTATGATCCCTTCGATGAAGGAAAGGAAGTACGATGCCGGTTTTGCCGCGGCTATTACAGCTGCTGCAGGCACGATCGGAGTCATAATACCTCCGAGCATTCCATTCGTGATCTACTGTGTAGTCGCGCAGTGTTCGATAGGCGACATGTTCATTGCCGGCATCATCCCCGGGATCATAATAGGCATAGCGCTGATGTTAGTCTGCTATATAACTGCAAGGAAGCGCAATTACAAAACCATGACAGATCGTCCGAGATTCTCTGAGGTCTCCAAAGCGTTCAAAGAATCTTTCTGGGCACTGCTTGTCCCCCTGATCATCCTCGGGGGCATATACGGCGGCATCTTTACCCCCACCGAAGCGGCAGTCGTAGCTGTCGTCTATTCTGTGATCATCGGGAAATTTGTATACCATGAGCTGGACATGAGATCGCTATATGACTGCCTCAAATCGACCGGACTCATCAACGGGGCTACATCATTCCTTATCGGGCTCTCAATGGCGTTCGCAAGCTACCTTGCAATGGCGCAGATCCCTGCAAAGATGGCAGCATGGCTGACTACCTTCGTTGACAGCCCCTTCCTGCTGCTTATGATCATCAACGTGTTCCTGCTGATCATCGGCTGTTTCGTGGACAACATAGCGGCCGTCATCATACTGACGCCGATACTTCTGCCTGTAGTCAAGATGATCGGTATCGACCCCATACATTTTGGGCTGATAATCACGGTCAACCTGGCATGCGGATTCATCTCACCGCCTTACGGGATCAACCTCTTTGTTGCTTCTGCGATATCGGGGGAGAGCATTGAGAGTATTTCAAAGGAGATAATCCCGGCTTTCGTGGCTATGGTCGGATGCCTTATGCTTTTCACCTACTTCCCGATCTTCACCATGGGGCTTCTGCAGGTAATAAGATAAAAATATCCCCGAAGCTAGTTCAGTGCGGCAGGCGCTAACGCCTGCCGCCTTTTGTATCTTGCACCAGACCTCTGCCGCTGTAAAACCGTTATTTCTCAATAGCTCAAACAATGATATATTAAAACGGCGACAGGCAGGGAGATGAATGGATGTTTCCGGTGCTATTCCAGTACTCCTTCATTACGATAAAGACGAGCTACCTCTTTTGGACTCTGTCCATCGTGGTCTTCATGTTCATGACCCGGCACAGGGCCGTGAATAAGTATGGCCTCGAACATAACGGGGTCACGGATGCTATAGTCTGGACATTTTTCGGGGCCGCGGGCGGCGCTCTCTTTTTTGATCTTTTCGGCAAAGCAATGCTGTTTATTACAAATGATCCTTCCTTCGCGGGCTTTTTCCCCGCCGAGCTCTCCTCTTCCGGCGGCATTCTGTGCGGGGGACTGGCAGGCATATACAAGTCATACAGGGAAAAGATCAGGTGGAACGATTTCGCTGATGCCGCCATGGTCCCTGCTGCAGTGGCAATATCGTTTTGGAGGCTGGGGTGTTTTTTCGACGGATGCTGCAGGGGTGTAGAAGCAGTGCATTCTACAGCGCCATGGTACGCTGTTCATTATCCAAACGATCCCTCCAGCCTCTTCCGCTACCCATATCCCCTGATCGAATCAGCCTTCATGTTGGGCATGGCGCTCCTTCTGATTGCGGCTGAAAAGATATTTTTAAAAAAGAGGGCTTCCGGTCATACGCTGCTCACACCCATTTTCATCCTTGCTTACGGCGCTTTTCGTCTTTCTACCGACCCTATAAGGGAAACCGGACTAAGAAACGGTGGGGTGCTGATCTTTGCACTCTTTGTAATCATCGGGTCTCTGGCATCTCTTTTCACGATATACAGGTCTGTTCACAAAAATAGATAGAGCATCTGCCTCAAGACGGGATCATTTTTCATTTCAGCCTGATGCTGTATATTGGTATCGGTCATTTGTCTCAGAAGATAGGAGGATGATTCAGCATATCAGATGATAAGACATAAGGGCTTCACATTGATAGAAATACTTCTCGCAGTCGGGCTGGCCGGCATTATTGCCGTTGCTGCCCTGGCTCCGCTGGTTTTTACTGTGCAGTCACTTGAGACGGTCCAGAAGGGCTGGGGCAAAAACATTAAAGTGATGGAGACGGCTGAGAGGATCTTCAGCGACACAAGAAATTTTGCACGAAGCAGTTCTTTCCCCGTCTTTCGGACTGTTCACAAGGAGGGCTTTACTGTCAGGGAGGATGGCAGGCTGCTTGTCTGGTCAGCCGCTCCTGTGAAGGAGAATAAAGCGCCTGGGCTGATAGTTTACAAGATCGTATCTTCATCAGGCCTCAATAAATATAAACCGGGACTCTACAGATGGGAGATACCGGGATGGAGGTCTGCGGCAAAGGGATCCGGTGAAGAGACGGGACCGACTGATCTGGACACAGACAGTTTGAAGCCGGAGGATGGCAAAATGGTGCTCAAGGATGCGGAGGGGCTGAGGTTCTCCGTCTGGTCAGGCGAGTCATGGGCCGATGAATATACGGGAGAACTCCCGAAAGCCATAAGGATAACGATAACGCTTAACGGGAGAAAACAAGTTTATGAAGATTCACTGCCGACGATCCTCAAAGAATAAGGGGTTCATCCTCATATCAGTAATGATATCAGTCACGTTGCTCCTTACTGCCGCGACGGCATTTTCGTGGTACGCAAGGACTGAGATGCAAAGGGCAGAGGCAGTAAGCTTCATCGTCAGAAGCAGGAGCATTGCTGAGATAGCCTGTAAGTACGCATCAAAAAAGATCGCGCAGGACAATAACGGATATGACAGCCGATCTGAGCCCCTTTACGCTTATAATGGTGTATTGAGATCTGAGATCGACGGTTTTACCCTTGAAGTCAAAATAGAGCCCCTAGATGACAAAATCCCGATAAACGGTATTTTGTTGCCTGACAGGGTCACCATCAGATCCGAGTACACCGGCGCATGGGACAAAATATGGGAAAATGTTGGTTTCCCATGGCTTGCCGCGGTAGTTTTGGATTTCATTGACTCCGACAGCAGCCAGAAGCTGGAGGGAAGCGAAAGGAACACAAGCATCAACCGGCAACTGAGCGATCTCACCGAGCTCAGGCTGATAGATGAAATTAACGACGGGGTGCTGTGGGGAACAAAAGACATCCCCATGGGCCTGGCAGGATATCTAACCGTTTACGGCAGTGAAAAAGTAAATATAAACACCGCTTCCCCACAGGTCATAGCAATAATGGACGAGAAGATCGACATAGCCCAGGCACGGAATTTTGCCGCGCTTAGGATGATGTACCCCATAAGAAGCCTGGATGACCTGAAAAAGATCCCCAACATACCTGTTGAGGTCATTACAAAACTTTCTAATGTTATCGCTTTTGAAAGCTCTTATTTTCGTCTGAATATCAATGTATCATATGGAGATAAAATGGAGAGGAATTTCAGGATCATACTTAAACGGGAAAACAACTCTTGCAGCCTGGTGCGCTGGGAGGAATAGGCAAGACAGATGACAGATTCCAGTAAACTGAAAGACTTATTCTCACAAGATCCGGGAGGACATGCAAAAACGGATGAAAATATTCGTTTCTGTACTGAGGAGGATGTTGCCGACCGCAATGCGGTCCTGTCTTCGTCACAAAACCGACGGGTCATCGCGCTCCTTCAGCTCAGGACGCTCTCAGTACACCCCTTCTCCTTCCCCTTCGGAAAAAACGGGAGGGTAAGGGATGCCCTGAAGATGTCCTTCAGGTATGCCCTGGGAAACGACGATGATTCTATCCTCATGATACCCCAGGTGACAGAACAGGGATCTGACAGGACTGACGGGGTCGTATGGTTCGTCTCTAAAAGAGAGATAGAGAAAGCAGAAAAAAGGCTGGGCGACGGGATAGCTTTCTGGCCGGCTCCCCTGGTTTTGTTCCATGAGACAGGGGGCAACGGGCTGGCATTGTGGAACGCTGACAGCGGCACCTCGGGAATGCTTTTTAAAGACGGCTCTCCTATCTTATACAAATGGACACCCTCATCGGAAAATGCCGCGGAGAACCTGGAGAAATGGTTCGTCGATTACTCACGCTCAGCAGACATGTCGATAGATAATGTCATAACTGCAGAAAGATCTTCCCTATCTTCAAAAAACATCCAAAAAGCCGGGAGGGAGACCCTGAAGTCATTAAATGGCTCGGCCTCGCTTGATCTTTCAACTAAAAGTGCCGACAGCGCAAGAAAACTGGAATCCTTTTTCGCATCTGCCTTCAGCACAGCCAGGGCAGCCGTCTTCCTCGGCCTCTTGTTTTTGCTCCTCTCGGCAGGAGCATTTTTATACAGCAGGCTGAACAGTGATCATTTTGAGTATGTCCCCTTTGAGATTTACGGGACAGCATTTGGAGAGAGGTCCAACAGCCCTCTGGCCTCTTCATCCGCGAAAATAAAGAACCTCAGCGCGGGCGGGACCAACATGAGCCTTGAACAGGCTCTGGAAAATATTTCGGCAGCCTGGAAAGCATCCGCTTCATCAGGATCACTGAAACTTGACGCAATAAGGTACGGGACCGAGCGCACCGAGATACAGGGCACCGCTGCCGGAAGCGGTGCTGTCGAATCCCTTCGCGATTCGCTGAACAAAAGCGGCTTCAGCGCGAAGATCACCGACATCCAGCAGATACCGGGTTCGGGAATGCGTTTTTCCATAGGACTAGACAGCCCCGAAAGGAGCGGGCAAAAATGATCGAAGAGATCAGGGAACTGCCTGAGACAAAAAAACTCATCCGCCTCGGACTGCTCGCACTTCTGGTCTGGACAGTGGGAGCAGCACTCTTCCTTGAGGCTGCCGCTGTCCTGAACAGCAGCAGAGAGAGGATCGTCGACGCAGGAAGAGTCCTTGATGCGGCAAATACCTTCTATTCATATCCTTCAAGAAATTCCGAAGGAGATAAAGAGCCTTTGTCTCTCCTAACCGACACGATAAACGAACTCAGGCTGAAAGACCGTGTAGGACTGATGAACTCAGGTTCGTTGGGGCTGACCGTTCAGATGACCGAGCTGAACGGAGCAGAATTTGTCTCTTTGCTGAAGCGCTTCGCTGAAAAGGGCCTTCAGATAAAAACAGCTGATATCAGGGCGATAACTTCCGCTCAAAAGGGAAGGCTGATAAACGCATCAATGCTGATAGGAGCAAACGGCGATGGCTCTCAGTAACGCACTCAAGGTCATTTTTGCAGGACTGTGCGGCCTCATCGCCGGCATGGTCCTCTTCTTTCCATGGGACGCAGCGGCAGAGTACGCAGCGAGCCGGACTGCCGCGTCAGCTTCGGAAAAAAATATCTTTATCTCATTCAGGGACATTTACACCGAGGGCTTCGCGGACAGGGAATTCATCTACAGGGGCATCACCGCGGACATGCCCGCAGTATCGATAAAAATCAACGAAGCCAGAGTGGACCCGAAGATAATAAGATCTTTGATATCCGCCTCAAAAACGGGGACCATCTCTCTTGGAAGCGGCGAGATCACAACAGTAACAAGGCAGAAACTCAAATGGACCTCCGGAACGGCGAACATAAGGTCTGACGGGAAGACGCTGTATATCGACGACCTTACGCTTGCCGGCAGCGTATCGGCAAAGGGCTTCATAAATATTTCAACGGATACAGGTAAGATAGTGGCATCTGATATAACTGCCCGTTTCCCGCATGAATTTGACAGGGCGCTTGAGATGCTGAGCAATATGCAGTTACTCCCCCTTACGAAGTCCGGCTCGGGGGAATGGAGGATATCACGGTGAAAGAAGACCTCAGGCCCCGTTTGTCCGCATATATAAAAGATTTTTGCGGCCTGTTAAGAAACGGATATCCCTCTGGCGCAAAGAGGCAGTCAAAGGATCTTCTTCTGCCACTACTCTCCTTTCTTGCCGGCCTGATCATCGCATCGGTGATATGCTTTTTCATGGAATTTTCCTTGCTTGATCGTTCTGCCGAGGCAAAACATGACCTTGCAGCGGCCATATCAAACAGGACCCCGTCCCTTCTCAATTCTTTGAGTGCCGATCCTTACCGGGATTTCTATGATTTGAATCCGCTGGGTACGCTTATGCCCGACAGGGGCAGTTCGGAAGACATGTCATATCAGATCAGAGACATGAGCCTTGCCGGAACGCTGCCCGACATCGGAGCATGGATCCGAGGCAGTTCCTCAACTCGTTTCGTATTGAAAGGCGAGGAGATCAGCGGCTATAAGCTGGATGATGTCAAATATCAGGAAGTCACCCTTATTAGGGGTGATCAGAAACACAGGCTGTTTATGAGCATCTCTACCGGCAATCTGACGCCCCCGCAAAGGGTCTCAGACCGCCCTCAGCAAAGGAACACCGTCCCCAAAAAGGCACCTCCCAAAGAGGGGCATCCCGGTATTGAACCTGCATCGGAAGGGATCGAGGGAGTGATCCCCAGAGAGTTCGTGGACAAGCTTCTGATGAACCCCTATGACGAGATCGCCAAGATGAGGATGGTGCCTGCCGAGGGCGGCGGCATGCAGCTGGCGAGAATAGACCCTGACAGCGTCCTCGGACTTGTCGGAGTCAAAAAGGACGACGTCATAAAAGCCGTAAACGGAGTTGAGATAACCAATCTCAGCGATGCCACGAACGCTGTCAATTCGATGATGTCGGGCACAAGGTTTGACGTGAAGGTCGAAAGGTCCGGCAAACCTCTGGAATTAAAATATCAGGTAAAATGAACATCAAAAGGAAACGCGCTTTCACATTGGTTGAAGTTATGGTTGCGGTAGTAATACTCTCCCTAACCGCTGCCGCAGCGATAAAGCTTGTGATGCTCGGGCAGGAAGGACTCAGGGGAGCAAAGGCCGAGATAGCTCTGACAGAAGAAGCGAAAACGGTCAGGACGGGTATAATGCTGGGAACAGTACAGACGTCAGGCAAACGCGGCGATATAATATGGGAAACGTCTGACGGGACAAAGGAAATGTTCGGCGAGAATTTCGGGAGGCTTGACTTTTCCGGCCGGGAACAGACAAATATGATCGTTATCAATGAAGATATGAGATGGAAAGAGATCAGGGTCAGCAACACGAAAGATGAGCGGCACATCGTCATATATATGCCCTATGACTGATACCGGATCATGACAGCGGGACCGTAAGGGCAAAGAAGGTCACAGCACAGATCCAGCCGTAAAATCTTTACACATCATCCATACCAGCAGCCGGGGAGAGATCTGACATGTTCAGGAAAACCAAATTATTGTCCTTCATCTTTATCCTTTTATTTATAATCTCTTCATCAGCCGGATGCATGCCCGCAAAAGCACAGGATGCTCCGGACGAGGAACAAAACCTCGTTGCGGCAGCCCGCCAGATGCGGCAGTCAAACAATGTACAGCTGAACTTCAGCAACCTTGAGATCAGCAAGTTCCTGAGGTTCATGTCGGAACTACTGAATGAAAACATCGTGGTGGATCCCGCTGTAGGAGGCAAGGTCTCTGTCGTTTCTCCCAAGGCCATCTCGCTGAGGGAGGCAAGGGAAGTGATGCTCTCCGTACTTGAGATGAACAACCTGTCGATACAGAACATGGGGGGGTATTCAAAGGTATTGCCTGCCAGTTCCGGACCGACACTGAACAACACCGTCATAAAGGGCGACCGCAGCATAGCTCCGGGTGAAGCCCTGACTGTCCAGATGGTCCCTCTTCGCCATGTAAAGGCCGGTTACATAACAGAACCGCTCAGATCCGCTGTACCTGATATAAATGTAACACCTCTCGAAAATGGGAATGCAGTCCTGCTTACCGGCAAGGCCTCTGCCCTGAACCGTTCCGTAAGCGTCATAAGGGCACTGGACGCCAAGGACAGCATAAGGAACATCAAGGCGTTCACCCTTACCCATGCCAATCCAAAGATCGTGGAATCTCAGCTCAATGTCATGTCAAAGGACACTTCATCCAGGCTTTCAGGAATTCTCGCGGTGGGGGACGAGAGGACAAGGCGCGTGGTCCTTATCGGAAGCAATCAGGCCCTTCTTGAGTCCGAAAGGATCCTGAAAATTCTCGACGTGCCCTCACGTGCTGAAAGCTTCCATGTCTACCGCCTCAAAAACGCAGATGCAAAAGTCGTGGCCGAACAGATGAACAGCATTTTGGCGACAGCGGCCAAACTTTCACCCGATCCCAAAGGAGCGATACCTTCCTCTGTGGTCCCGGACCTCCCAACAAACAGCCTTGTATTCACGGCCTCGCATGAACAGTTCGGTTCACTCAAGGAGATACTGGTCCAGCTGGATATCCAGCCCAAACAGGTCCTGCTGAGAGGGCTCATAGCTGAAGTCAATTTGAACAAGCTCAACAGCGCCGGGATAGACTGGGCTGCGTGGGGCGGAGGAATAACCGGCGATGCGGTGATCGCGGGCAACGTCCAGATGGGCAGCTCGACCATACCCGGAGAGATGCTTGACCTTTACGACAAGCTGATCACAAGGGAGGAAATATATACCAACCCGGTAACCGGAAACACATACACGACAACCAACACCGACGGCAAGGCACTCATATACTCCTACGTCAAGATGCTGAACAAATACGACGCTATCAACGTACTCTCGATGCCCCGCCTGATGTGCACCGACAACCTGCCGAGCCATCTGCAGGTCGGACAGGTAATACCTCAGATGAAGGGTACGCTGACCGACACCACGAATCCGAGGGCGGTCCAGAACACCTACGAATACAAGGACGTAGGCCTGATCCTGACTGTGACCCCCCATGTGAGGAGCGGAAACCTTGTCTCACTTGAGATCGAACAGAGGGTAGAAGACCTGCTGACGACGATGGGATCTCCCACCCCGGTAACATCAAAGCGCGAAGTCAAGACAAACGTACTGGTAGCCAACGGCGACACGATAATCATCGGAGGGCTGATAAGGGAGGCAGAGAAGGTGCTAAAGCACAGGGTACCCTTCTTCTCTTACATCCCCCTTATCGGGAACCTCTTCAAATCGAGCGAAAAACAGAGGGAAAAGGTCGACCTCATGATATTCCTTACCCCCTATATACTCGAGGATCCGAAGGCTGCCTCCAGTATGACAACTTCGATAATAAGCGACGGACAGCAGTTAAGCACCGCAGAGATCGGTACACTGATGAAGAACCACGAGGGCTACCAGAAATCGATAGAGAACGAGGGAGTTACGAAGGAGATGCTGGATCCGCGCAATATCCTTAGCGGAGACAAGCAGGAAGAGAAGAAGGGCGACTGGAAGTCAAGGTACAACGAGCTGGTGAAAGAGATGGAAGCAAAGGATAAGGACAAGGGAAAATGACGCTCAAGCCGATGCCCTCACCCGAAGAGATCCTGGAGCTTATCCCCTCAGGGATAAGTCTGGACACTCTTCGCGACAAGGGGATGATACCGCTGAAAAAGTCGGGCGGGGTCATGACTGTAGGCCTTTCGGACCTCTCGGCCTTTTCAGAAGCCCAGCTCATAGCATCAAAAGCAGGCATGCCCTGCGAGACAGAGATATATCCGGCATCTGAAATACAGCATATCATAAGGAGCCTTTACGACATAAAAAGCGGCATCGTTATGGATACGCTCAGCTCAATAGAAGAGGTGAACGACCTTTCAGAGCTGGTCCGTCAGGAAGTTATGAGCGATACCGTGGACGCTCCTGTCATAAGACTTGTAAACGGACTGATAGTTGAATCGCTGAAGGAAAGGGCGACAGACATACACATAGAGCCCTATGAAGACAGGGTCACTGTCAGATACAGGATAGACGGCGTGCTTCACGACAAATACAGCCTCTCCAAAGGACACCAGGCACCTGTCACAAGCAGAGTCAAAGTTATGGCGAACCTTGACATAGCTGAGAGGTTCGTCCCTCAGGACGGAAGGATAGGGATAAGCCTGGGGGAGAGAATGGTCGACATAAGGGTCAGCTCACTTCCGACTCAGCATGGAGAGAGGATCGTAATGAGACTTCTTGACAGGGCAAGAGGACTTCTGTCGCTTGAGGAGCTTGGCATGAAGCCGGATGAAAGAAAAAGGCTGGACGACCTGATAAGACGGCCCAACGGCATGATACTCTTCACCGGACCTACCGGTTCAGGCAAAAGCACGAGCCTTTACGCTATCCTCCAGGCCCTTGCAAGACCCGAGGTAAACATCATAACCGTGGAAGACCCCATTGAATATGACCTGCCCGGTGTCGGACAGGTCCAGGTAAACGATAGGGCCGGACTTACCTTTTCTGCCTCGCTGAGGTCGATACTGCGCCAGGACCCCGACATCATAATGATCGGAGAAATGCGGGACTTCGACACAGCCCATATAGGCATACAGTCTTCCCTTACCGGACACCTGGTGCTCTCGACGCTGCACACCAACGATTCCATAAGCGCTGTAACAAGGCTTACCGATATGGGGATCGAACCGTACCTGGTTTCAGGTTCCCTGCTGGGGATCGTAGCCCAGAGGCTGGTAAGGAGGATCTGCCCCCATTGCAGGGAAGAGGTCCCCGCTTCGGGAGTTATTCTTGAACACGGAATAAAAAAGGCATGGTGGGGCAGAGGATGCGAAAAGTGCAAAAACACCGGATATATCGGACGTTTCGGCCTTTATGAGCAATTTGACGTCACACCGGAGATACAGGCAGCAATAGCGGAAAAAGCCCCTTCTTCAGAACTGCGCAGACTGGCACGGACGAATGGTTTCTTCACCCTTCTCGAACTGGGCGTAAAAGCAGTGGCAAACGGCGAAACGACCCCCGAAGAAATGCTGCGGGTAGTCGGAGAGGTGTAAGAATTGCCCCTTTTCAAAGCTGAGGTATACACGGCAGACGGCCGTCAAAAAGAGCTCCGGAAAGAGGCAGCAGGTGAAAATGAGCTTCTCAGGGAGCTTATATCCGATGGACTGACCGTAATAAATATAAAAGAGGAAAACAGCAGAAGTCTCAATATTTTCTCAGGGCGCAGGAAAAAAGCGAAGCAGATCAGACTGGAGGATCAGCATCTCTTCTGCATCACACTCTCTTCCTACATCAAAAGCGGACTTTCGATCACTGAAGTACTCAGGCTGCTGCAAAGACAGACGAGAAACAAATACCTCAGGCCCGTTTACACTGAGCTTAGGGAATCTGTCGAGGGCGGCCGCTCACTTGCAGCTTCAATGCGTGTCGCAGGGGTCTTCAGGGAGAGCCTGGTCGGGATGGTCGAATCAGGGGAAAGATCCGCATCTCTTCCCGACATACTGGAAAAAGCTGCGGAACTAATACACAACGAGATCCATCTGCGAAGGAAGCTTCGTTCCTCGCTTACATATCCGCTTCTGATGTTCATCGTAGGAATGGCAGTGGCAGTCTTTCTGCTTACCTTTGTGGTCCCGAGGCTGACAGTGCTCGTAATTGATTCGGGAGCCGAACTTCCCTTTGTGACCCGTCTTTTGATCCTCATATCCGATGCTGTAAGGGTGGGCTTTATTCCATTCCTGGCAGCTCTGCTGATCGTTTTTATATTCTTGCGCAAAAGCGGTAGAAGCATTTCCATCCCTATATTCAGAGAGATAAAAGAAAACATTGCATTCTCAATGATATTTTCACAGACCGGAACGCTTCTGAGATCCGGCTTGCCGCTTATCCTGGCGCTTAAGCTCACAGAACCGCTGGATCCCGTTAAGGGCAGGCTACAGACTGTGCAGGAGCACATAAAAAAAGGATACAGGTTTTCGCAGGGACTTGAAAAAGAGGGTTCCTTCCCCGAGGAGATAGTTTCAGTGGTAAGGGTGAGCGAAAACGGGAGGGATCTTTCCGACGGCCTGATCCGCCTGGGGAGCAACTGCTGGGACATCGCCCAGTCATCGATGCAAAAATACGCTGAGCTTGCAGAGCCAATAATAATACTTGTGATGGGTTTTCTTGTGGGATTCGTAGTTATAGCAGTGCTTCTGCCGATATTTGACCTTTCGACACTTGCAACGAGATAATAATTATCTGAGAGCACTAAGGGGATCGACCGGGAAGCTGTCCTTTCTTACCTCAAAGTGAAGGTGACTGCCTGTTGATTTTCCTGTGCTTCCGACATACGAAATGAGTTGGCCCGAATATACGGGATCTCCTTTACGGACTCTGCAGCGAACTGGCTGTACAAAAA
>ENA-UOOK01004938-UOOK01004938.1-fermentation-metagenome-genome-assembly--contig:-NODE-4938-length-13822-cov-31.785138_pt1 | contig 13822 bp, 10 predicted proteins | sample MGYA00245777_ERZ724023 | MGnify/ENA primary metagenome ERZ724023 (study PRJEB28704, sample SAMN03018312) | fermentation metagenome | biome: anthropogenic terrestrial biome; feature: soil... | reverse complement strand
GCCAAATCCACATCACCGGCGTCAAGACCGGCACCACGTTGGTGGTGACGGAAACGAAAGCGCCGGACGGCTATATTCTGGACACGACTTCCCAGACGGTACAGGTCAACGCCAGCGATACCCAGACTCTGACCTTCACCAACACGCCAATCGGCGGCCTTACCATTATTAAGACTGACGAGGACAGCGGCAAGCGTATCCCCGGCGTTCAGATGGAAGTACGCAAAATGAATGGCGAGATCATCGGAACCTACACCACCGATGGAAACGGCCTCATCCGTCTACCGGAGGCTGACGCCGGCTGGTACACCGTCACCGAGCTGAAGGCTGCCAAGGGCTACCGGCTGGATACCACACCCCACAACATCGAAGTGAAGGACAGTCAGACGGCCACCCTGACCGTGACCAACCACAAGGCGTCCGGCATTCTCATTCACAAGGTGGACGCAAATACCGGCGATGGCATCTACGGCGCGACCTTCCTGCTGTATGACAGCAACCACAACCCCATCGGAGAATATACCAGCGATCAGGACGGCTATGTCTATGTTGACGAGGGGCTGGAGGACGGACGCTATTATCTGCGGGAGATCAAAGCCGCAGACGGCTATATCCGGGATGATACGCTGAAAACCATTTATATCCGCTATGGCTCCACTTCTGAAGTGCGCTGGGAGAACACCGCCATCAAGGGCCAAATCCAGATCATAAAGAAATCCGCTGATGACAACCCCATCAATGGCCTGCCCGCAGGTACGCTTTTGGAGGGCGCGGTCTTTGAGATCTACGACAAGGCCGGCAATACCGTGGACACCGTTCGCACAGACAAAAACGGCAGAGCGGTTTCCAAGCTGCTACCCCTGTCCCGCTACACCATCCGGGAGGTCAAAGCACCGAACTACTACGCTGTGAACAGCACCCAGATGACGGCCTATCTGGAATACGAGGGGCAGATCGTCACCTTTGAAGTAGAAAACAGCAGTGTAGCGACCGGCGTTTCCATCAAGAAAACCGGCTATGCGGAGGTTATGCCGGGGCAGCCAATCCGCTACACCCTGACACAGATCGGCAACACCTCCACCGTACCGCTTAATTCCTTCTACTGGCGCGACACTTTGCCTGCGCAGGTAACTTTGGATAAAATCGTCACCGGCACCTATAACCAAAGCCTTTCCTACAAGGTGGTGTATAAGACCAACACCTCTAACGGCTATCTGACGCTGGCCGACAACCTCTCAACCGCCAAGAACTATGTGCTGGACGCCCGTCCTGCCGCGCTGGGGCTTGCGGCCAATGAGCGTATTACCGAAGTGATGTTCGTATTCGGAACCGTCAAGGCCGGCTTTGCACAGGTGGAAACTCCGTACATCTACGGCATCGTAGTCAAAGGACTATCCAATGGCTCCAGCTTTGTCAATGTAGCCGATGTGGGCGGGCTGTATAACGGACAGTGGATCATGGGCGTTTCCCGCTGGGTAACGAGCGTGTACGCCAAGACCACCGTGACCCTGCCCAAGACCGGCTATTAAGGCATGAGCTATGACAAGAAACCGTGATTTCAGAAGCGCCGCCCCAGTGTGGGCGGCGCTGACGGTGCCGGTCCTCTATCTGGCGGCCATGCTCGCCTATGGATACGAGGACGGCATGAACATCTTTGACCTGATGGGGCGCTTCACCATTTTGATGGAGCGCCCCTTTTCCATCGGCTGGACAGCCCACACGCCGAAGTTTATGCTGGGCGCGCTGGTCTGCTATGGGCTGGCCGTAGGTTTTTACTATGCCAGCCGCGAAAACCGCAGGCAGGGCGAGGAATATGGCAGCGCCAAATGGGGCGACGCCCGGCAGCTGTGCAAGAAGTATATGGACCACAAGGAGCCGAAGAAGAACATCATTCTCACCGAGAATGTGAAGCTGGGCATGGACGGCCACAAGCACCGGCGCAACACCAATATCCTTGTCATCGGAGGCAGCGGCTCCGGCAAGACCCGCTTTTTCTGCAAGCCCGGCCTGATGAGCGCGAATTGCTCCTATCTGGTCACGGACCCCAAGGGCGAAATACTGCGAGCCACGGGCGGCCTGCTGAAAGAGCAGGGCTACGATGTGAAGGTGTTTGACCTGATAAACCCGGAAAACTCGGACGGGTATAACCCTTTCGTCTATCTGCGGGATGAAAAGGATGTGCTGAAGCTCATCGACAATCTGATTAAGAATACCACGCCCAAGACGGCTGGAAGCACTGACCCCTTCTGGGAAAAGGCCGAAATTGCCCTGGATTCGGCGCTGATGCTCTACCTAATGAGCGAAGCGCCACCGGAGGAACAGAACTTTGAAACCATCATGATTATGCTGGAAAACGCCGCTGTGCGGGAGGAGGACGAACAGTATAAAAGCCCGCTGGATATGCTCTTTGAGGCTTTGGAGGAAGAGCAGCCCGGCCATGTGGCCGTCAAGCAGTACAAGGTATTCAAGCAGGCCGCCGGCAAAACAGCCAAGTCGATTTTAATTAGCGCCGCTGTCCGGCTGGCAGCCTTCAACCTGCCGCAATACGCCCGGATGACCTCCCATGATGAGCTGGATTTAGGCAGTCTGGGCGAGAAGAAACGGGCGGTGTTCTGCATTATCCCCATCAACGACGCCAGCATGAATTATCTCATCGGTATGCTCTACACTCAATGCTTTCAGGAGCTGTACTACCGCGCTGATGAAAAGTATGGCGGACGGCTGCCTACGCCTGTGCGCGTTATTCAAGATGAATGGGCAAATGTGGCGCAGCCCGATTCCTACCCCAAGGTGCTGGCCACCTGTCGCAGTTACAATCTGGGGCTGAACATCATCGTGCAGAACATTCAAAGTATCAAAGCCCTGTACGAAAAGGAATGGGAAGGCATCATCGGCAACTGCGATACCATCCTCTATCTGGGCGGCAATGAGCAGGGCACCCATGAGTACCTGTCTAAAATGCTGGGCAAGGAAACGCTGGACACCCGGACACGCGGAATGACGCGGGGGCGCAACGGCTCCAGCTCTACCAACTACCAACAGGCCGGGCGCGAGCTGATGACGCTGGACGAGGTGCGTATGCTGGACAACAGCGACGCACTTCTTTTTATCCGCGGTGAGCGCCCGGTCAAGGACAAGAAATACGATATTCTAAAACACCCCAACATCAAGCGCACGGAGGACGGCGGGGCCGCGCCCTATGTCCATAAGCCGAAAGCGGCGGACTACACGCTGCCTGATCTGCCGTATGCCGTGAACTCGCTGGATGATATTGACTTTATTGAATTGGAGGAATCTCAACATGAACAAGAAAACAAGTAACAAGCCCACCGTGCCCGAAAAACCGCCCCTGCCTGACACGTCGCCCATGGCGGCCAAGGTGAAGCGGCGCTATTTCGCTTTTGCCGGCGCGCTGGCGATCTGCCTGTGCTGCGCCACGCCTGCATTTGCAGCCGGCGATCCGTTGTCGGTAGTGAACAACCTCTCAGACTTTATCTTCAGCTGCATTAAGGCTATCGGCGTTATCATTCTCGGCTGGGGACTGGTACAGGTGGGCATGAGCGTCCAGAGCCATGATGCCAGCCAGCGGACGCAGGGGTTTCTCTGCCTGTTCGGTGGGCTGGTCATCGCCTTCGCCAAAGAAATCCTTACCGCTATCGGCGCTGTTTGAACACAACATAGGGCCGGGAGATTTGCCAAAGGGCGGATCTCCCGGTCTGCCATGAAGGAGGTGAATTTCTTTGGAAGATAACTGGATCGTCGGTAATCTGGAAAACGCTTTTGCCACTTGGAACGATAAACTGGCAGAGATGTGGTCCCTGTTGACCGAATCGCCGCAGGCGTTCAAGGGCGGCACCATCTGGAATACCATCGTGAGCATCAACGGCGGCTTGCAGGCTGTGGGCTACGGCCTGCTGGTCCTGTTTTTCGCCATCAGTCTTTTTCGCAGCACGGTCAGTTTCAGGGACTTTCAAAGGCCGGAGTATGCCGTTAAACACCTGATTTTCTTTGTCGCCGCAAAGGTGGCCATCACCTACGGCATGGATTTGATGACTTCCATCTTTGAAATCTGTGCCGGTATCATCGCAACAGCGGCGGGCAGCGTGGGCGGCCTTGCCGGAGCATCTGTCACCCTGCCCACAGAGATCGCGGAGGCCGTGGCTGATGTGGGCTTCTGGGCCAGTATTCCGCTGTGGCTGGTGACGCTGCTGGGCAGTCTGTTCATCACGGTGCTGGCCTTTATTATGATCCTGACCGTATATGGCCGTTTTTTCAAAATCTATATGTATGCTGCGCTCTCGCCGGTGGCGCTGGCCTCCTTCGCGGGGGAAAGCACATCGTCCTTTGGCAAGGCGTTTCTCAAAAGCTACATCGCCGTGTGCATGGAGGGCGCGGTTATTGTGCTGGCCTGTATCATCTTCTCCGCCTTCGCGTCCAGCGGGACGCCGGTGGTGGACCCGGACGCATCCGTGGTGACGCAGGTCTGGAGCTATGTGGGCGAGGTCATTTTCAATATGCTGGTGCTGGTGGGGCTGGTGAAGGCCGCCGACCGCATCGCAAAGGAGATGTTCGGACTATAAAAAGAGGAACGAGCACCCAGCCCGTTCCTCCTGCGTTTATTCGTTTGTTCTTACAATGGGGATTCCATCCTCAACCGTTACGGAAAGCGGCTCTGCACTTTTTTCGCGCGCTGCGGCGATTTGAAGCAGCAGCGCCTTTTTCATCAGCCGTTCTTCACGAATACGGGCGATCACCGGCCACAGCCAGCTGATGACCACCAGAAGCATAAGAAGGCCAAGAATACCAAAGCTCACGATTTCATGCTCTGTTGCCCAAGCGGAAAAGAAAACCGCGACAACGGCCATATAAAGCAGCGGAATGATGAGCCGCGTTTTCACCGCAAGCTTCAAAATCAGCGGCAGCAAGGCCAGAACTGCAAGCACGATCAATATCAGTTTGAACATCGAAATCGCCTCCTTTGTCCTCATTGTAGGAGGATATAGTGGCAAACGCAAAAATCGCAGAAAGGAGTTTCTCATGGAAATCAAAATCAACAAGGAAATACGCGGCTACAAGGAAACCATCTTTTTCGGCCTGTCCTTCCGTCAATTCACCTGTTCCATTCTGGCTGTCGGCGCGGCGATGGGACTGTACTTTGGCCTGAAGGATGTGTTGGGCCGGGAAACCATCAGCTGGCTGTGCATTGTGGGCGCGGCCCCCGTTGCGGCAGCGGGTTTTTTCCACTATAACGGCATGACGCTGGAACGGTTCTTGTGGGCGTTTATCAAGTCGGAGTTTTTGCTGGCCGGCAAGCGGGTATGGCGCTCCGAAAATTACTACCGTCAGGCCATGCTCAGAAAGGGGGAACACGACCTTGATTAAATCACTCGTCACCGGGCGCGGTGCGGAGCGCGACCGCTTTACCGTACCCAAAAGCGTTCAGAAATCCATTCCCATCAAGAAAATCTATAAGGACGGCATCTTTCAGGTCAGCGGCAAGTTTTCAAAGACTTGGCGCTTTTTTGATGTCAACTACGCCGTGGCGTCGCTGGATAAGCAGATGGAAATGTTCATGGCCTATTGCTCGTTTCTCAATGCGCTGCCTATCAACGCTGGGGCGAAAATTACACTGTTCAACCGCAAGCTGAATCCGAAGGAGTTTAGCCGCAGCTTGCTCATGCAGATGCAGGGCGATGGGCGTGACAGCTTTCGCGCCGAATACAATGACATTGTTTCCGATAAGGCGGCGGACAGCAACAATCTCATTCAGGAGAAATACATCACCATCTCCGTGGAAAAGAAGAATGCTGAAGAAGCCCGCGCCTTTTTCAACCGTGTGGGCACCGACCTGACCGGCGGTCTTGCCCGGTTGGATTCCGGTATCCGCGAGATTACCGTCAATGAGCGCCTGCGCCTGTTCCACGACTTTTTCCGCAACGGGCAGGAGCAAAACTTCTATTTTGACCTCAAGACCACCATGCGGCGCGGACACGACTTCAAGGACGCTATCGCCCCGGACTGTCTTTCTTTCCAGAAGGATCACTACGAGATGGACGATCAGGTGGGCCGCGTCCTGTTCCTGCGCGAGTACGCCAGTTTTATCAAGGACAGCATGATTACCGAGCTGACCGACTTCCCGCGAAATATGATGCTCTCCATCGACATTTTACCCGTGGCCACCGATGAAGCAGTCAACGAAATGCAGAAGCGGATCATGGCCGTGGAGGGCGACATCAACCGCTGGCAGACCAGACAAAATACGCACAACAATTTTACTGCTGCTATTCCCTATGATATGGAGCAGATGCGAAAGGAAACAAAAGAGTTTCTGGACGACCTCACTACCCGCGACCAGCGCATGATGATCGGCCTTGTCACGCTGACTCATCTGGCAGACACCATCGAGCAGTTAAACGAGGACACCGAGGCGCTGCAAGCCATTGGCCGCACCAAAGCCTGCCAGTTTGCGACGCTGAAATACCAGCAGGAGGACGGCCTTAATACCGTGCTGCCCTATGGCCTGCGCCGCATCGACGCCATGCGTACCTTGACCACTGAAAGCACCGCCGTCCTTATGCCATTCAAAAGTCAGGAGGTGCAGGACGCAGGCGGCGTCTATTATGGCGTCAATGCCGTGTCCCACAACCTCATTATCTGCAATCGCGGTAATCTTCTCAACGGTAACGGCTTTGTGCTGGGCGTTTCCGGCTCCGGTAAATCCATGGCCGCAAAGCAGGAATTCACTTCTCTGGCCCTGTCCACAAACCATGACCTGATCGTGGTGGACCCGGAGCGCGAATACGGCCCGTTGGTGCGGGCGCTGGGCGGCGAGGTCATTACCATATCCGCGTCTAACCCCGACAACAGCCACATCAACGCGCTGGATATTTCCGCTGAATACGGTGACGGCAAAAACCCACTTGTGCTGAAATCCGAGTTTATCATGTCCCTTTGTGAGCAGCTCATGGGCGTGGGCAAAATTGACGCCAAGGAGAAATCCATCATCGACCGCTGCACCGCCAACATCTACCGGGAGTACATCAAGACCTATCAGGGCGCAGCGCCCACGCTGAAGGACCTTCACGCCGACTTGATGAAGCAGAAGGAACCGGCTGCCCATGACATTGCCCTTGCTTTGGAGCTGTTCACCACCGGCAGCCTCAATGTGTTTTCCCATCAGACCAATATCAACACCAATAACCGTATTCTCTGCTTTGACATTCAGGATTTGGGCGAAAACCTAAAGCCCATCGGCCTTCTGGTCATGCTGGACGCCATCTTGAACCGCGTTATCAAAAACCGCAAGGAGGGCAAATTCACCCATGTCTACATTGATGAAATCTACCTCTTTTTTGCCAGCGGAAGTATGAATGGCAGCACCGGCATTAGTAATTACAGCAGCAATTTCCTTTACAAGTGCTGGAAACGGTTTAGAAAGTATTACGCCACCTTGACCGGCATCACGCAGAATGTGGAGGAATGCCTGCTGTCCGACACGGCGCGCATGATGTTCGCTAACTCCGAGTTTCTTCTGATGTTCAATCAGGCGGCCACCGACCGGGCGGAGCTGGCAAAGCTGCTGGGTATCTCCGACACGCAGGTGGACTACATCACCAACGCGCAGGCCGGCTGCGGCCTTATCAAAGTGGGCGGCGGCATCGTGCCCTTTGTCAACGAGTTTCCCAAGGACACCGCCCTGTATAAGCTGATGACCACCAAGCCCGGCGAGGGCTGATTGATGCGCGGGCGGGAGAAATCCCGCCCGTCTTTTTATATGCAGGAGGTGAAACAATGCCAGACATCAAGCTAAAGTCACAGATGGACAAGCCCAAGGTTTTAGAGGTAAGCCGTGCGCCGAAGGATGCCGGCTCTATTCTCAAAGAGCAATATGAAGCCCAGCAAAACCAGCGCAAACCGGCAGAAAGAGGCCCCGTTCAATACGCCACCGACAAGGTGGAAACCACCGCCCAGCGCGGTACGGCGCTGGCCGCTGACAGTGCGCGCCGGGGCATAAAACGGCATAAGGAGGCGGCCGGCGAAAGGAAAGCCCAGCGGCAGGAGCAGGCGGCTTATGAGGATACCCGTGCGGCGCAGAGGGACACACAGGCGCAAGGCCAGACAACACAGCCGCAGCAGAGCAGCCAACAGACGCAGGCCCTTGACCCGCAAGCCCAAGAGCCACCATACCAGCGGCCACGGGAGCAGGGACAGCGGCGTTTTATCCGTGAACGCCAGCAGCAGGCCGCCCAAGGCGGCACAGGGCGGGCTTATTCGGGATATGACGGAGGACGCAGGGCGCAGGCGGCCCCCGATACCCTCCAACCGCCCACGGCGCGGGAGCGTGGCCGCCTGAAAGCCATCGAGGACAATAAAAGCCGTATCAAGACCCGGAACCTGACCGAAAAAGAAAACGCCGCCTTGCGTGGGCTGAAAGGCTCCACGGAGCAAGGGGCGCAAGACCCGGTTCGTATCAAGCAGAAAAAGGTCAGTGTGAAAACCGGGAACGCAGCGGTGCGGAGCGCAGCCGCCAAGGACCGTCTGATGACGCCGGCTGCCGTTGCCGTAAAGAAAGCCAAGCAGGAAGCCCAGAAAAAGATGCAAAAGCAAATGCTGAAGCAGGCGGCGGCCAAAGCGAAAAAGGCCGCCCAGGAAACGGCCAAGGCGACCGTTAGAATTGCCAAGGCCGCGGCCAGAGCCATCGCCGCAGCCGCCAAAGCCATCATCGCCGCTGGCGGCGGTGTGCTGCTGCTGGTGGTCATCATGCTGGTGGCGCTGATCGCCGCCATCGCCGCCTCTCCCTTTGGCATCTTCTTTTCGGGCGAGAACACCGGCCCGGACGCCGTGCCGGTATCTGCGGCGGTAGCGGAAATAAACAGCGACTTTAACGCACAACTGGAGGCCCTGCAAGCCGGCGAATACGATGATGTGGTCATTCACGGCGCTGCCGCAGACTGGCCGGAGGTACTGGCCGTTTTTGCAAGCCGGGTGGCCGGTGCGGACGGCTCTGAAGCTGCCGATGTGGTGACGATTGACCGAGAGCGGATCGAAAAGCTAAAGGCCGTATTCTGGGATATGACCGCTATCAGCAGCTATGTTCAGGAAATAGAGCATGGCGACAGCGACCCAGACGATGAGGTAGATGACAGCTGGACCGAATACATCCTGCACATCACCATTACGGCAAAATCGGCGGCAGAAATGCCGGCATTCTATGGCTTCACACCGCGTCAGGCGTCCTCCATGAACGAGCTGCTGGCAAACCGGGTCATGCTGGTGGAGCTGATCGGCAGCCTATCCATCATCAGCGCCGACGCAAGCGCCGTGCTGGACAACCTGCCCGCAGACCTCTCGGTGGAGCGGAAAGCGGTGATAAAAACCGCCTGTTCTCTTGTCGGCAAGGTCAACTACTTCTGGGGCGGAAAATCCTATGTCATCGGCTGGGATACCCGCTGGGGGCAGGTCCGCAAGGTCTGGGCGGACGGCAGCTCCACCACCGGCACCTACCGCCCCTACGGGCTGGATTGCAGCGGATTTGTGGATTGGGTATTCTACAACATCACCGAGGGCGACTACATCATCGGCCACGGCGGAGGCGCCGCCAGCCAGCACGAATACAGCACCGATATAGCGTGGGCAGACGCCCAGCCCGGCGATCTGGTATTCTACCCCGGCGACGAACACGTTGGTATCGTCGGCGGCAGGGACGAGGACGACAATCTGCTTATTATCCACTGCGCCAGCGGCTACAACAATGTGGTCATCACCGGCATTGAGGGCTTCATCGCCATAGCAAGGCCGAATTATTACAGCGAATAGCGAAAACCGCCGTCAGGCGTCCTTGTGGGCGTCTGACGACGTTTTTTTTGCACGTCATATGAGAAATCATGTGTAGGCTATGGTTATGCTTTGTTCTTAATAGACTTTCGATAGATTCTTTGCTATAATTTCCTGTAGATGAGGGTTTTATATGAGGGGTACCCCTGATATGTATTTGCGTATCAAGCACATATGAACGCCTCTCCAAACACATCCCACAGAGGGGGTGAACCACGATGAAACCGAATAACAAGACCGTTAGCATCGCAGTCATCGGGGCGCTATTTCTTACCGCATACATTCCGGCGATGCTTTGGTGGACGGCAGAGCTTGCGACACCGATTATCTTCAAATATCTGCGTAGCATTATCCACATGAGCCTGTTTGCGGTATGGGGCGTATCAATTCGTCATCGAATCATTCAAACGCAAGTGCGTCGGTATCTGCTCTGCATTGCAGCACTGATGGTGTTCTGGATATTTATGAAGCAGCTCAAATATCATTTCGTTACAGACATGAATCTCATTCGCGCCCTGTGGTACTCCTTTTATATCCCAATGCTGCTCATACCAACCCTGGGTGTGCTGGCTGCGCTTTCCCTGGGCAAGCCGGAGGATTATCGACTGCCCAAATGGGCAGGTGCCCTGCTTGTGCCCACCGTTTTTTTGCTTTTGCTGGTGCTGACCAACGACCTTCACCAACTAGTCTTTCAGTTTCCGCCCGGTCAGGTTTGGACAGACGTAAACGGGACTTACAACACTACATACTGGATTGTAGCCGTGTGGATCTTGCTGAACGCACTGGCGGCCATAGGCACCATCGCATTTAAATGCCGCCTTCCCCACAGCCGTTCAGTGCTGTGGCTACCGCTTATCCCTCTTGTCCTCTGCATCCTCTACGCCGCACTGTATATTATAGGTTGGCCGCCGCTTCGCCTGTTCGCCAGAGATATGACCGTGGTCTACTGCATTCTATTCGCCGCTGTGTTTGAAAGCTGCATGGCCAGCGGGCTGATACAGAACAACACCCGCTATACTGCGCTGTTCCGTATTTCTACCATCGCCGCGCAGATTGCCGACAAGAATTGCGAGGTCGTTCACACCTCCGATGCCGCGTTGCCTGTTTCTAAGGATGTATTGTGCGAAGCGCGGAGCGCGCCTGTTATGCTTAAAGGCGGCATCCGGATTACCGGTGCGCCAATTCGCGACGGTCATATTTTTTGGCTGGAAGATGTGTCCGAGCTGCTTGCTATTTTGGAACAGCTTGACAATGCCCAGGAAGAGCTGCGCGGTTACGCCCGGCTGCTGGAGGAGGAGAACAAGCAAAAACAGCAGCAGCGGAAGCTGGAAGAACAAAAACGGCTCTACGCCGCCATGCATCAAACCATAGCGCCTACCATGCGGCAGCTTGCCGTCCTACTGGAGCAGCTGAATGCCGCACAGGACGTACATGTGGCAAAGACGCTGCACGGAAGAATTGGCGTCACCGGCGTATATCTCAAGCGCCGCAGCAACCTAGTGTTCCTTGCTGATGAAAACGGCACCGTACCAGCGGAAGAACTGCTGCTTTGTCTGAACGAATCCGTTTCCAATCTGCAGCTGACAGGGACGGCTTGCGCCGTGCAATTTGATTTAGACGGAGGCATCGACGGCAAGGCGGCCGGGCTTCTTTATGACTTTTTTGAAACGGTTGTTGAAGCGGCGTGGAATGAGCTACACGGCTTGAATGTCATCGTGACACGCAGAGATGAAAACTTATCCATAGTGCTGATGCTGCCCTGCAAAGCGGAACTGGCCGCACCTGCAGACCGTTTCCCCGGAGCAAAAATCGAACAGGACGAGGAAGTGTGCTACTATAGTCTGACCGTTCCCGAAGGAGGTGTGCTGCTGTGAGCTGGTTCCTTTTCAAGCGAACGCTGGACAGAGAAGCCATCAAAGAGGGTTTTGACAACCTGCCCTCCGGCATTTGCTTTGCCGACCACAATGGTACGATTATACTCTGCAACCGGCAGATGCACCGCCTGTGTCATATCCTTATGGGCACGGACCTGCAGCACATCTTTGAACTGCGCCGCGGGCTTTCCTCCCCTCAGCCCGGTGTGAACGCCCTTGACAGCGCGGAACTGCTTTTCCGTTTCCCCGACGGCACCATGTGGCAGTTTAGCGAAACCACCACAGTGGATAAGGACGGCAGCGCCTATACGCAGATGCAGGCGGTCGATGTGACCGAGTTGCACGAAAAAAGCGCAGACCTGGAAAAGGAAAATCTTGCACTCCGCGAAGCCAACACCCGGGCAAGAAAACTTTATGCCGCACTGGATCAAATCGTCAGGGAGAAAGAGACACTTGCTATGAAAATGCGAGTTCATGACGATATGGGCTTGTGTCTCCTTGCCACCCGCAAACTGCTGACACATGGCGGCAGCCTGGAGGGCTACAAAAAGGCGGGCGAACGTTGGGCATCGGCGCTGGAAATCATCGGCGTTGCCGACCGCAGCGGCGATGTGGAACGCCCCATGACTGCCGACGAGAGCCTTACAGAGCTGATCGCTTCCACCGAGGAGATCGGCGTTCATATCACCGTGGAGGGTGCTTTGCCAAAACCTAAAAGCACTGCTTATCTGATGATTGTCGCTATGCGGGAATGTGTCACAAACATGGTGCGCCACGCTCAGGGCAGCGAAATGACCGTGAACCTGACGCAGACGCAAAATGCGGATGTAATGCAAATCACCAACAACGGTAAAAGGCCGGAGGGTGAAATTTCTGAAGGCGGCGGGCTGTCCGGTCTGCGCCGCAGTATCGAAAATAGGGGCGGCACGATGACGGTGGAAAGCAAGCCGGTGTTCCGGCTGACCGTCACGCTGCCGCGAAAGGAGGAAAAACTGTGGTAAATGTGCTTTTAGTAGAGGACACCAGAATGAGCCGGGATTGTATCAGCGGCTATATCAAATCCAGTGAACATTACCGGCTGGCAGCTACCATCTCGGGAGCAGGCATGGCGGAGATCACCTGCATGAGAACCCCCGTTGACCTTATCTTGATGGACTACCGCACAGAGAACAACGAGGATGGCATTGAAGCTGCCGCCGTTATCAAGCGGCATATGCCGAAAATCAAGATCATCATTGTCACAAGTATGACCTCCTCCGACCTGATCTCAAGGGCACGGGCAGCAAGAGCCGACAGCTTTTGGTATAAGGAGGCCGGCGATGCGGAGCTGCTCACAGTGATGGATCGCACTATGAACGGCGAATCTGTTTACCCGGACGCAACACTTGTTGTGCCCATCGGCAACACCACCTCCGCCAGCATTACGCCGATGCAGCTTGAAGTACTGCGGCTGGTGGTAAAGGGGTATAGCAACCCCGCCATTGCAGAAGAGCTGTATATTAGCGTCAACGATGTCAAATGGCATTTGAGAGAGATCTATCAAAAAACAGGCTACTCTGACCGAGTGAGCCTTGTAGGGGATGTCATCAGCAAGCATTTTCTCGTTCCCGGTCTTTAAAGCATGCACAGCACATAAACGCACTCGATTTGTTCCGGGTGCGTTTTTTTTTTGCGTTTTTTCAAAAAAACGGCAAAAACCTACCCGATCGGGTAGGGTGGATTTTTTGAATATCCGTATAATTAGAGTTGCAGTGGTGGAATTGGCCCTGTTTAAACAGGGAAAGTAGGTGATGATGTGTGCGAAGGGTCATTGTGAACATGAAAAACTATATCTTTGCCGACGCCATGGCACAGGCGTTGCAGGCAGACAAACGCAGCGATTTTACGGTACAGCGGGTGACCATGCCGGAGGAAATAGAAGAGTACAGCAAGCTCTGTGATCCTTATGCCGTGCTGATGGAGGTTGACGGCTATCCTCCCTATGTGCTGGAAGAACGGTTGAAAATCCGGGATGTAATAAAAGCAATTCACCCGAAGTGCAAAATCGTCCTTGTAGTGGATGAAAACTCGGAAAAGGAGATTGCCGAACAGGTCAGACAGGCAAAAAAAGACGA
>ENA-UOOK01004937-UOOK01004937.1-fermentation-metagenome-genome-assembly--contig:-NODE-4937-length-13825-cov-2.451198_pt1 | contig 13825 bp, 11 predicted proteins | sample MGYA00245777_ERZ724023 | MGnify/ENA primary metagenome ERZ724023 (study PRJEB28704, sample SAMN03018312) | fermentation metagenome | biome: anthropogenic terrestrial biome; feature: soil; material... | reverse complement strand
ATGGTATGGGTGTTGAAGGGGTTGTCCCCTTGTATTGGCCATCTTTTGGGCCAACCATGGCTAAATTTGGTTCTGAAGTTGCATTAATGTTTATCGTTGGTTTCGCATTGAATATGTTGCTTGCCAAAGTGACCAAATACAAGTATCTGGCTCTCACCGTTCACTTGCAGATATTCTGGTGCGGTTTCATGACCATTTTGCTGGATGCAGTTGGATTTAGCGGCGCTCCCTTAATCCTTATTGGTGGTGTCATCTCAGGCTTTTACTTCTGGATTGCCACTTGGATCTCTGCCCATTACCTCAGCAGGGATAATATCACTGATGAACATGCTAACTTTGTTCCCAGTGTAGCCGGGATTATCATTGCCGGCACCATTGGCAAGCTGTTTAAAAAGGGTTCCACCTCCTCAGAAGATGTGAAACTTCCCTCTTCTCTAAACTGGTTAAAAGATAACATCGTTGCAATGACCGTAATCATGTTTGTGGTTAACCTAATCTTTGCCCTGATCGCCGGTGTTTCCTATACCCAGGAACTGGCGGGCTCAGTGCCTTGGCTGATGTTTCTCCTCACAGCCTCTTTGGAATTTGGCGGTGCGATCGCTATCATCCTCTACGGTGTGCGGATGTTGCTTGCTGAGCTTATCCCTGCATTCTCCGGAATTGCTGAACGGGTCCTCCCTGGCAGCAAGCTGGGTTTGGACTACCCCACCGTGTATCCCTATGCTCCTACCGCCGTTATGCTCGGTTTCTTGCTTCACCTCTTGGGCTCAATTGTTGCCACAGGGGTTATGGCGGCAACAGGTTTTGCCCCCTTGGTTATCCCCGGAGTGCAAATTAACTTCTTTGAGGGTGCCCTGGTTGGGGTATATGCTAACGCCCGCGGCGGCCTCAAGAATGTGATTATCAGCTCATTTGTAGTCGGGTTTATTCTCCAATTCTGCGTTGCCTTCATCTTCCCTCATACCGGTATGCTTGTTGATCTCAACGCCGCCTATGAGGCCATTGACTACAACACATTTGGTTTAATTATCGCTAAGATTTTGGCTATCTTCCGGTAAGAACTAGCCAAGTAGCGGCAATTAAAATTAGCCGCATATCCATAGAAAAGATATGCGGCTAATTCCTTCATTCTTTAGAAAGGGGGGTATGGCTATTACTGCTCAAGAATTGCTGGATTCAATTCAGCGGGACCACTTCTTGAACTCGATGTTTTCTTCATACCGTCGTGCCCTTGCCTATGCTAAAGAGAAAAACGTTTTGGATTATGGCTGTGGATACGGATGGGGTAGTTTTTACCTTGCGGAAACAGGAAGATTAGTTACGGGATTTGATAATGACCGGGAAAGAATTGCCAGGGCGCAAAACATATTTTCCCGGGATAATCTTGTTTTTACTGGCGATCGGGAATGTTTGCGCCATCAATATGATGTCATCTGCCTCTTTCAGGTTCTCCAATTCTTAGATGCTGATAATCATGGATTGCAGCAGATTTACGACTGTTTGCTGCCTGGGGGAGTACTCCTGCTCAGTTCTAAAAGCTATTATAAGCACCACGTGACCGCAGCGTTAGATTATATGCAAGGCCACGGTATGCAAATACTATTCGACAATCTTTTTCCCTTAACAAAAGAGACGGATTTAGTGGAAATCGGTTTCCGGAGGCCTGCATAGTAAGATAAATGCAGAGGGAGATAATAATGAGCCAATTTGAAAATTTTGAAGTAATTATTTTTGATCTTGATGGCACTTTAGTGGATTCATTAACGGGAGCTGCTAACTGTTTAAATCATGTCTTCAAGAAGCATGGTTTCCCTGTTCTCAAGCCGGAGGCGATTGCCCCCCATGCAAATGACGGAGTCGAAAACATGGTTCAGAGCACCTCAAAGTGTCAGGACAAAGAGCAGCTGCAAATATTGATTAAGGAGTTTAAAGACTATTACCTGCAAAATAGCGAGGCCCCTTGTTACCCGGGGGTTGTGGAAACTTTGAGGGCCTTAAAGAAGAAAGGGAAAAAAATAGGGGTTTTCACAAACAAACCTACGGCGATTGCGGCCAGACAGCTTAAGAGTCCCGGAATCTTCGACCTTTTGGATTTTTATATTTCCGACGATGGCCACACTCCCTTGAAACCCAGTCCCGATGCAATTATTAGTTTAATCGAGAAAAATCATTTCGACAAAAATAAGGTAATGCTTGTGGGCGACAGTGATCCAGACATTCAGGTAGGAAAAAACGCCGGCATAAAGACCTGTTTTGCGGCCTATGGTCTTGGGATTACCAATAAGGACTTGGTCCCAGACTTTTCCATCGGAAATATATCTGAGCTAATCTAATATAAAGGTGATGCTTCATGGTCCTTCTAAATGCCCGTTCACTGGAAATAGTACGCATGCTGATAGGGGCGGATAAGCCGTTAACGATTAGGACGCTGGCTCAGAAACTTCAAGTCAGTCCCCGCACAATTCGCAACGATTTAGACAGCATTGACTACTGGCTGGGGAAAAATGGACAAACCATTATTACTCGAAAGCCAAAGGTAGGCATATCCCTTGAGGCGGATATTGATAAAGTATCCGGGTTAATTCAAAAAAGCATTCCTATTTCTCTTATCCGCAGTCCTCTCGAACGAGTTCAATCTATTGTAGGCATGCTTTTATGGACAAACAAAGAAGTGCGCAGAAAGGATTTGGCGGAGAAGTTTCAAGTCAGCGATGGGACAATTTCCTCAGATATCAATATGGTCAAAGAATGGATGAATTCCAAGGGAATTAATTTGGCTTTGGACTCGAAAATTGGCCTTTATGTTGACGAGTCGGAAAACAAAATTCGGCAAGGCTATTACGTGCTCTTGCAAGACATTCTCAGCCTTGATAAGAATAAAAATTACTTTATTAAAACCCGGTTTGCTAATGTTGCCAATATCTTTTTGCAATACTATTTGGATGATTTTAGTGCAGTCTTAGATAAATGGCGGGAAGATATTTTACACTGTATCGAAGATATGTGCACTGAAAACCAAATAAATATGTCCGATGACGGGTTTTGCAGCATGTTTATTTTCCTGCTCATCGGTTTAACTCGTTTCAATGCCGGTTTCACAGTGAAATTAAGCGCAGAAGAAAAACATTTTGTCATCTCTCGGGCTGCAGAAATTGATTGCAGCCATATGTATAACTTTATCGAGGAGAGAACCGGGTTAGGCCTTAATGAAGATGAAGAGATTTTTTCAGCTGCCCAGTGGATGTCCCAGGCTAAGTATGGAAAGCATTTGCAAGAGGTATCTATTGAAGATATTAAGATTTCCAAGGAAATAATCGATGCCGTTCAAGACAACCTGGGCATCAGGTTTACAGTGGATGAGAATACTAAAATTTCAATGGCAGCCCATATTAATGCGTTGTTCTATAGGACATTAATGAATATAACCGGCGAAAAAAATGATGAAATCGTCGCCGATATCAAGACATCTTTTGATGATATTTTTGCTGTGGTGCGAAACAAAATGATTGAGGTCTTGGAAAGAACATTGAAGCGCAGCAATATTGCCGATAGCGAAGTGGCATACATTACCATGTACATCATGGTTTCAATATATAAAGGCCTAATGAAAAATAACAAGAAGCTGAGAGTCGTTATCGTTTGCGGGAGTACAATTGCCACTTCCCAAGTCCTGCAAAGCCGGCTAGCCATGGTGTTTTCCAATATTAATGTGGTGAAAACGCTGCCCTATAATGAGTTTGTCACCAGCTCCGAGAAAGACTTGAATTGTGATCTGATCATATCCACAGTGCCGATAGAAAAGTCGGTCTGTCCAAGTATTATGGTGAATCCTCTGCTAAAACCTGCAGATATCACTAAGCTCACCAAGTATTTTATGCTCCAAACTACTCATAATATTGATCTGCGCCAGTATTTAGGGGCGACCATCAATATCGCTTCCAAGACCCTGTCCCTTACCTCAAAACAGGAGATAAAATTGCTCCTTGAACTTACCAAGAACATTACTCATGAAGTCAAGAAAATGAGCTATGTGAACATTCCCAGCTTAAAATGCCTGCTCACCCCGGCGGTAATCGACGTTGGCGTAAAGGTAGCAAACAGCAAAGAGGCAATTAACTATGCGGGCGGAATGCTCATGAGACAAACCCTTTTAAAACAAAGGCATATCAATAAAATTATTAGGCTTAACCGGGAATTGGGCGGTTACATGGTGATAGATAAGGGGGTTGCTTTGCCCCATCTGTTGATTCCAGAGATTGAAGGACCTTGTGTGAGCCTAATAACTTTAGCGGCGCCAGTGAATTTTGGCAATGAACTGCATGATCCTGTCGATGTAGTAATTCTACTTCTGTCAAATAACAAGACTGTGCACATAAGAGTTATTGAGGATATTATTAATCTCCTCAATGATCAGGAAAGGATGGCACGCTTGCGCCAGGCCCAATCCCCGTCTGAAGTAATGGATATTATCACTTAAAAACTGCTCATCTAATCGGCATGAATCATAACGTGCCATTCAATCTAATCGTAGGGATCGCCCTGGTGGCGATCCCGCTCTATTTTGTACCCATAACCACTGAATGAAGGTCTGGTAAATCATAACTGTAGCGGAATCTACATGCTATAATGAAGTCATGGGCATTAACAACCTGATTCGGCCAGGAGAAAATCGTGATCGGGGGAACTGGACTTGCGCCTTTTTATTGCTATCAATTTTGCTGCTGAGACTAAAGATAGACTCTGGGAGGTAAGCCAAGGGCTGCAAAGCTATGCCCTGAAGGGTAACTTTACCCCCAGGGAAAATTTACACTTGACCTTGGTCTTTTTAGGAGAAACTGCTAGGGTTGCTACCGTAAGAGAGGCCATGGACAGCGTTGCCGCCCCGGCATTTACCTTGAGACTGGGCGGCTTAGGGCGTTTTCCCCGCCGAGGCGGCGATATCTGCTGGGTGGGAGTGGACAGAAACGAGGTTTTGCTCGCTATCCATGCTCAGCTCTGCACAGCCCTGGCAAAAAGCGGTTTTCGCCTTGAGGAGAGAGCCTATAAGCCTCACCTTACCCTGGGCCGGGAAGTAGTCCTGGCCAAGGATTTTCTCTGGGAGGATTTTGCTCAGGGGATAACGCCAATGAAGGTGGAGGTTGCGCATATTAGCCTGATGAAATCAGAGAGGCTCAGGGGCAAGTTGACTTATACTGAAATCTATACTGGGGTATTAGGAAATGGAAGAGAAGGAGGAGGACGATGAGTTTTCAGGGATATGTGCAGGTCTATACCGGCAATGGCAAAGGCAAGACTACTGCAGCCATAGGGCTGGCAGTGCGTGCGCTGGGTGCCGGAAAGAAAGTTTTGTTTATGCAATTTATGAAGACCAGAAGCTACAGCGAACATAAGATATTGCCGGGGATCTCTCCCAATCTGACCTTGAAAACCTTGGGCAAACCTTTTTTTGTGATCAAGGAAGGGACGATGCCGGAGGCAGAGCTGGAAAAATGGCGGAAACAGGCGGTCATCTTTCCTCCCGGCCAGCCCCCTCAGGAGTATGTCGAACTGATGCAAGAAGGCATGGCTCTGGCCCGGGAGGCAGTCAGCGGCAGGGAATACCAGGTGGTTATTCTCGATGAACTGGTGGTTGCCCTGCACTTTGGCCTGGTTACCTGGGAAGAAGTTAAATCTTTAATCGAAGCAAAGGCCCCGGAGGTAGAACTGGTTCTTACCGGCCGGGGTGCCAGTGGGGAATTAATTGATAAAGCAGACTTGGTCACTGAAATGCGGGAGGTCAAACACTACTACACCCAAGGGGTAATGGCCCGCACAGGTATTGAAAACTAGGCCCCGTCGGGGACCCGGGGAGGGTTGCCTTTTTCAGCAGCCCTCCCCGGCTATATTCTGTTGCATCTTTTATACCCCGGGGTTATCGCCTGTTTTTTATTCAATTCCGGTCTTCTCTATTACATTTAAATTACGGGGCAGGAATTTGCCCTTATCTAATGGAATCCCTAAAAATGGAAAAATTTATATTTTAGGGGTAAAACTTTGTAAGGAGGGTTAATTCAATGGATTTGCAGAAGTTTACCAGCTTTAAGGAAAAGGTTCTCGGCAACGTGTCCCAAGTAATTGTTGGCAAAGAGAAAGAAATAGAACTTGTCCTGGCAGCCTTTCTCGCCGGCGGCCATGTTCTCCTCGAGGACATACCGGGCATGGGCAAGACCATGCTGATTAAGGCTTTTGCCAAGACCCTGGATCTGCCTTTCAAAAGAATCCAGTTTACTCCGGACTTGCTCCCTGCTGATATCACCGGCATCAACTTTTATAACCAAAAGAGCGGGGACTTTCAGTTTCGGGAAGGGCCTTTGTTTGCCAATATTGTTCTCGCCGATGAAATCAATCGGGCCACCCCGCGCACTCAATCGGCCCTCCTGGAAGCAATGGAAGAAAAGCAAATAACTGCCGATGGAGAAACCAGGAAGCTGCAGCTGCCTTTTATGGTTCTCGCCACCCAAAACCCGGTGGAAACCTTCGGCACCTTTCCCCTTCCGGAGGCCCAGTTGGACAGGTTCTTTATGCGCATCAACTTGGGCTATCCCAACCGAGAAGAAGAAAAGACCATTATCAGAAGAAATATCGGCAATCCTCTGGACAGCATCGAGGCCGCAGTTGCTCCCAGCGAGTTGCAATACGTCCTCGCCCATGTGGCTGAAGTGGCTATTCAGGAAGAAGTAATGGATTATCTCGTTGATATCGTAAAGGCCACCAGAGGGCATGAAGGCATAGAGCTGGGTGTAAGTCCCCGGGGCTCGGTGGCCCTGTTTAAAGGGGCTCAGGCCTATGCAGCCATCAACGGACGGGACTATATTATTCCTGAAGATATTAAGGCCTTGGCCCCCCATATTTTAAACCACAGGATAATTCCCCGGGGAGGCAACAGGCTTGAGACTTCCATAGAAACAATTAAGGGAATCGTGGCTGCGGCAGAGGTTCCCTTGGAGAACTAAACCTATGCACTGGTATCTATTAGGAATAATTGCCGCCACCCTATTAATTAACCACCTGTTTATACACCTTGGTTTTGTCAATTTGACCTACCGCATGGAAATAGCCCGCAAGGTCTATGAGATCGGCGAGGATATCGAAATCTCATCCATCGTCGAAAACGATAAGCCTTTGACAGTTTCTTGTTTAGAGGTTCACGAGCGCTTTCCCGAATCCTTCAAGGTGAAAAGCAATATCTATACCTTATTTGTGAGGCCCTTTCAAAGAGTGCGCAGAACATATAAAGTCGCGGCAAGAAAAAGGGGACTCCATGCCATTGAGCATGTCCACCTTAGGTTAGGGGATTTTATTGGCCTCAAGTCTGACCAGAGATACCTTCAGGTTGACCAAGAAGTCATAGTCCTGCCGGAGAAGGCGAATCTTAAGGAAAGCCTTGTTCCAGTTGGCGCCCTGACCGGCGCTGTCTCCGTCCAGCGCTGGATTGTGGACGATCCCCTGATGACCATCGGGATTAGAGAATATACCGGCACTGAGCCCCAACGCTTTATTCACTGGCCCTCTTCCTTGCGGCATAACCAGCTTATGGTCAAAAAGTTTGATTTTACCACCGATAACAGCGCCATGGTCATTTTGAATATGGAGACGATGAAGCCGTGTTGGAAGCCGGTGGAAGAGGAAATCATTGAAAGGGCGATCTCCTTAACTCGGGGAGTATTTGAAGAGCTGGAAGAAAAAAAGATTCCTTATGGCTTTGCTACCAATGCCTACAACGACAGTCTCCAGCGCAAGGGCTACTTCTACCATCCCGGCCTTGGACAACGCCATCTCGCTGCTTTCCTCGAAATTCTGGGCAAGATCCACTACCGAGTCCCATCCTTCTTTGAACTCACCCTCCGGGACATCAGGAAAATAAGGGGCAATTTTACTACTGCGGTTATCATCACCCCGCGAATTCTCGAGTCCTATATCCAGCCCATCAATTTACTCAGCCGCTCCTTAAGCCGGACAGTGGTGATAGCGGTGGAAGGTGAACACCTGTCCGCCTTAAACAGCAGCATCATCAAGTACGGGGGGAGATAGGAATGGCATATGTGATTTTGCTTGAACTGATTACCGTATTCTCGCTGATGTATTCTTTGCTCCTCCTTTTTATTTCCTTTGCCACTGTCGAAGAAACCTATTTAGTCTTTGTCTGGACAATTGCCGTCTTAATGGTCTACATCCTTGGTTCCCGGAAATCTAAATGGTGGCAGCTGAGCATCCCCCTGATACTCCTGCCCCTGGCAGTGTACAACGATTCCCTTTCTCTAGCTTTTATTCTCTTCACTATCGTCTTTGGTTTCTTGTATGTGAAGACCTCTTTGCGCAAGGGCAGTCAGCGTGAATATGTCAGCAACCTGAAAAAGACCATTCCCCTTTTCTTGGTCGCTACTTATCTCCGTTCCCTTCCCAGCATTCTCTCTCAGGACTCATTAAGCGGTTCATTTGGCAAGGCAGCGCCTTTTCTTATTACCTTCTTTTTATCCGCGGTGATCCTGATCAGATCAATCAGACACCTGGATTCCGGCATGGAACCAAAAAAGCTTCAGCAAGGGAATATCAAGTACTTAGGGCTGATGTTTCTCGCTTCTGTTATAACCGCCTTCACAGGGGTCAGGAATTTTATTTGGTCGCTAATCCAGAAATTGCCCTACTTGGTGGCTTTCCCGGTATATTACTTGTTCAAGCTATCCGACTGGCTGCTCCAGCTGCTGATATATTTACGGCGGGGCAAGAAAAAAGGCCAGTGGCTGCCACATCACGAAGACCCGGGGCAATTTCAGGGGGAAGAACCGTTGGAAGAGTTCGTTGAAGAATACGTGGCCGATACAGGGGTGGCCGATACAATCCTCGGTATACTCTTGCTGGCTGCTGTCCTCTATATCCTCTACCGGCTTTTTGCAAAAACCGGCTCGAGAATAAAATATGAGGGACTGGACTATATCGAAGAGCGGGAGTACATCAAAACCCGAAGGCCAAAGAAAAAAAGGACCCCCCGGGATAAATTCCCCGCAGAGCTCGGGGAGCAAATCCGTTTTTATTACCGGCGCTTTTTAGATAAGCTTGCCCGGAACAAGGTGGAGATCCTGAAATCAGATACTTCACTGGAAGTGAACGAGAAGGCAGAAGCAGTCTTTTCCGCGGGGACAGACAGAATCCGCAGCCTTTACATCGCCAGCAGGTACGGGGAAAAGCCGGCGGATAAGGAGACGGTTGCGGAAATGGAAAGTCTGTATAAAGGATTGTCCGAATACCATTAGTCCACTGTAATAAATTACCAGTATAATTTTTTGCAAATCTAAAGGATTCTGGTATATAATTTTAATACTTGTAGGTTGTCGGCCTGCAGGAGAGGAGGTGAGCCGATGACCATAAGCAAAAATAAATATATCTCTTCAATAATAATTATAGCAATGATCTTTGCCTTTTCGGCGATTAACCCTCAGCATACAGAACCCAGGCTTGTCACTATCATTACCGCCGATGGAGCGCTGGCTGTCAGCACCACCAAGACCCTGGTGGCCGATATCCTGGCAGAGGCAGGAATATCCCTGGACCCTGAATACGACAGGATTGACCCTCCGTTAACGGAGGAATTAAGCTCCGATTATCTTGTCATTGATACGGCGGTAAAAGTCAGGATTAAAGTTGATGGCGGGGAACGAGAAGTGGTGACCTGGGCCAAGACCGTTGCCGAGCTGCTCCGGGAGCAAAAAATTGATGCAGATGGGGATCTGGTCAACTTCCCCCTGGAAACCGGCTTGTCTCCGGGGCTGGACCTCGAGATCATCCGGGTGGACAGGGAATTGGTGAAGGAAGAAGAAGCTATTGCCGCCAAGACCATTTATAAAACCGATGCCACTCTCGCCCTGGGCAAGAAGAAGGTCCAGACTCCGGCCAGAGACGGAAAGAAACAGATTACTTACGAAGTCATCTACCATGACGGCGTTGAAGTCTCCAGGAGCATTATCGGTGAGACAGTGCTTGTCCAGCCGGTGGCGGGAGTAATTGTTAAGGGCACCCGGGCTACGGCTTCAAGAGGCGAGACCAAGGCAGAAACACCGGGGGGCGGCAACACCATTGAAGGGATTGCTTCCTATTACGGCGCAGAACTGCATGGAAACAAGACTGCCAGCGGCGTTCCCTTTGACATGTATGCTCTGACTGCGGCTCATAAGACCTTGGCCTTTGGCACGAAGGTTAAAGTAACCTACCTGGCTACCGGCAAATCAGTAGTAGTTGAGGTTAACGATCGGGGACCATTTACCCCTGGGAGAATCATTGACCTATCCGCCGCTGCCGCCAAGGAAATCGGCTTATACGCCGACGGTGTCGGCAAAGTGCGCCTAGAAGTCTTGAATTAATCAAAAAAAGCTGTCTCAAAATCAGTGTAGCTGATGAGAGTCAGCCTTTTTTCTTATGGGAACCAAACGTTGCCCCAGCATCGCCATACCAATCCCAAGCGTAGGGGAGGGGTCTCCCCTCCCGGATCCAAATTGCCTGCCGCACCGGGCGGCCAAACGTTGCCCCAGCATCGCCATACCATTCCCAAGCGTAGGGGAGGGGTCTCCCCTCCCGGATCCAAATTGCCTGCCTGCACTAAATTTACCCATAAGCAAAGACGCCTGAACTGCAATAATATGTAGTTCAGGCTTTCTTAACCCATAGACAGTAAATGAAGGAAAAGGTTGGAAAGATAGAGAATAATACCGTAGGTGGTGATGTAAGTGTCAGCGGCCATGTGATTTACACTACCCGCCTTATGCGAACAATACGCCAGTATGATCAGCTGGTGATCAGCGACACTGTACGGGACGAAGTTTTCCAACGAATATCGGCGTTGAATATCACAGACCGGGCAGCGAGGAGCAAACATGTTACTGATATCAAGGCCTTTACTGAACCAGGCATGGTTTGTCCAAGGTGCGGAAAAGAATTGGTGCTCAGGAAGGGAAGGTATGGGGATTTCAAAGGTTGTTCAGGGTATCCAAAATGCCGGTTTACTGCGCAAATTCAGTAATCGGGCCTGGACTGTCTTAGAAATAGGAAAAAGGAATTTAGGGTGGAAATAAGGGATAAAAAAAACGGCCTGTGGAGGGGTAAGTATGCATCTGAATCTTGAACAACTAAAGATAATCCAGTCCAGACAGACCGGCCATATACTTGTCCGGGGCGTTGCCGGCAGCGGCAAGACGACAGTAGCTGTACACCGTGCCGAATACCTGCTTAATCATTACTGCCTCGACGACAAAGACAAGATCTTAATAGTCACCTACAACAAAACCCTGATTAAATACCTGAAGCACCTATATGATAAGGTCAATTCAAACTCAGGTTTTCAAGGGGGCCTTTTCGCCGCGGATAAATCAAAAGTGGAGATTAATACAATCGATAGTATTATCTATTCTCATTTCCGCAAAATAAACAAAGAAAAACGCCAATACCCTCAGAAACAGGAAGAGACTCGGATCCTCAAACGCTGTATCGTCGAATTAAAAAAGCAGTACCCCGATGTAAATATAATCGACTTAGCCAATCTTCCCTTCCTTCGCAATGAGATCGACTGGATTAAGTCTTGCAATTATATGGAGCTCAGTGAATATCAGAATGTGGACAGGAGGGGGCTGGGGAGCGGCAGCGCCGAGGGGCCCCAGCGTCTGCAGAAGAACTCTGCCACTCGTGAAGCTATCTACAGACTGATGCTGGCTTATGACGATGCCCTCAAGGCTGAGGGTTTAATCGACTGGAAGAGTGCCGCTCTGGCAGTCCTGGACCAAATGGAGAAGAAGCCGGAGCCGACATATACCCATATCCTCGTGGACGAAAGTCAAGATCTGACCCGGGTGCAGCTGGAGCTTCTCCTTGCCCTGTACCGTCAGACTGAATACAGTACCATTGCTTTTTTTGCCGATACCGCCCAGAGTATTTATTCCCACTCCTGGCTGGTTCGGGGCCGCAGCTTTACCAGCATCGGCCTGGATATGACCGGGAAGAGCGTCAGCCTCAGCAAGAATTACCGCACCACCACCCAAATCTCTCAGGCAGCTTACAGCCTGATTGAAAACGATCAGGAAATTGTTGCCGATGAAAACTATGTCCAACCCAGCCTCATCGATAGGCAGGGCCGGTATCCTGTTATTAGGTGCTTCAGCAATGCCAGACAGGAGTCAGAGTATGTCATCAGGCAGATTCAGGAATTGCTGCAGGAACACAGCCCCAGGGATATCGTAGTAGTTGCCAGAATAGCCGATCAGCTCGGGGAAATCCAGAATGCCCTGGAAGCTAACAGCATTCCCTGCCAGCTCCTGCGCCCCTCGGACGTTAACTTTGTCAGCGACAGCATCAAATTGGTTACTATTCACTCGGTTAAAGGTCTAGAGTTTAAGGTGGTATTTATCATTGGTTTAAATGAGGGGGTAATGCCCTATATTTCTTACCAGGATCCTCAGGATATAGAGAATCAGCAACTGGTGGAAAAGAAATTATTGTACGTAGGCATGACCAGGGCAGCAGAGAGCCTATTCCTCACCAGTTCGGGACGCCCCTCCAAATTTCTTATGGAAATAGACTCCCGTTACCTGCGTCTGTCTACTAAGACCAATCTGAGCACCTTTTATCCCGTTTCTATAGATGACTATCTCTTTTCAGACAAGCTCATAGATATCTATCGCAAGGAGGAAAAGGTCAGACAGTGGTTGCTGAAAGAGTTGATGGAGAAGTATAGGTACCCCTCTTCTTTGCTGGATGTAGAGTACAAGGTAAACAATTTCTCAAAAATGGGCTCGGTGGATATCTGTGTTTCGGTTTACCGGAAAAACAAAAAGACCCCCTATATTTTTTTAGAGGTCAAGGCTCTGGGCAGCGGCATTGAAGAAGGCCTAGCACAACTTAAGAGCTACATGAGCGCAGACAAGCACTGCTGCTATGGCGCCGTTACCGACGGCAACGATTTTCTGGCGCTGGATGCCGAACTCAATGAGATCGAAGATATCCCCATGTTTAATTACAACATGCTTCCTTCCAGCCTGGAACAGTGGAAATTTAGTTGCCTGCGCAGCAACAGGCATTTCCGCTTGGAACGAGACAGCGATAACAAAGCCCAGCTTGCCGTCAAGGACGGCAGTGAAACTCAGTATTTCCAAGAGCAGGAACTCAAGGTAGTCCAGACCTATGAGGGCATCGCTGCCGGAAACCCGATCTTCGTTCAGGGCAAAAGCGAGGCCGAGTTCTACCTCCCCAAAGAGTGGGCTTTAGATGATTGTTACCTGCTAAAAGTCTCAGGAAACAGCATGACCGGCGCCGATATTCATGACGGGGATTATGTCCTTGTCCGCAACCGGCAAGTGGCGGCAAACTGGGACATTGTCGCCGTCACCCTTGATGATGAAGCCACCCTGAAAAGGTACTCCCGTATGGGTGATTCCGTCCTCCTCATTCCGGAGAATAAGGAGTATGAACCCATTCAGCTTCAGGACAACCAAGCAAGGATAATGGGCGTGGTGGTCGGCATATTGCAGAGGGAGTTCGTGGAAAGCTAAGGAAGAATGAAAATAGCAATAGCTCTTTATTATTAATTTCCTCCGAAGAGATAGAGCAATATTATGCATTCACTTCCTGGTGGAATTAGAGTATATTGAACCCAGATTCAGCGGTGTTGCTCAAGAATTCTACCAAGGAGGTAATAATGAAATTGCGGAAAAAGAAATTAGTTATACTAGCCTTTTTGGTTGTGGGGCTTTTAATCCTGACATCTTGCACTTTTAAATTTGGCAACCTTCCCGAGGGCGTTGACACT
>ENA-UOOK01004936-UOOK01004936.1-fermentation-metagenome-genome-assembly--contig:-NODE-4936-length-13830-cov-4.867514_pt1 | contig 13830 bp, 15 predicted proteins | sample MGYA00245777_ERZ724023 | MGnify/ENA primary metagenome ERZ724023 (study PRJEB28704, sample SAMN03018312) | fermentation metagenome | biome: anthropogenic terrestrial biome; feature: soil; material... | reverse complement strand
ATAAAATGTACTTTATGAGTCATCAGGGTCACGCTCTTCACGCGCCAGCTGCGCTGGCGCGGTTAAGTGCCTTCTGTGCTCTTATTATGTCGAATTGGTTTTTCTGGTTATCATATTTCTGTGAGTATTGCCATTTCTGGTGTTGTTGACTATCTGGATATGCATCATCGCCTACATATGTGATGTCGATTGATGTTCTGAATCTATCTGTTTCGTGTTTTCGTTCAAATTCTACACACGTGTCTACCATCGTTAACACATCATCTCTAACATCATCGATATCGCTTCCGGCTTCGCCGGAAGCGTATCTGTTGTATTGTCTTTTTGCTGATGAGTTGCATTCTCGTAATAGTTCATGTAAAATTGATGGTGATTGTGATGGTGATTGTGATGCGCTCATTGCGCATCACCACCAACGATGTTCTCGAAGAGTTCATTGGCGTTCATTTGGATTGGGTTGTACAATTTGATTGTGTTCGGCCAGAATCTACCTGCGAACTCGCGGGTGGTTATTGATACTACCAATGCTTCCGGCAGTTCTGTCCATCCATCAAATGTTGAAAGATTTGGATTGTCTTCAATTGCATGGATTTTGTTGATTTTTACTCCCTGGTTGGCGATCAGTTGAATTGCATTTCTGAATGCGATTCCTTTCTGGTCCAATTTGCCTGTCTCTGGATTCTTCTTGAAGAATCCTCTGATTGTGGCTATTCTGACCTTTTCTTGGTCGTTTGCGAACACCAGTTTCAGATGTATTGCAATGTCTGCACCAGTTTTATACATCTTATGTTGGATTGCTGCTCCTAGCATTGATGCTATGGCGGTCTCTTTACCAAATTCCGCCCAAATGCTGTTCTCTCTTTGAGCAGTTTCTACACTGCTCATTATGTCATCGATGTTGTTCATGTTGTCCATTTCTACTTCTACATTTACATTCAGTTTCTTACCAGTCTTTTTAGCCATTTCAAATCACTCCATTATGTGCTCGCATCTATTTCTAAACTTTAGAACGCACCCGCCTTCATACCATCGCGCCCCCACCCAGGGGGGCGCTTGGTCCCGCAGGACCGATGGTTTGAAGAAGCTGGGTGCGTTCCCAATTCACGCAACGCGCCCGCAACGTCGCGGGCGCGGAACATTTACTTCAGTTCTTCTTTTAGTCCTTTTTCTACTGCTTCGATGAACATTTTTATGTATGTTTTTAGTTCATCCATGTCTTTAATATCATCTACTTCTATGTTTCTTCGGATTGTTTCCTGTTTGCTTGTTCCATCTGCTTGTTCTGTCAACAGAAATATCGATATTGCGACTTTTGCATCCATCGTATAGTCGATTACTACATTTTTCGTCATTTACATTCACCTCGTATCATTCGCGCCCGCGACGTCGCGGGCGCGAATATTGCATAGTATCACATGCAATTTACATATATGTTTCACCATATCGTTTTGTTGATCTTCACACATCAGTTCGTAAATTATGCGTATTTCTGCTAGAGTGTCATTTATCACTGTAGTTGATATTGTTGGTACGTGTAGAATGGTTTCTGTGCTCCATATCACATCTGATAGATATTCTTCTATTTCTTCATACAGATGATTATAGTCATCTATATCGTCGCCGAAATAATTTTTGGTATTTGGTATTATTTCGACTAATTTTTTCTTTGATTCATCTGTTAGGTAGTCTATCTTTTTGCAACAATTCCACATTTACATTCAACTCCTTTTAAATTCATTAAAAATGGAAACAGTTAGTTGTCAACCACTTACATACTACTAATCAAACGATAAATGTCACGCGCCCGCAGCGGCGGGCGCGTTGCATATCACTTGATTGGGATTTGGGAGTGGTGGTTCAAATGGATGGATGTATTTGTACTCGGCTGGCTCGATGAGCCAGCCGGTGTAATAAAGGGGAGCTTTGTCTTTGGACATCACTTGACCTATTGATTTTGACTTCAGCCTAGTTTCGATTGCCAATACGCCGCCATTTTGGTCGTCGATTACGACTGCCCAGCAATGGCCCGCTCCATAGTAGGGGCTGGATTTGTTGTAGTTCAGATTGTTCGCAACTCTTGTGTCATACCCCATCTCTGCGAGATATAACGCGGTTGCTCGGCTTGTTTCCGAGCAGTCGAAGATATTATCTTCGATGTTCACGTTGAATGTTTTGTTTTCTAATAGTTTTTCGATTTTTTCGACAAGTGATGAGTTGTTTGTCATTGGGGCATCTTCGATGATGATTCCCATTACACCGGTTTGTGATTGGGTTATTTCTATCAAGGATTTGTACTCACCCCACGTTATATTCTCTTGTGGCGTGGCGGTTGATGTTTGGCAAGCAAGGATCGACAATATTAGGACTAAAGTTGTGAGTGTTAGACCAAATATCAGTGCTGTTGCTGCAACTTTGTATATATTCGGTACTTTTTGATACGTGAACGCGTATAACGCTGCAACCATCACTAGTATTACAAAGATTGCACACATTTCTTCTTGGTACATCATTTTTTTCACCTTTTCCAATTTTTTGGACGATTTTGTCTGGTATTTCCAGATTTTTGGACGGTTTTTTGGGGGTGCTATTATAGGTCACTCGCCCCAGTGCGAACCCCCAATGTTTCCTGGGGCCAACCTTGATGATCCACAGAGGTCCATTGTGCGGACCAATGTGACCCACGCCTTCGCCCCAGCCCCGTGCGGACCCGTCCGTTCTTTCACGTGGTGGCCTGCTGGCGTTTCAGCCAGCAGGCCTGTGCGGACCATAGTTCCTCACTGAGACTAACTGAGATCCCATCAATCGTTTCTCTTTTTTCCATGGCTTGTCAACTCATCTACCAGAATGTTCTTCAGTTTCATCGCTTGTTCCATTTCTCCTTGCCCCATCAATCCAATTATCTCACATGTTGTGTTCAAGTGTTCCACTGCATCTTTACGCGTCTTATCATTATCCCACTTATCTATCAACACGGCTTTCGCGATGATAGTCAATCCCTCTGCCACGTCTCCTATTTCGTTTATCCTATTCTTCTCAGCACGTTCCAATGTACATGTCATCTTAACTCACCTCATTTGCCATGTCAGGTCTTTGTAGCTCAACTTTCTTCTATCTGGCAACACACTTAGATCTCAGTGTCCGAACCCTCGAATTTGGGGCTGTCACAGTGGTTCTCAGTGATGGTCACTTGCTGGTATGGGTTTTCTCGGGCGTTTACAAAGTATTTCTCGGCGGCGTCTAACGATTTCAGGTAGGTTTCGTAAAGATCAGCCACCTGGTCATACTCTTCCTTACCGATTAAGCCCACTAATCCACATATCATTTCCGCGTGGTGCCAGGCGATTAGCTTGGTGTCCTCCTTGTCATGTCTCGTCTCCAAGACGTGCATCAAGGCAAATAGCTCGTCTATGCACCATCTTATAGATCTTATTCTTGCGATCTCTTCTTCAGTCAACATTGCTAATCACATGTCTCCTAACTATATGACAGTTTTCTTCCTCTGTTACAAAAAAAAAAATAAACTGAATTACCATGCTATGTGGCTATGTCATTGAACATTTCACCGAGCGTTGTAAGTGCTTGATCCATCTTTAATACAGAAAGGGCTCGTTGCATTTCAGTTAGTTCCAGTGTGAATGTGTCCAAAAACAACTCGTCGTCACAGTTGTTATACAGGTACTGCATATTAGATGCAACTTTGCGTTCGAGCATGTTCGCCACGACATTGATGTCATGCCCAACTAGGATGCTTGGACGGGACATATGTTTCAGCAGGGGCGACCACGAGTTTGTGATCATGGTGCATCTGAACTGACTGTACCAGGCATTGCGCCCACCGTGTTGAAGAGCACGGACCGATGAAGTCTTGTAAGACATTTCAGAAAACCTCCTTTAAAGGTTCAATCAAACCGAAACAGTCACCTCTTTTACCCCTCATATCCCTACTAATCAACTCATATTTCTTCTACATACTCCTATCTACACCTCCCAACTTCCTGGCACTTTCGTACCATTCCATGACCATTCATGTATTGTGGTCATGCGTTTCATGACACGCCAGAGTTTGTTTTCGTCATAATCTTGTAGCAGCCCATCGATGTAGCACGCCACATCACATACTTCCACCGAGAATACGTCGCGGTGGTCAGTGAGTTCCGAGATGCGTCTCTCTGTGTCATCAATGTATCTCTGGATGGCATCGCGTATCGAGACACTCCCAACATTGATCATGAACACGATGTCATTTTCGAATTCCGATTCGTCGTACTCATCATCACAGCCAAACAGTATTATACCCAGGTATTCCAAGTCTACACGCAGGTCATCGTAGCGTTCCTCGCGCAATGATTCCAGAGCGTCTTCATACGCAGGCACGAATTCTGCCATTAAGTCGCGACCTAAGCGAGTGCTAGTGTTTATTTCCGACATGGCGTCACGGCATTCGACCAAGAACGTTTTAGCCATCGACTCGAAGCTAGTGTTCAATACATTGACGTTCCATTTCGACACAGTGTTCATTCCATCTACCTTCATTTTATCCGAGTACATTTCCAAGTCACCTCAATTAAATTCACTCAACCCCGAAACAGTCCCAGCTCCTACCACTCACATCCCTGCTAATCAACTCCCATTTCCATCTCACCTACCCATATTAACCTCCTCACAACTCTATCCAATCCCATCTTAACCCCATTTCTTCCCAACTTATTCCCAACTTCCTTCTATCTCTTCTCTCTTCACCCTAGCCCCTATTATAGCCCCGGAGGAAAAACCGATAAAACCCAGCAAAAAAACAGAAAAAATCAACAAATCTACGCAATAATATGATAATTACAAACAGTAACGTACACTGAGCTGAATGCAGAAATCACTCTGTTCAATTGCAATACTCACTGTGACTACACTCTGAATGCAGCGATCAATCACTTTCATAAATCGCCTCAACATTCAGGCCAAACTCCCGAATATAACTATCAACCCGTTTCTTAATTAAATATCAGGCGTCCTCTCGAATCGAAATTTCGCTATCAAGGGTTACTCTCTAAAGAAACTCCCATAATCAACAACAGGCGGCACTTTTCAAAATCGATAGGAAGCGCAACTTTTGGCAGCTAGATAGCGATTCTCTGCACAACCCCATCTATATAGTGAAAAATCACTATCAACCCGATTTATATTTATTTACTTGGCGGCCTTGGTGTTGTCATTTTCGATAGGAAGCGCAACTTTTGACCTCTGCATAGCGATTAGTTGCACAAGGAAATATTATAAATGTTCGTTCATGTCCATTCAGTGACAGGCGACCTTGTAGTTTTTGAAATTTCATGTCTCATTCTCTCCGACCCAAAATTCCCCATTTCCTAAAGTTCTTGACCTTTTTCTCGTCCAGCATTTTGTGATAACTTATGTATTGGAACGCCGGTCGGATGTGTGGATCGTTCGTGTTCCCTGGACTTATCCCTTCCATTATTTTCCGCGATGTTACATAAACCCCGCTCCGGCGACACTTTTCTCTTACAAATGACATTATCTTCTCTACCCATGTCAGAGTCTCGGCGTCATCCACGATGTCATCAACTGTGTCTCGCAGCTCTATCAACTTCTCTTTTCCTGTCTCGAAATGAACCCCGGTTTTCGTTTTCACCATCCTATCGCAACCGTCTCTTTTCACTGTTCCTCCCACGTTCAGCGACTTTATCATCAACGCCAGTTTCTCCGGCTCGATGATCATCAACTGAGTGTTTGATAGATATTTTTCAACTTTGTGCATATCGTCTGCTGGCATCACCACAACTTTCATCGTCTCGATGTCGTTCCTTAGTGTCGGGGATATTCTTAACACTGAGTTCGTCGTCTCGTCTGCAACAATTGCTGCTGCAATTCCTTTATCTGCCACCGACCAAAACGGTTCGGCGAAATTGCAGCCATGAACAAACATCAGGTTATATTGATCTACGTCCAGCCCTCTCGAAATGACTGAGTTCTGATAAAATATTGCTGGTTCGCCTGCCAGATATTTTGCTTTCATTCCTCCTTCACGTTCTTTGTTCAATCTCGACGCGCCTTTAATTGCTGCGGCGGCGTTTGATTGTTCTCGTTTGGAGCCGGTGAGCACCAGGAAAGGCATTCGTTCTTCTGATTCCGCCCCTCCCCAAAGTTTCGCTGCGGTTCTGATCACGAGTTTCTGTTGTTCACTATGATTCCCTCGCAGAATGCCGTCTGCTTCTACCCCGATTACCACGAATCTGTTGTCGTACCTGAACTTTCCTACTTCGACTCTTCGTCCTTCAAATTCTTTGACGAATATCGCCCCTCTTGTTGCTCCAATCACTATTATTTTTTCTGCTTCTTCCATCCAATCCATATCATAACATGTCTGTCGTTCGTCGCCCAATATGAATATCGATCTATGTCCTCCACCACGATTTATTATTCGTACTGGATTTTCTCGGTAGATGTTGCCCAAACATTTCACACATTGATTGAAGTTCAGTTCTTCTCCGTCTTTCTTTCCATCTTCGTCTCCTGATCTAACTTCGATGTGTCTTGGCTCGAAATCTATTATTGCGTTATAGATTTTGGCTGATATTGTGTCAATATCTTCTCCACTCACTGAACCTGACTCTATTATTTGCTCGATCTCTCTCATTTTTAGTGCATATTCTTTGAACGCTGGTTTTTTTCGATGTTTTATTATCCTGTCCAGATCATTTTGCAGTTCTGCGCTCTTTGAGATGTAGTTTTTGTTTGACACATCACCGCGAGTGTTCTTAATGCGTGCTATTTCTATTGACCCAGCATAAAAATGTGATAGCGTTGGTTCTTCATCGAGTATCACCATCTTTCTCGGTACGATTCTCCCAATATTGTTCACCACCGTGAAACAATATTGTGCATATTGTTCCGCTCTCTTCAATGTGCTGTATGGGCACATATCTTTGGGTATGTCTTCGACTGTTAAAATGCCTTTTTCTTTTAGTAGCTTCATTGCTTTCGCGTTGTCTGCGAAAAATGTGTCTTTCGTTGTTCGTAAAATGCAGTTCTCGCAATCTCCGTTGTATCTACATGCGCCTGGCTGGTTCATCCCTACCACCCAAACAGCACCAACCATTCCTATTTCACGGGCGATTTTAATCGCGTGTTCAACAACTGCGTGAGTGTGTGTGATATAATTTCCTTCACCAAACTTCTTTAGCCACACTACTACTTTGTGCGTCTTTCCAGTTCGAGGTGGAGCCACAAGTTCTATCACATAACCGTCCGGTATCTCGTTTGGGATCTCATCTACTTCATCTGAATCCAGTTGAATCTCTACTGTTGGAGCTTCAATCACTTCTTCTTCTAAAATACCCAGCTCATATGCGCGTCTAATTGTTTTCTTTCTGTCTGCTGAACTCAATCGTTGCCCGCACGAAATGATTCCCTCTTTCATTGCGAGTAGTTCAACCCATCCACCACCACAGTTGTGATGAAAACAATGCCAAATTCCTCTTGATGGATTTAACGAGAAGTTCTGTCCTCCTGATGACGCATGAAATGGGTGCGTTCCCTTGAACTCCGTTCCCCATTTTCCGTTGTATTTAACAACGTTTCCGCGCGGTGTTGCTATTTGGGTGATATCAACATCGTCATATTTGTATGTTCCATTCTCGTCTCTTCTCAATACTATTTCGCGTGGTTCTATTTCATGTTTCTCTATTATCAGTGGTTTTATTATTTCTAGTAGTTCGTCACAATCCATTTCTGCGACTGGTGCGTCATTTTCTATTTCATATCTCTTTCCCGACTTGTGAATGCATCCCGGACCTAACGCAAAACTCCCTATTGATTGAATTTCTCCCAGATGCAATCTTTCGTTTGGATGATTTGGATCTTTTAGCGTTGGGTGATGTAGCGTTATTTTCTTGTTCAGCCCTTTCACTATCATCCAAAAGTGTTTTCCAATTGATGATGTTCTCCCCGTTCGTACTGTGAATGTATCTGGCAGCTTTTGCACTATTCCCATTTCATGCAATATCTCGAACTCGTCTGCATCGAAACATATCACACTTGCTGATCCTGTCACGATACCATAATTTCCTCCACCGCGCAGATGTCCTAGTAATTTTGGTGAGTTGATGTCATAATTTTTGTCTTTGTTCCATCCTTTTTCCTTTGGCTTCTTCTCTTCTCCTTTCTTTTTGCTTATCAGCATGAATCTTATTCCATTCAACGTTGCTAATTGTTGTGGAATTGTGATTGATGAAAATCGTGCGATATTTTTATATACGATGTGAGACTTCTTTTCATTGTCCTGTAGGACCACCATAGGTTGCTTGTTGGGCATTAGATAACACCTCGTTGGAGATTGCCTTGGAAGGGCACGGCAGTGCCCTTCCACACCTCATTTTCATACATCGATACGATATTTTCCAGGTTTGCCATACTCCCTAAGATACCATCCTGGCATAAGACCTTTTTCCGAGTTCCAAGAACTTTTCCCCTTCCTCTTCGAGTTCGTCTTTCTCAAGTTCGATTATATCCGCGTTATTTCGTCTTATGTACCATATCTGCCCTTCCTGTGCTTCTTTTCCTTCTGCTAGCATTCCCAAGTAGTATGCCCCCAGTTGTATTCGATGAGACTCCTGTGGTCGTTTCGAGCTTTTCCAGTCTCCTATCACTATCATTCCGTCCACTGGTCCGAAATAATCGAGTGTTCCCGCTGCCATAACGATTCCATCTTCGTCGTGTCTCTCTACCACAACTGTGTGCTCTGTTATGTTTGGTGTCCCGATGTTTAATCCCAGGTTCAGCCATTGCTCTACGCGATCATCCAGTTCTTGCGCCATCTCCATGTCGCACCACTCGCTTAACTTGAAATTTTTTGGCACTTCCTGGTGCGTCCCTGTCACCAGTTCCTGAATTTTCATGTGCATGAATGTGCCGTATATTGCGGCCTTCTTTCCTATGCTCGGCCAGTTTGGTGTTCTCTCTTTCCAAGCATCCAGCGCCATATGTGGCATTTCTTCTTTTAGGATTGTCGTAATTGATTTGTATTTTTTTCCTCCTATGTGATAATTACCCAGTTCATCTCGTAGTTCCTGGCTCATCTGCTTCCCTCCAATTTTTTCTGGTATGCGCGAATATGACGTCCTGCCGTTTTTCCACATACACCGAACTCTTTTCCTATCTCGCTTTTTAGATATCCTTGTTTCCACATCGCGTACATCAGCTTTTCATCGTTTTCACTTACTCGCTTCCACCTAGTTTCTCTTTTCGTTGGTTGGTATCTTGTGTCCATTCTATCTCTGTTCCGATGGTGCCTATTCCTTTTATAGTTTATGCTGAACATCCACTAAATCCAATCATAATCTTTATATTCTAGTGCGATATAGTGTATTACATGCGCCAAGCAATGTTTATATCAAGGGTCGATAAGCAGTACCGCATTACCATCCCAACCGCTACTCGTAAAGTTCTCAAAATATCACCTGGTGACTATTTTGAAGTTTCCATAACTAAAGTTTCTGACGACGAGGTTGCAGTAGAAAAGTAAATATCCTAGTAGTTTCATTTATGTTATTTGTGCAGGGATGTTCGTTCCCGTCCCTGACCGCAAATGTCTGCGTCGGTGTCGTCTCTGGCCGGGGAGGGGAGTTCTCCTTCTTTGCCCTCTCCGGTATCCCGATTACTCAACTCGTTAGCAACACGGTTACTTTATCTGGCGTTCCATCCAGTGACGGTATCTCTACATAAGCCCACAGGTACTTTATCTCGTTTGGCTTTATGTTTTGTCTTGCCTCGCTTCCGAGTGTTTCAAAGAGTACGTTTCCATCTTCGTCATACACTTTTACTCCCACTCTTCCGTACCATGTTTTGTCTCCGATGTTTCTGAACTCGAATCCAAATGTGTTCTCCCCCACTGCAATTTCATTTATCGCAGTTCCTTTCGTGTTCATCGTTGGCTTTATCAATGCTCCTATTGGTGTTGTCACTTCGATTTCTTCTGGTTCCTCTTCTTCTTCATTCTCTTCTTCTTCTTCGCTTTCTATTTCTTTTAGTATCACATATCTGCTTGCTGTTTTTCCTGCATATACTACAAACGACGCATCTTGCGACACATATCCATCTTTTGCCACTGTTACTGTATGTGTCCCAGTGTTTAGTTGTATGAATGTATCAGTTTCTCCAATTATTTCTCCATTCTCTATTACAATAGCTTTGATTGCTCCAGGAGTGCTTATTAGCACTCCTTGGTTTTCAAGTTCTTCTTCTTGCGTTGTCGTGCAATATCCTATTTCGTTTCGCAGAAATTTCATGTCGTCTGGATATAGTGTCAATTCTTTGTTTAAATCCATCCAAGACGCTCTCATCCACGATTCGTTTGTTATGCACCCTTCGTCGTTCCCTACTGCAATTGCTAGGTCTTTCTTTCTTGAATCGTAAATCATACCACTTCACCTTCTATTGGTGTTCCATCTGATGATAGTAATGTCACTTTTCCCGCGTCTACTAATGCTTGTGCCGAAGATATGTCTCCATTTACCAGATGGTAAATGTACATCACATCTTCTGCTGTTATCATCGTTGGCAATTCTATCGCAGTCGATACTAGTGTGTCTGCATATGTCTTCCATTCGTAGTTGCTTGTTCTTCTCATCTTGTATATACAGAACAGATAGAGATACATTTCTTTTGTCAGATATTGTATTCCGCCTAATCCGTTGATGAACGTTGATATGCTCGGTGGAATTTTTGACAATGTTATTGTCTTTGCCACCGGGTAATTTCCGATTTCTATTGGCGTTTCTCTTGATATGTATCCGCTTGCGGACACTTTTATCGTGTATGCTCCCTTTTCTAGCGTGATCGAAGTGTTCACTGGTCCCAGTTCAACACCTGTTGCAGTGTTTGTCACTACTGCATCATCTACGTTGCATTCTATGTACAACACGTTTGTGTCTTTTTCTTCTGTCGTTGTTTTTGTTCCACTGGTCACGTATCGTACTGTTGTGTATCCACCGCTTCCTCCCCCGCCGCCTCCACCTCCCCCGCCTCCGAGACTTTTTATGCCCGATGTTTTAGTTGCTCCTACCTTATCGCACAATGTTCCTGAACAATTCCACCAATCTTTGTTCAATGGGTCTGAAATACCGTTTTCTTCCAGTATCTTTGCGTATTCTTCCGCAGTTTTCCCATCCAGTGCTCCGCTCAGTAATAATTCTGCGTATTTCGCTCGGTTGAATGTCCATTTCCCGCTATCATAATCAACTTTCTTATCGAAATCTGATAGTGTTTTGTCGTATCCTCCCTTACCTCCGTTCAGTGTTGGATTCCACACCGATCCCTTTCCATCGGCCACGTTGAACGTGTGTTCTTTTCCAAGTTTGTCTTCCCATGTCATTGTTCCATATGTTGTTCCATACTGCTGACTTATTTTCACATTTTTGATTTCTTGCGTCCTGTAATCGTCATTATACTTGTCATACAGTCTCAATGCTTTATCTGATACTACGCTCGCTGGTGAAACTTCAGATCCGAATGCATAATTTACTCCCCATTTATTTAGTTCGTTTAACGTTTTTATCAGGTCCGTGTTTATTCCCTTCTCCATGTCCTCGGCCATTTTGTCTACTGTTTCTTTTGCTCTCTCGTGCCCCGATGCTACAAACACTGCTATTTTCTCTGGTGTATCGTTTGTTGTTCCTACTCCGTAATATGGTGTTATACCTGCTTTCTCGGTGTCTGATATTAGTTTCTCTATGTCGAATCCCTGGTTCTTCTTTTCGTTCTGCGCAAATTCCAATGCAGTTCTATTTGCGCTAACGTTGTCATTCATATCTCCGCTCATTATTTGGTACAACAACACCGCGCTGTTTGGCGTTGTTCCCTGTATTGCATCGACAGCAATTGATCGTGCGTCGTAGTTGTTCTCTACATACGACCAAAATTCTTCTGCTCCCGGTCCAGTCCATCCCATTTTAGCATATGTTGCAATTGTTGATTCGTACATGCTCTTATCGTTGTCTTTTAGTTTATTCATCACATAATCGAATCCATTTTTGTCTCCTTCTTCGAATCCTAGTTCTCTTGCCATGTATTCGACTGTTACTACACCAGTGTCTGTTAACATGTGCTCGCTTTCTAATCTCTTAATAGCATTCTCCCTGACTGTTGGATTCGTACTGTCCAATGCAATCCTCAGTACATCTGGTGACAATTCTTTTTCTGTGTTTCTTAATTCAGTGTTGAATGCTTCTGCGTTATATAGTAATGCAAATATTTCTTCGTTTGACATTCCTTTCTCGGCCAATATCTTCCTCGCTTCTTCTATCCCCCCCGCCGTCGTTAATATTGCATTTGCTGTCACAACTTTGTCCATACTGAATGCTTCGTTTATTTCTTTCAATGATGCACTGCTCAAGTTGCTGCTCAGATATTGCTTGATTACTGCATCTTCCATTCCCGTTAGATTCGCGTATTCAGTCAAACTCGCGTTTTTATCTATGTTCTTCAGGCTTGCGAAGTCTTTGTGCGCATTTGCTATCTGCTGTTTCTCTTGGTATGTCATTGCCTCTGACAGTGGTATCGTTGTGTAATATCCTCCCGTCACTGCCGTGGTCCCTGCTATTCCAGTTGGTACTCCTATTGTGTCTGTCGCTTTTCCTCCCCAATTCATCACTGATTGTATGAATGTCGGATTCTCCTTTTTCCATGTACTGCTTGTTAAATCTCCTAGTCCCATTGCATTCATCTTCGATTGCGATATCACTCCATCTCCCATCAGATGATGTTTGTATGCCATCACTTCTACTGCGCTCATCGGTCTTCTGAATGGTGTTTCGTCTGATGAGAATCCTTTTGCACCATATATTTTTTCTCCGTACCTGTTTATCCAACCGACATCGTTATCAAACAATGCCTTTTCATTTTCTCTGTATATTTTCAACCGTTCGCTTTCGGTTGTTTCGCAATATCCAGTTGGTGACGTGTCACATTCTCTTGCAAGTCCTCGGTCTATTAGATGGTTGTATATGTCTTCTAAGTTCCCCAGTTGTCCCATGTTACTTGCGTATGCAGCAGATGTCATTCCCTGGAAGTATGGCCCGTATATCGGCACTTTTCCTACCATTTCGTAGAAACGTATCAGGTTTTCACTTGATGTCAACGTTGCTTTCTGTATTTCGTCCTTTCCAAAGTATTTTGACAACAGTGTTTCCGCCGTATCTTCATATCTTTGAAATGATCCGAACTGGAACGTTGATTCGAATGCCTGTTGCTGTTGGAATGACGCTTCGTAGTAGTATCCAGGAGCCTTCAGTAATACGAACGTTACTATGCCCGTTCCTGCCACTGCCATAGCTTTCTTACTCGTCAGTATTTTGAATGCGTTGCCTCCGCTTATTGCTCTTGCCATGTCCGGTTGTGCTATCGTGTCGAATCGTCGCATTGCCACTGATATCGCGTCCCATCCCTGCGGAGATATCTTGTTCAGTATTGCTCCTACTGATTCCATGTCAGTCAGTTTTGGTGATTCTCCGTTCAGCATTCTCGCGATCAGATCTTCTTCGTCTGCATTTAGTTTCTTTCCCAACAGTGCGTCTGTTTTCCCAAGTGTCTGTGATCTTGATTCCACTTCGTTTGCGACCTTATTTACTTCTCTGCGCAATAGTTCATCTGCAACGTTGTTTCCGTATGCGCGTTTCAGCGTGTCATATGTCGCTTTTTCTTTTCCCACCGGAAATCCATCAAAGTTCCTTATTGCATTTGATTCTTCTACCCACTTTGCTGCGTCCACTTGGTTCAACGTTCCTGCACTCAATTGTGCTCTTGCTCTTAGTAATGATTCTG
>ENA-UOOK01004935-UOOK01004935.1-fermentation-metagenome-genome-assembly--contig:-NODE-4935-length-13831-cov-9.209567_pt1 | contig 13831 bp, 9 predicted proteins | sample MGYA00245777_ERZ724023 | MGnify/ENA primary metagenome ERZ724023 (study PRJEB28704, sample SAMN03018312) | fermentation metagenome | biome: anthropogenic terrestrial biome; feature: soil; material... | reverse complement strand
GATATATAGTTTTCTTTAGAGATATATTCGTTTGGAAGTTGACGGCTCTCACCTCTCGCCTTATCGAGATAGAATTTCGAAGACAAAAGAATTCAAACGAAAGAAAATCAAAATGAAAAGGAATATAGATAACGAAGAACTCACATACTGAAAAATGGGAAGCAGCAAATGAACAGGTTTAATAAATGAATCAAAAAGGATAATAAATATCCAGTAAAAATTTAAGAGTAAAGTAAATTTAAGTATTAATTTAATTCAAAAAAAGAAGGGAAACCGATATAAAAATTCAATTTTTTGCATTTTTCAGTTTCCCGATAGAGGTGATACTATCGTTCCCATAATTCAAGTTGCACTTGATCTTCTGGAACTTGACCGCTCAGTAGAGATTGCAAAGGAAGCAATCGCAGGAGGGGCGGACTGGATAGAAATAGGAACTCCCCTGATCAAGAGCGAGGGCATGAATGCAATCCGCACCATGAGGAAAGCTTTTCCGGACAGGACAATTCTTGCCGACATGAAAACCGTAGATACCGGAGCCATGGAAGTGGAGATGGCGGCAAAAGCCGGTGCAGATGTGGTAATTGTTCTCGGCAGTGCTGATGACTCTACAGTTCTTGACGCACTCCGTTCAGCACACAAATATGGGGTCAGGCTGATGGCAGACCTGATCTCAGCTCCTGATCCCGTAAAAAGGGCAGTGGAATTAGAGGCTCTGGGTGTGGACTATGTAAACGTCCATGTAGGCATAGACCAGCAAATGGTTGGAAAAGACCCGATATCCGTTTTAATGGAAATCTCAGAAAAAGTGAGCATTCAGCTTGCAGTAGCTGGAGGGATTGATGCTGAAAGTGCGGCTCAGGCGGTCAGGGCAGGTGCCAGGATTGTAATAGTGGGAGGAAACATAACCCGTTCAGACAATGTAACCGAAGCCGCAACAAAAATAAGAAAAAGTGTGGACTCTCCCGAGTCTGTAGATATCCGGGACAGAGGAACCGTAGATCAGGAGATAAGGGAGATCTTCAAGGAAGTCTCCACCCCAAATATATCGGATGCAATGCACAGAAAAGGGGCGATGAAAGGCATCCATCCTCTGGTAAGAGGAAAAATGATAGGGCCTGCAGTTACAGTGCAATGTTTTCCCGGGGACTGGGCAAAAACAGTCGAAGCCATTGATATTGCAAAACCGGGTGATGTAATAGTAATCTATAATGAAAACAAGGATATTGCATGTTGGGGAGGGCTTGCAACCCTGAGCAGTCTGAATAAAGGAATTGCAGGCGTGGTAATAGAAGGGGCTGTAAGAGATATTGACGAAGTAGAGAAACTCGGACTTCCGATTTATACCAGCAATACAGTGCCAAATGCCGGAGACCCAAAAGGGTTTGGAGAAATCAACGCTGAAATCACCTGCGGAGGCCAGGCTGTAAAGCCCGGAGATTATATAATCGGTGACGAAAGCGGGGTTGTGGTTGTCCCTAAGGAACGCGCCTACGAACTCGCAAGAAGGGCAAAGGAAGTAAATAAAACAGAAAAGAGACTCTTCGATGAGATCCGGAGGGGTGGAACCCTCTCAGAGATTCTGGAACTCAAGAAGTGGGAAAAACATTGAGAAACGCATTCTCTGAAAACTTCTGAAAACTGGAAGTAAAGCAGGATAAAAAACAGAGAGTGAACTACCTCACCCTATGAGATAAAAGGATAGAAGTTGGCAGCCTGCCTGCCTTTTCTTTTCCATTCTCCTTATCTGGACCTCAAAAGCCACAGAGTTCCAGATCGTGTATGGAAGCTTATGATTTTTCACTTTCAGAAATTTCTAAAAAAGCAGGCAGTACTGGACCAGTTTTACTCATAAGACTTTTCTAAATACGTAGGGTAGAGATTTATTGAGTAGAGATTTTTGAGGGTCAGAAGGACTTATAGAAGTTTTTTATACATGCGGAACGTATAACAGTGTTAATAAACTTATATGGTGAGTTAAAATGCTTCTACAGGGGTGAAGCTGTTTTGGGGTCAAGATTTTTAAGCAAGTTCATGAATGGATCTTTAAATGAATTCATATGTAACGAGAAAGCCGTAGACCGCATCGTGGCCGTTGCACTCGCTATGTTGTGTGTAGGACTTCTTGCTCTGATGGGGGGAGCTGTACTCCTTGGAGGAAGTACGGAAAGGTCCCTGAAATCAGGAGCTTTTACACAACTTGATGTTCAGATACTCGATTCAAAGAGCCTGAAAATAGAACATAAGGGAGGAGACCCGCTTAACTTTGAAAGTACCGGAGTATATCTCCAGCATAACGGTACCGAATATGATATTAGCCCTGATCCTTCCATTGTTCTGGAAGTAGCAAACCAGATGACACTGTCTCTGCCTGAAGAAGTTGAATTGAAAGATGGGGATTCGGCTGTTATCACGATAAAAAACGAGAGAAAAAACAAAATAATTTATAAGAGAGATCTTCTTTCGCCCTCTTCAGAGTGAGGAAAGCATTTTTGATATGAGGAAAGCTCTTATAAGATTCAGTTCCTCTTCCCTGAAGAAGGTCTCTCCCATCCTCTTCCTGAGAAGGGAGGCAAGTTCAACCTCCAGTACTTCCAGTACCTTTTTTATTTGCTGCTGCCTTTCCGGAGGCACAAGCCCTTCAATATTCCTGACCTTTCCGGCAAGAATCAGCTCCTCAAACTGCCTGTATACATTTTTCACACTTAATCCTTCTATTTCTGCAATTTCACCAATGTCCAGTCCCTGTACATAGAGCGAATAAGTCTTTTCAAGAGATGACTTTTTAAAGAGCTCTATTTCAGAAGAATCAATCTCAGAGGAACCCATAAAAGAGCCTGCCGTGCAAAGATCTCCATCAAGAGGCCCCTCGGCAGATTCCATCTCAAGAGAACTATTTTCAAAATAGTTTTCAGGAAGACCCTTATCGGACATATTGTCAACGGACTCTGAAGATTTTCTTACAAGGTTTTTTTTACTGAAGCTGTCAGAAGAGTCTACTTCAGACCAATCCTGGATGCTCATATCCAGATACCTTACTCTTTTTGCTGGCAGGCTGCGTGTTTTTGGGAGAGGTTCAGTAGAGAGAGGTTCAGTCCCAGGGTTGTCAGTTTCAATTTTTTCGGGTTCAGTACAGAGGCTTTCGAAATCTTTGGCACTCTCTGCAGGCGGCAGGTCGTAGTCCCTGCAGTAATCCCTGATTTCTTTGAGAAAGTCATCTCCATACTTCTGGAGCTTATAGTCTCCTACCCCTGTAATTGAATGGAACTCTTCAGGGATGCGCGGAAACTTTGAAGCCATTTCTTTGAGGCTGGTGTCGGAAAAAATTATGTACGGAGGAAGATTTTTATTTAAAGCGATCTGTTTTCTGAGGGCTTTTAACCTCTCAAAAAGAATGGGGTCATACTCTGTTCCAGATTTTAAAAGCCCTCCATTTTTTGCTTTTTTAAGAATATCAGTAGCTTTCGAATACTCACAGACAGGAAGCTCATATTCATCTTTTCCAGGCTCGTATATTCCTGCTTTTTCTTTTCCTGCTTTTTCTTTTCCTGGAATTTTGCCTTCTGGCGCTGGCTGCGTAGGGTTTCCTTCAGTTTCGGGTATAAACCCATCAGGACAGACAAGTTCAACGCTTTCCGAACCGTTTAAAATTTTCCTGCTCATAGCATTCAGTTTCAGGACAGGATACTGAGCTCCACTGACTTCCAGAAGCCCGGTGTTCAGTATTTCGGAGGCAAGCGACCTCCACTGCTCCTTTGTAAATTCTTTGCCGCTGCCGTGGGCTTTCAGTTTTTCATGACGGTGCTGCCTGATCTTTTTATTCTTTGAGCCTGTGAGTACATCAATAACATAGTTAGTACCAAAACGCTGGTTCAATTCCTGGACACAGGCGATCAGTTTTATAGCAGCTGCAGTCCCGTCAAAAGTGTTCTTAGGTCTGAGGCAGGTATCGCAGTTACCACATGGTATTGAAAGTTCTTCACCGAAATATTCCATGAGTGTCTGACGCCTGCACTTATTGCCTTCACAGTAAGCTACCATCTGCCTTAACTGCACAAGGGAGATGTCCTTTTCTTTTTCGTTTGTCTTCTGCGCTATGAAGTACTCAATTTTAAAGCGGTCTCCCCTGCTGAAAAAAAGGATGCATTCACATGGGCCGCCGTCCCTGCCCCCTCGTCCTGTTTCCTGATAATAACTTTCAAGGTTCCTGGGAAGGTCATAGTGTATTACAAACCTGACATTTGACTTGTCGATCCCCATCCCAAAGGCAATCGTAGCCACTATTATGTCCACATCGTCCTTTATGAACATCTCCTGGTTTCTGGCACGTTCGGCATCTGAGAGTCCGGCATGATAGGGAAGGGCCCTGAACCCGGCAATGTTCAGCTTTCTTGTAAGTGTTTCTACATTGTTCCGGCTCTGGCAGTAAATTATTCCGGCTTCACCCCTGTGCCTGAGCAGGTATTCAGTTATTTCTGAAAAAGTATCTTTCTTTGGTCTGACCTCATAGTAAAGATTGCTACGGTTAAAGCTGGCAATGTAAGGACCTTTTTCCGGGTCGATATCAAGCCCGAGCTGAGATATAATATCTTTTTTGACCCTCTCGGTAGCTGTAGCCGTAAGTGCAATAACAGGCACATCAGGAAAACCGTTCTTTGAATCCCTCAGGAGTTTCAGTTTTCGGTACTCGGGCCGGAAGTCATGCCCCCATTCAGAAATACAGTGCGCCTCATCAATTGCAAAGAGACTTACTTTGCCTTTCTTCAGGAAAGCAAAAGTCCCGGGCATCATAAGCCTCTCGGGGGCAATATACAATACCTTCAATCTGTTTTCCAGAAAAGCTGTTTTAACATCCCGTCTTTCTCTGACACTCTGGGTGCTGTTCATGCAGGCTGCAGCAATCCCATTTGCTTCAAGCCCGTCCACCTGGTCTTTCATCAGGGAAATAAGAGGAGAGACTACAACAGTAACTCCATCCATAAGTAGAGAAGGCAGCTGATAGCAAATTGATTTGCCCCCTCCTGTGGGCATGAGCACAAACACATCTTTTCGGTCCAGAACATCCCGGATGATTTCTTCCTGAAGAGGTCGAAAAGCAGTATATCCAAAGTACTGACGGAGTACAGAGTGCATTCTGGAAGACAACAATACACTGGATTCGAGTTCATTTTTACTATTCTTCAATACTCCATGATCAGTACCCATTTTCATCCCTGAACTTGCAAAATTCTTACTATGCCAAAAAAGATTCCGAAAAGTCTCTCGGAGTCAATTTACATATCTGGTAATTCCATAAAGCGATTTACAACACTTGCACAATACTATAATTATTTGTGCATCCACAATGCTGAGATGTTTTGAATTCATCTTATTTAAGTTGCAGGTATGCAGGGTGAAAGTATTATGCATTCGGCATCCAGGACATAATCAGCCGTTCTCAAAGAATTAGAATAAGCTTCTTGTCAAAAATGGAGAGATGAAAAATAGAGTGGTTTTACTGAGACCATTAAGGGCCATACTTTAGAAAGAAATTTATGTAATAATAGCGTTTAACTCTACTAAGAAATCTATTATGTATAGAGAACAGTTCCAGATTAAGTGATTTATCTCTGAGTACATAATAGAATTTCCTGAACACACATAGTTCCCTTTCCAGTACCATGAAACTTAAAGTCCCGTACTGGAGAGTAAAACCCCCAGGTAACGATGATGGTGCCATTTCTTCGTAAGCTGATAGGACTTAAGAAGAAAAGGTGAGGCCGCTAAGGCGGAAAAGCAAATATGGAAGTAAAGAAGGGGGGATGGGGCGGCTATTGTAGCCTCTTAACCAGGCATCCTCAGCGCCTGGGAAGTTTCTGGTAAGAGGTAAGAGGAGGAGGGGGAAGAAACATGGCCGCACATGTCATCTTTACTTCCATCATTTGCAAAATAACTTATTTTAACTTAGTAATAAAGATTTGATATTCATTATACATTCAGTAGACCTTATAGGTAATATTTTCAGCCAGAGTAGTTTTCGGTCTGTCCATTAAAGAACAGTCCAATTAACCAGTAACCATCATAAACAGAACGAAAAGAACCCAAATTATCAGCAAAAACATTAGAGTCATCCATAACTTCAACACTTTTATTGAATACAAGGTTCCAGTTTTCCTGTTATTAATTTGAACGGTACTCATATATAAATGTAAGAATAAACATTCAGAAACATGGATATTTCATTTAGATTGAGGATTATATTTTCTGTTTTATATTATGCTGCTATTTTCTAAGTATTATCCCAGGTTTCCAGATCAAATTCCCAAATTTACTTAAACATCGAGCCTATCCCAAAACCAACTTTTATTTCCAAACTCATAGAGTATCAGGACCAATTTCCATATCAGCAGCTGTAATAATTATTTTGAAATCGAGTTTAAAGAAGTGATTTTTGAGTTTTGGGATCAGCTCCTATCAGATGGATTTATCCGATGTGCATATACCCGAAATCAGTCTCTTATCCTGGTTTTATTGAATGTTTTCATAAAGCAATTGGGACTGCGGAGTTTACTATCACCCATGCGAGCTATTATCCCTGGTTAACAGAAAATTATTAATTAATATCACCCTATAAAGAAATATTATGAACAATTATGATTCAATTGTAATAGGTGGCGGAGTCAGCGGATTATTATCTGCTCTGGTATTATCAAAATCAGGGAAAAATGTTCTTCTTTTAGAGAAAAATAGAAACCTGGGAAATAATTGTAATAGCTATCTTGTTAACGGTTATCAAGTTGATACCGGGCCCCATGCGATTACTCAACTACACAGCGGCGGACCACTAAGATATTTAATGGAAAATTATTTTGACTATGTTCCTGCTTTTGTTGATTATGGTGACTATTTTATACGTGATGCATATGGCTTGAAGGAAGTACCTACTACTCTTAAGGGCTATCTTACAATGGATATGTTGCCGAAAAAAGACCGCCTAATAATTGCGCAATCGTTAACTAAAATGCTGCTTTCATGGCAATTCGGGACTGATCTTTCTAACATCTCAGTTTATCAATGCCTTCCATGGAACACACTTTCATCTGATACAAAAGAATTCATGGATACATTTAGCTATTTTTTGTCTGGAAAATCCGCAAAAGAGACATCAGTTCAGAGAATGTTTGTTGGAGGGGGATTTATTGAAGAGGATATCGAAAAGGACATTACTTATGAAAATAGCGAACATAATCTTGATACATTTAAGAGAGTATCTTATGTCAGCAGATTGTTAAACAATAATAAAGTAAATTATAACCAATTTTATCCACGAAATGGTTTGAAGGCGATATTAAATGCCATTTTGTATTCTTTACCAGAAACGGTTGAGATTAAAACCAATACTGCTGTAGAACAGATAATCACAGAAAACAACACTGCAAAAGGAGTCTTGACAAAAGAAGGTTCCTATTTTGCGGATATAATTATTTATTCAGCTTTTGCAAAAGATCTCCCCAAATACGTTACTGATTTGCCTTTGTCCTATGTTTCGGATTTGAACAGAATCAAACAATCGAAAGCCTTAACAATATGGCTTGGTCTGGATGAAGAGTTTGAAGAATTCAACTACATAGGGGGAGAAGTGTGGTTTAAGAAGAAGCCATTCTGGGCAATGCCAATAAGCAATTACAACAAAAGCTTTGCTCCCGAGGGAAAAAAACTTGTGGGCTTTATGTTTTCCATAGATGAGAATAACTCCTTAGAATCTGAAAAGCTGGAAGCATACAACACCATTTTGCGAGTTTATCCTGGTATAAATAAACATATAGATATGATTCATAACCAAATTACTATTCCAGAAAAAGCTTCTGTGGCAATAAACGGTTTTATAGCAGAAACAGTTACTCCAATAAAAAATCTATATTTAGTTGGGACAGATGTAGATGACCGCAGTATGGGGATAACCAGAGCTGCTTATTCAGTAGTGAAGCTCATAACTGTTTTGAGAAAGAAAGAAATTATTGATTCGTGAAGTAGCATACTTTATATTTTTGATATTGAAAAAAGTTATCAAGAAAAGAGTTTTTCAGAAAAATACTGTGAATATTAGACCTTAAAAAACTAAGTGTTTTAATATTAGACCTTAATAAAACTAAGTCTTTTATAGAGCCCTCCGCCCCTCTTTTCAAAATGTTACTTCTATATACCATCCCCTCATAACTTTAACTTGTAAATTCAATTAGCAGTCATTTGGGTATATCGTCTTAGTGGGAAGATCAACTCCAAGATTCTGGCTTAACGTGTAAATTCAATTAGCGGTCATTTGGGTATTGATAACTGTCAGAGTTTTCCCTGATCAATCTAAAGAAAAAAAAGATAAAGGGTACAAAAATGGTATGTTTAAGCGGATACAATATTGAGATTCTTCTGAAGAACGCAACTCCAAAAGAGTGTGAAAACGCTGTTAAGGAACATTCAGAGGATATGTACCTTGTACCAGGAGGGTACGATATAAAAGGTATTTTCCTTCTGGGTACGGATATTCCAGTTGGTTTTTCAGGAAATGACATTATATTCCAATTCATAAAGCCCTGCTTCGGCCTTTTTGTAATCAGGATGAAAAATGAAGCAGAAGAAATCAAGAAACTGAAAGAGCAATATAAAAAGGACAAAAATGTAAAAAAGATAAAATAAGGGGGTAACAAAAGAGCTGCTATCTTTAGCTGTTTGCCTTCCCATTAAAACTTTCTTTATGTTAATATCAAGTTCTTTTTACGCTTTTTTCCTGTATTTCTTTAGTTTTGAGTTGCATTATACAGAACGAAGCTTTTGATCTCAAAATTCCACTTTTCAAACCTTCACTTTTTTCGTACACGCAGTCCTGCACTCAAAGAACCCGGCCGCAGGCAGTTCGTGAATTGTAGTTGCGACAATCATGCCGTCTCCGATTTCTTTTACGACCGTGATGGGCCTACCTTTTTCGTCTTCGAGAACGACCTGAGCATCGGTTTCTGAAAAGTAGCCGTCGCATCCTGCGGGAGGATTAATGTTTTCGATAAGTTTCTGAGCTTCATGTTCGCCCACAGGACGAGGTGTACAGGGGTTTTCTTCCATTATGTATTTCAGAGAGAAAGGCAGCCATTCATACTCATATTCGGGCACAAGAGGGCTGAAGATTAGAAGGGTTCCACCTTTTGTCACGAATTTTTCAAGGGAACGTTTGCCGCGTTCAAGCCCGACTCCTGTTTTCGTATATTGTTTATTTGCAAAACCGGTAGGCAGGACAAGAATTTTACAGGCAGGCAGATAAGGAGTACCAAGGGACATTGAGAGTGCACGGCTGCATTCAAGTCCATATTCTAAGAAGAGTTTTTCAAAGAGAAGAGGACTGTCCCAGAGAATAATTACATCACTCATGAAAAGGGATAATGAGCTTCCACATATGAATTTATCCGTCCGAGTGAAGATTCATGGAGCAAAGGAAGGTTCAGGTTCCATGTTCATCAGCCGGGATTTGGAAATATGACTGGCACTCAAGTTTTTTCCGAACTCAAAAACAATCATATGAGGACTGGAAGTAACTGTAAATGGGTGACCAATGAATTTGAAAACGTTTGAATAATATAAAATAATGAGTTCACAGACTTTGCTGTCGGAATAATCGTGAATTAATCTTACGTATTCGCTGCCCTTATCAGTACAGACTTCAATTTCAGTTCCTATGCTGTCAGTAAGGTAAATTTCTTTAAAAATCATGATGTGTTCTGCAAGAGTGAAAGTCTCGGGAGGTCTGCCTGCAAATAATTCGAATTCTCTTGCCATATCGTCAACTGAAGGGAGATTTCCGGAAACAAAAGCTTCAAAAACTTTTTTATTGATGCTGAGCCGCTGATAATTTTGCTGTTTGTAGATCTTGATGAGGCTTTTCCAGAAATCCGGTTTTCTCTGGATCTCTCTGAAAGTCCTTTCCATTGGCCCGAAGTGTTCTTCAAATCCCTTAGGAACTTTCTCATAGTTAAGAAACTCAAATCGTTTAAGATATACTTTAGTCACGTTTGACCTGCTGAATAGTCCCTGTACATCCAGTCTCATCTGTTTTGCAAGAAAAAGAGCAAGGCTGTGAGCAATTACTCCCCTGAAACAGGGATTGCCGTTGGAGAGCGTCAGAATTACAGATTCAGGTTCAGGACTTCCAAAGCACTCTGCATCAACTTTAATTTTCCAGCCAATCCTGTCATTCAGTGAATTTACATAATTGATAAAATCAGGAATTTTTTTAATAGTATATGGATTTATTAACTCGTATACGGTTGATTCTTCAATAAGAAGACCTGAAGTTTTCTTAATAAACCATTCAAGCATGGTATGATGGACAAGCAGGTATTCTTCTTCTTCAACCATTTTGTTACGGGATTCTGCATACTTTAAAGACTGATTTTGATCATTTTCCCCTTTTTCATTCTTTTTACCGTTAATAGCCTGAAAGGCAGTTTCGATAGAGTCCCTTATCGCTGCACTTAAATTCCCATTATTTTTGTCCAGAAAGGGCTTTAATTTATCTATATAACACTGATCAATCGAGATATTTTTTCGGACAATCAAGCGGACATCCTCTTCTCCCTTTTTGAAAGTGCAGGAGATTCGAGTTTATCTAACTTCCCGCAATCTTCTACACTTATAGGCCAATAATAGATTGTACTCCTACTTATTAATTTTTTTGCTAGAGCATAGAATGAAAGATTTATATATAAAAATTAGAGGTATAAAGTAGAGAGGACGAAAAAACAGAAGCATGAAAAACAAAGATAAAACTATGGACAAATGTGAAGAGGTTCATATACACCAGTTACTTATATAATTTTTTTATTGATAGAAAAAAAAGATGAAAAATGATGTGTCAGTACTGGCGGCTATGGAAAGATAAAGTATTAACAGGCATCTTTGAACTCAATAATAATCAAATTTGATAAGGTCCTGACCTCAGTTTCATACCCTGCTGTCTGGAATAGTTTTGAAAAAAACTCTACGAGTTTTGCAATAGCAGTTTCTTCGGAAAATTGATGTCGAATTTTTAGAATGACCTTCTCTTTCTCAACTGATCGTTCAACATCATTTGCAAGTTGGGTAATAGAAACTAACCTTTTGCAAATGGCAAACAGTTCATAAAGTGGAATTTCCTGAATAGGCTTGCCTGCAGATGTCTCAAAAAAGCTTATTACATCAGGAATACCCCCGGAAATAAACGTTTCAAAGATATCTTTGTTGATATTTACCCTCTGATATCTCTGCAGCCTGTATCTCTCTATTAAAGAGGTCCAGAAATCTGGTTTGCTTTTAATTTCTTTAAAAGTATAGTCAAGAGTTCCGAAATTTTTTCTAACCCCTGGGGGGACATCCATGTTGGATCTATATTCCTTGAGAAAAATACGAATTGAATTAGATTTCCGATGGACAAAGGAAACATCAAAATTTAGATAGCGACCGAGAAATATAGAAATTAACTCAGCAAGATAAGCTCTTAAACTGGGGTCTCCATTCTCAACCACTATGACCTCGGTGTTATCCTCCCAGGTACTGAGGTAAGCGTTAACGTCCCATCCCATATTCCGGCTGCGAGTATTAAAATACTCCAGAAGACCTGAGACACTCTTAATCTGATACGGATTGAAAATTTCACTTACAAGTTCATCATCTAAGAGTATACCATCGGTATTTTCAATAAGCCACCTGAATGAAAGCTGGCTAATCAATATACATTCTCCACTCTCGATCAGACCGTTGCGAATCTCAGGATACTTTGTTGAATCCTGTGTAAAATATTCCAGGGCATCTTCTACGGACTCATGACCCTGAAGAGCAGCATCTGCAATTTCTATTGCATCTCTTATTGCAGCACTAAGGTTCCCATTATTTTTGTCCAGGAAGGGCTGCAATTTCTGAAGGTATTCATCTTCCATAGAAACGTTTTTGCGAATCAAATGTATCCCTACAAAGATTGTATTTCAACAAACAGCCTGGCATTTGCAGGCATCTATGAGCTTAAGGACTGCAAGCAAGCGTACAAGATCAGCCTATATATATATAAAAGTTCTTATTTAATAGTAAAGATCCAGAGAAACTTTTAGACATCCTGTCCTGAAGTGCCAGAAAGGGAAAAATCAAATATTATGAGTTCGGACACGTACGTTACACTGAATCTGTGAAGACCAGCCTCAAATAAATTGGAAAACATCTGAATAAGTTTTAAAACTACACTTTCGTCAGTGTAGTCGTGCCTTATTTTGATGCGCTCTTTTCCCTTCTCAGTGAATATCTCCACATCGTCTGCAAGCTGTGAGGCAACTACAAGGTGTTTAAAGAGAGGAAGAAGTTCCGAAAGAGGAATTTCACGAAGTGAGCGGTCAGCTTTAATCTCAAAATATTTTGTAATATCAGGAAGCTTTCCTGCTAAAAGGGCTTCAAAGAGGTCCTTATCCAGATTCACCCTCTGATAATTGAATTTTGTATAAAGTTCCGCAAGCGTTATCCAGAAAGCAGGTTTACTCTCAATTTCCCTGTAAAGAATATCTTTTGGACCAAAAAGTCTCCTTACTCCGGGAGTTACATCTTCTATGTCGTGCCGAAAAGGCCTGAGATATACGGTAATTGAATTGGACTTTCTGTGCAGTGCCTCTGCATCCAGACCCATCCAGCGAGAGAGAAAAATGCAGACAACCTCTACAATGACTTCGCGAAGGTCCCTGTCCCCCCCAATGAAATCCATACTCTTGCACCCATTTTGAAGGTTTTCGCCACAGGAACTCGAGACTTCAATCTTCCATCCAAGCTGTTTACTGCTACGGTTCAGGAAATCTTCCAGTTTGGGAATTGTAGTAATCAGGTAGGGATTTATAATCTCATGGACAACGCCTTCATCAATAAGCTTGCCAGCATTGTTTCTTATAAGCCACTTCATCATCTGCTGGCTTATCATAACACATTCTCCACTTCTGAGAAGCTGTTCCCTTGTTTCAGGAAAACTTTCCTTTATTCTCAGGTTTTCATCAGTCTCGCCTGGAATTCCATAACATTCAGAGTAAGTGCTAACCAGATCAATTACTTCCCTTATTGCTGCACTTAAATTTCCTCCATTTTTTTCCAGCAAAGGCTGGAGTTTCTGGAGGTGATCTTCATCTAAAGAAACGTTTTTACGGATCAATAAAATCCCGGCTATTTTTAATTTGTGGCTAGCTATGGAGAAATTTCTATCTGCAGGATAAGTGCCTGAGGGTTCGTGAAAGCTACACTTATGTCTCTTTCAAATCAGGCAATAATTAATTTTATCTACATTATTACGAAATTTGTATTTCCATACAGTCATTGGTTAGAATATACAAAATATAAATAGTTTATTATTTCATCTGGCAAATATAAATTTGCGCATTCTCTGACAGCTTAACTTGACAACCGGAATGGCTTTAAGGTCTGCATATATTATTTAGCTCCATGAACTACGATATAGAAAGACTTTCAAGGGTCCGTATGATTGCGGATTACCAGTTTGGGAAAGGTACAGGAAAAGAGCTTTTCCCTGATGGATCAACGTTCCAGTTGTCCCGGACAAAAAGAGTACGTCAGGTCTTACACTCAGGTAAAAGAATCGCAACTGCAAGAGCAAAGGACGGTTTTTTTACTCTCAGTATTGAAGGAGCTTCCATAGTCCATAAACTTCTTCCCGGAAAAAAGCTCAGGGTAGTCGTTTCCGATGACGCTGCACCATTTGTAGAGGTAGGCAAAACAGCTTTTGCAAAGCATGTGGTTGAGATTGATCTGGAACTCCGGGCTGGAGAAGAAGTGCTTGTTACAGATAAAACAGACA
>ENA-UOOK01004934-UOOK01004934.1-fermentation-metagenome-genome-assembly--contig:-NODE-4934-length-13831-cov-18.104167_pt1 | contig 13831 bp, 8 predicted proteins | sample MGYA00245777_ERZ724023 | MGnify/ENA primary metagenome ERZ724023 (study PRJEB28704, sample SAMN03018312) | fermentation metagenome | biome: anthropogenic terrestrial biome; feature: soil; material... | reverse complement strand
TACCTTCTCAAGACACTTCCGCATACTTTTTTATTCGATTTATAGAGGAAATATATAAAATATTTATTGAGACTCTCTAAACACCTCAAATAATAAATTCGCTTGCTGCTCGGCAGACTTTCCTAAGATCTCACCAGCTTGCTTATAAATTTATTTGAAAATATTCTTTATATTTGCAGAAAAGCTTTTAAATGAAAGAAAAATTTATTGGTTATTATGATCCTACAGACGACGAAATTGATAATGCATGGGAGAATGGAATATTTGCCTTTGATGCAAATACTCTCTTAAATCTTTATCGATATACTGAAGAAACCCGAAAGGATTTTCTTGAAGCTCTTATTTTTTTGAAAGATCGATTATTCCTTCCGTACCAATCTGCATATGAGTATCATAATAATCGATTAGATGTTATAAATAATCTTGAAAATGCATATACAAAATTATTGAGTATTTTCAGAGATGCATATGACAAACAATTTCAACAATCAGTAAACGAATTTAAGCGACATCCTACAATAAATATAGATAAAGTTAAGAGTTTATATAGCGATTTTTTGAAAACTCTTGAGGATGAAATGAATTCACAAAATGCTAACCATCCAGATTTTAAGGCTAAAGATTATGTCCAAGAGAAAATTTCTGAAATATTTAAAAATTCTGTAGGAGACGATTTTTCATCGGAAGACTTGTCGAAAATTTATGAAGAGGGAGCGGATAGGTATCGAAATGAAGTTCCTCCTGGTTATAAAGATACTAGCAATAAATCGGGAACAAGAAATGTTTATGGCGATTTTATAATTTGGAAAGAACTATTGAGGCATATTAAAGCTAACAAAAAAGCAATAATATTTGTTACCGACGATCTAAAAGAAGATTGGTGGACAAGGCGACATGGTAAAACGATACGCCCTCGTGAGGAGTTAATCAAAGAATTTTATGATCACACCGGTGAAAGAATATTGATATATAATGCAGATAATTTTTTGACTTTGATAAGAGATAGAGAATTACGGCTACAATTAAAAGATGAAACAATAAAAGAAATAAAAGGAATTAGAGAGGCTGACGAAGTGTTTAGTTTTTTATCAAATTTGAAAGGAAGAGAGGATTTAATGAATCTGAAAAAAAATTATGACCTGCATTCTGATCGCTTCAAAGATTCTTTAGAATCTTTAAGGGCTTTAGAATATAATAATGAGATAAGTGGATTTAACTATTCAACCGTCTTGCCCATTTCTAATCGAGTAAATGAATCTTTAAGTACCTTGAATGTTATTGCTCCAATAGATTCATTATTACAGGAGAAAAGTGACAATAATAAACAATCAGTTCAAAAGAAAAAAGTTGAGGCGAAAAAAACTGATAATAATAATAATTCAAATGAAGAAAATGATATTTGATTTTATTTGTATTCTTAATAACAATAATAAAATCTCTTTTAAATAAATAAGGATAGCTGGATTAGTTTCAGATTTAATCTGACAATGAAAGGGCAAATAAAACAAATCGTAATGCTAAAACAAGGCCAATTTTAGCTCTTTATAACTGTCAGAAATGAATGTATTTAGATGACAAACATAGTTAAAACTTGAATGATCAAAATTAGAAAGGACGCCAAAACAATAGGGTATTTATTCCTGATGAATCACTGAAAAAGTGTGTTTTTTCTCTTATTCAAATATCAAATCAAGAGACACAATCGGTTCTGAACAGGGGGGATTTTAGCCCCATTTTACCTATCTTTGAAATTGGGTTTAGCTGTAAAATACAGCCAAACCCAATTTCATTTACATACAATTTTGGATATTATCACTTTCTTCGCTCAATTAACGATTCGTATATTATATAACGTATATATTCACTAGCTTCAATATCATTTTCTGTTACTAATTCTAATTTTTTAAATAGAGTCAACAACTGAATCATATTTTCGACTAAGTGGGATTCTATAATCTGTTGTATTTTAGTTCGATGTTTCTTAAAGCTCTCATCCTTTGCTCTTTCGACCTTTCCTTTTACTAAAAACAATATTTCTTGAGGTTTCCTTATTTTTGATATTTCATTTATCAACTCAAATAATTCGTCATGTATTTTTATAGAATTATCTACTTCTGCTAATTTTTCAACAAATTTTTTGGGGCTCAAACTATGAGCAATTGCTAATATATTAGTTTTGACTTTTGGGTTATGAGAGAATGAAGGTTGAATCATTATTTCTCGAGTAATATGTTCCGAGTCAACAAATTCTATACTTCCTATTGCATCAAATTTCAGAGCTTCTCGTTTTACTTCATCATTAGAAACCGCAATAATATTCTTCACAAATCCCAAACCTTTCAACTCCCTTTTGCCCTCTTCTTCAAAAAAAATTCTAATATATGATTCATTATATTCAATGCGATTTAAGTTATAAACCAATTCTAATTCTTGCATTTTTTTATGCAGAGATAGTAATGCAGCAACTATAGTAATATTATTGTCATAATTATTATACCTATCTAAAGATATAATTGCACGAACATAGAACTGTTGGGTAGTTAGGTCTTGAAGTATCCGATATTTACGTCCTTTACTTCCTATTTCTTCTTGTCTTAACAAGTCTAAGTTATATAGCAAAATACTACTTAATCCATTGTTCATTAGTGTTTTCGCATACTTGTCCATTCCATACAGCCAAGAGAAAAAATCACTCTTTGATGAATATTTAGGAATTGTGTCTATAGAAGACAATTTTAATTGGGATAAATTTTCACTTTTGCTTAAATCCGTAAAGCAAAATGTTAACTTATTGTCATCATCGTGTACAACAATATTATTTAATGAACTTTCCAAATCTTCTTTATGAAATTTTTCATTGATTTCTTTTTGGATAGATACTAGTTTATTAGCACCAGAAATTTTGATAAAGTCATCTTTTAAGTTGTCAATTTTTAATGCCTTTAGAAAGGCTTTAGTTAAGTCGTCATCTTCATTGAGTAACTTCAGTAACTCTTTGACAGTTATCCCTTTGTCTGTTAATTTGGATTTTGAAACATTATTAATTGTGAAGTCAGTCATATTAATTTAATTTTATTCTTTTGGAAAGAAATCGTACATTGCCATAATTATTTTTATTGTTCATACTATAATTCTCTCCATAGATTATTAACTAAGGATGCTCTTCCGGGCAATCTTCCGGGCAATTTCTATTGCTTTTCGTTGGTCTTGAGTATTTCAGTATTCTTACTATTACTCTCACCTTTTATAGGCCACTTTCTAGAAGCAGGCACTTCATGATAATTTTCTTCCTAAACCATCATTGGATTAATAAATAAGAATTCTTCTTATCGGCGAAGAGATTTGCCGGAGGGTTGTGAAGCGAAGTTAAAAATAGAAATAAGAATTTGTTATTTTACAAAATTCATCTACTTTTGCGGTTCAACTTAATTCATAAACTTGAAGATGACTATTTTTCAAGTTGTGGTCTCCAACCAAAAGACAAATGGATTTCAGAAGATAGTAGCTTCGCAGTTTACTATCTTCTTTGTTTATAGTCGTTTTCTATTTTAACTTTTCATATAATCTAAATTATTTAATTACTTATGTATATCGAAAAATCCGAGTATCTCTTATGGGGATTCATTGGCCATCTCGCAAAGTTTTTCTGCATTTCTTATCGCTTTTTGTATATTTCCATTTTCTATAGATTATTATATCTGAAATATTTTTTGCCTTTGAGTATCTATGCATAAATTTTCTTAACTCTGGCAATAAATAACTAGACTAACGATATGTCTTTGGGGGAGACTTCACTATTCTGCGCTATTCGTGCTGTTATTCTCTATCTTTTAATAGCTTCTCTAGTATTTTAATTTTTTCCTGTTCTTTTTCCAGCAATTTTTCGCAAAGTTCTACAATCTTGTCAGCAGGGTCGAAATGGTTTATACTATTATCAATCGCTACATATCCTTTACCGTGATTAGTATCTATACTATTATTCTTAATGATCACCGTCACCGGATCTTCTTCCAGTTCCTTAATCAATTCGGGGGCAACGTTCAGCGCTTTGGCGAATTTTTCGACCATGTCATCCTCAATGACTTTCTTCTTTTCGTAAAAAGATACCAGTGTCTGACTGATTCCCATATCAGCGGCCAAAGCTTCCTGTTTAATGCCTAATGCATGGCGATATCGCCTAATGGCGTGCCCGTGGTGGGTGTTCTTTATTGTTTGTTCCTTTGTTTCCATTTGTAGAAAGTATTTTATTACCCGCAAATATAGACAATAAACTGGATAGATTCATAATTATCAATGGGAAATTGATAAATAGCAATCGGTTTCCTAACATATATTTCGTAAAAACTTATTTACTTTGGGGCTCAAACAAAAAATAGATCAACTTAAAAAACAAAATGCTATGGGTCCATAACAAAATCTAAAAATGAATGATTATCTTTGCACCGTTAAACTACGGTACAAAATAATATAGCGCTTTTTTGATCTTCATAACGAATCCGCAAAATTCTAAGCAAAAGATCGAGAATGGAAGCGCCCTTAGCAATAAGGGCGTGGACATTGTTCTATTCTTTTGCGAAGGCCCTTGCGGAGCCCGTTATGGGGAATAGCGACAATCGTCCGCGCCTCTTTTTTATATCCGCGCATATACTTTAGAGTCCGTATGGAATAAGATTTTAGAAGCACGATTATCCGCAGTCTTATTCCTTAACCGATAGAATACCGATTCTTCGCCTGAACGATTGCCCTCTTGCCTCAGAGGATTTCAGCTACTTGCTAACTCCCCTTACTTTATCCGACGTTAGCCGGAAACATCCGTTTGATTCTTCTGTAATCCGTCCATTGAATGAGTTATATCTCACTCTTATTTAGCGATATAATCGGGTTGAAGAGTCGTGACGGGTCTTTTAATTCATGAAGGTAGTGTATAATAATATCTAATAATTGATCCATCAATTTAAAAACAAAATCTATAAAATGAAAGAAGTGATTTTAAGTTTAAGGAAAGGAATGATGTTCCTGTTAATGTGGGCATTTTCCATCTGTTTATTCGCTCAGGCCGTCAACGTAAGAGGGACGGTTACCGATGCCAAAGGAGAGCCTTTGATAGGCGTATCGGTGAGAATACAAGGACGCGGAGCCGGCACGGTGACCGATTCCCAAGGCAACTTTACGTTACCCAACGTATCGCCCGATGCGGTATTGGAGATTTCGTATGTAGGAATGCTTTCTCAAACCGTGGCACTTGACGGCAAAACAACCGTGAATATTGTTTTGCAAGAGGATGCGGAAGCATTGGAGGAAGTGGTGGTGATTGGGTATGGTACCGCACGTAAGATCGACCTGACGGGCTCTACCTCTTCCTTGGGTGGGGATAGACTCCGATTGAAGAGTACACCGCAGCTTTCCAGCCAAATGCAAGGACAAATGGCCGGTGTACAAATCACACGTTCGAGCGGTGATCCATCAGCAGGAGCGACTATCCGTGTGCGTGGTGTTACGACCATGTCGACCAACGATCCGTTGGTAATCGTGGATGGCATACCGGGTACCCTTACAGATATTGCTCCTGAAGATGTAAAAGACATTCAGGTGCTGAAGGATGCAGCATCTGCCGCCATCTACGGTTCACGTGCGGCTGCCGGTGTTATCTTAGTCACGACAAAACGTGCCCAAAATAACGAATTTCACCTGTCATACAATGGGGAATACGGCATGGATGCACCAACGACCAAGCCAAAATTCACCAATGCCGTACAATGGATGCGCGGTCTTAACGAATTGGCTTTCAGCGATGGTGCTTCTTCTCCTTCGTCACTTTACTCGGAAGATTTAATCAATAATTACACCCAACTGCGGGATGATGATCCTGACCGCTATGCCGACACTGACTTCATGAACCTGGGCTTAAAGAGTAGTACCCATCACCAACGTCATTCACTCTCTCTTAGCGGCGGAACTGCTAACCTGAAAACAAACTTCAGTTTTAACTACTTTGATTCGGAAGCTCTTATAAATAAAAAAGACTATGAGCGTTTTAACATCCGTACCAACAATGACTATACGATCAACAACTGGATATCTGCAAATGTAAACTTGAACCTGCTCTATTCTAACGCGAATGAACCACATCTCTCCATCGGTGAGCTGATGGAACGTGCACCAATCTACAACGCCTATTGGTCTGATGGACGTTTTGCCGATGGCAAAGATGGTGACAATCCCATTGCGCAACGTGAATTGAGCGGATTAATAAAAAAGCAAAACTATCGGATTGGCGGAAAGTTACAGCTAGTTCTTACTCCTTTAAAAGGATTGGCTTTAACAGCCATCATTGCTCCCCAATACTCTTTCTATAAGGGGAAAGATCATAGAAAAAGATATGAAGTCTACCGAATCACTGGTGATCCTATCCCCGGAGTCGGTTATTCCTCAACCAACCTCAGCGAAACCCGCAACGACAATCATAGTTTAACAAAACAGTTTTATGTAAACTATCAACTGCAACTAAAACGCCACTCTATCGGATTGATGGCCGGTTATGAAGATTATTCTTATAAATGGGAAGAAGAAGGCGCCTCACGTACCAATTACAGTTTGGTAAACTTCCCCTACTTGGATTTAGGGCCTGAGGATTATCAATTCAACAGCGGAAAAGCTGGGCATAATGCGTATCGTTCATTCTTTGGGCGTATTATGTATTCTTGGGCAGACCGTTATATGTTGCAAGCGAATATCCGTTCTGATGGGTCTTCCCGTTTTGCTCAGGGTTATCGTTGGGGTACATTCCCTTCATTCAGTGCCGGTTGGGCTATCTCTGAAGAGCCTTGGTTCAATAAGAGAGTTGTCGATTTTCTGAAGCTACGCGGTTCTATCGGACAGTTGGGTAACGAGCGTATTGGTTCAGAATTCCCATACCAAGCCAAGTTGTCTTTCGGTACAGGTTTTATTCCCAATGCTTCTACCGGTATTTCTGACATTGTGCAGACGGCTTATCAGATGGATTACGCATTCAAAGACTTGACTTGGGAAACAACGACGACCTATGGTATTGGTGCAGACATCACCTTGTTAAAAAACAGGTTGCGTGCTTCGGTTGATTACTATTACAAAAAGACGACGGATATGTTGATGGAGGTAGGATTTCCTTCCTATTTCGGATATAACGCACCGCAAAACAATGCGGCCGACATGAACACGACAGGTTGGGATTTCGAACTTTCGTGGAACGACCAGATCAAAGACTTCCATTACGGCGTAAGTTTCAATTTATCTGATTATCGTTCGAGAATGGGATATATGGCAGACAGACAAAAAATTGATGATAACAGAATCACCGAAGAAGGTTCTTACTATAATGAATGGTATGGCTACAAAAATATGGGAATCATTCTGAACGATGTCGCCATGTTCGACGAGAACGGCGATCCGATTGCAGTCTTGACCAATAACGATAAAGCCGGAAACATCCGCTACCGGGATATCGATGGCGATGGTAAAATCACCGCTTCCAACGATCGTGTACGTTTGGGCAACTCTTTGCCGGAAATGCAATACGGCGGATCTCTTTGGGGTGAATGGAAAGGCGTCGATTTCAACTTATCATTCCAAGGTATCGGACACCAACTTGCTTATTGGTCATGGCCAGGCACACCGTTCAATTATCAAGCCTATGCCTGCCCGGTGAATCTAATCGAAAGCCATTGGAGTCCAACGGCCACAGATGAGGAAAATGCGAAGGTAAAATACCCGAAGTTGACAACCAACAATGCCAATATTTACGCCAAAAGCGACTTCTACCTTTTCAACGGGGCTTATATGCGTATCAAAAATATCACATTGGGATATACCCTTCCGTCCGAAATTACAAAGAATTTATCTGTCAATAAGTTGAGACTTTATTTCAGTGCTAACGACCTGCCCGCTTTCTCAAAATATCCCGAAGGATACGATCCGGAATGGAATCATAGCGGTGATCTCCTCTTGTCTTCTTATATTTTTGGTTTGAATGTTTCATTTTAATTAAAGAATCCAGTTATGAATAAAATACGCAAATATTTACTCGCCGGAATGGTGGCATTTGGTATGGCTGCTTGTGCTAATCTTGATCTGAACCCATTATCGGAAGGATCGAGTGAGAATTGGTATCATGATGAAACCGAAATAGAAATGTCTCTCAACGATTTGTGGAGACCGGATTTTTTCCCGATTGATGCAATTTATTGGGATGACGATTTATTAAACCGTAATGGTTCTAACGAAATCACGTTAGGAACAGTAACCTCTCAATGGGGAACTGCTTCAAGCCGTTGGACCTCATTATATAAATCCATCGCCCGTGCAACAAAAGTTATCGATGCGTTGGATAATGGGGTGGCAGCAGGAATAAGCGAAAGTAAAGTTAATCAATACAAAGGAGAAGCCTATTTTATGATAGGATTCGCTTATTGCGAATTGACGGCCTATTATGGAGATTGTGTATTAAATAAAGGTATGACCTTAGACGAAGCCTATGTGGCAACCCGTTCGCCCAAAAATGAAGTGTTGGCCTATGCCTATAACTGTTTAGATAAGGCGGCCGAATATTTGCCAGACTCCTATAAAGCCCAACAACGGCCGACCAAAGGGGCAGCCCTTGGTTTTAAAGCCCGTTTCGCGCTCTTCCACGGAGACTGGCAAACGGCAGTGGATGCCGCAGATAAGTGTATGAAGTTGGGTGTTTACCAATTGCACGACAACTATCGCGAAATGTTCAAAGCAAACAGTTCTCCTGAATTCATGTTCTATTTCAAAGGTGATTTGACGCTAAAGAAAGGATATGGTTTCATGTCGAATGTTCAGGGTTTTGTCATTCGTAAAGTCGGTGGTCACTGTAACCAAAGCCCGTCGTTGGAGTTGCTTTGCTCTTACACCTGCACGGATGGCTTGCCTATCGATCAATCCCCACTCTATAATCCGAAAGATCCGTTTGGCAACCGCGACCCGCGTTTAGCGATGACAATCCAACCGTTCAAAACGAAGTACTCTTCTGATTATGCAGAGTATGAAGCATCTAAAAAAGATGGTACATTCCCTGAAAAATATCAGGATTACATCACTCTGGGTTATGAATTCAACCCCAGTCCTTATGCCAATAAAGTATATGAAGTGGCTACTGGCAACATGGTGGTTAATACTGATGCGAAAGCTTCGAACCAACACTCGGCGTACAACGGATTGATCATTCGTAAATTCGTGAAAGATGATTGGAAAGATTTCAATAATTACGGTTTAGTGGCAGACAACTGCTATCCTTACTTGCGTTATGCCGAAGTCCTAATGACCTATATCGAAGCTAAGAATGAGATGGGACAATGTACGCAAGAAGATTTGGACAAAACCATCAACCTGTTGCGTGAACGTGCTTATCGGGGGACCGGTATTGCTTACCCACGTGTAGAAGTAGCTTCGCAGGCTGCTTTACGTAAGATCATCCGCATGGATCGCCGTTCGGAATTTGCATTCGAAGGGGTACGCTATCGTGACTTGTTGCGTTGGCGTATCGCTGAAAAATCGCATAACAAATCGATGTACTACTTGTCCCGTGCTTGGTCCAATTCTGCCAACTGGAATGGTTTGACCGGCAGTGAATCAAACATTGAGCTGTCTAAAGATTTCATGACCTTACTGAAGAACTGGGACGAAGGTAATTACCCCATCGGTGGCGTACCTACAATCGACGAAAATGGCTTACCTGACCTTTCCCCGATGGAAACAGCCGGATATATCACCACATTCTATAAAATGTCGTTCGACGCAAAGAAAAACTATCTGTGGCCCATCCCCGCGAACGATATTCTAGTCAATAGCAATTTAACGCAGAATGAAGGTTATTAATATTATCTGATATTTACCCCAGTTGTAGAACTTGTTTATCCCGGGAATTTTCAGATTACAACTGGGGTGTTTTTATGTGTATGTTAGCTCTGTGGCAATCAGGATGATATAGGAGAAGAAGTCCTCCGCCGAGATTGCCAACGGTCTGCAAGGCTATTACGCGCATTATGCAACGGGAATATAAAAAAATAAATAATATACTAAAATGAACTCGATATTAAAAGAAAAAAATTATGATTTCAAAAAAAATTGTTCAAATACTAAGCATGAGTTTTGTTTTATTGATACTGAATTATTCAGGAATATCAGGACAAAATAAAGAATATGATGTGGTCATTTACGGTGGCACTTCTGCCGGAATTGCATCGGCCATCCAAACATCGAGAATGGGGAAATCCGTCGTGATCATTGAGCCGACTCACCGCATAGGAGGATTGACAACCGGAGGATTAGGACAGACCGATATCGGAAATAAACAGGTGATTGGAGGAATATCCCGTGAATTTTATCAAAATATCCGAAAATACTACGACGATCCAAAAAATTGGAAATGGCAGGATAGAAGTGAATATATAGATGGAGGACAAACAAGAACAAAAAAGGGCGAAGAAGCCATGTGGACATTCGAACCTTCCGCCGCTTTAAAAGTATACCATCAAATGATTTCCGAAGAAAAAATTGATATTGTGTATGGCGAAAGATTAAACAGAAAGAGCGGTATTCGTAAAAAAGGCAACAAAATTGAATCGATTGAAATGGAGAACGGTTCACAATATACCGGAAAAATGTTTATAGACGCAACCTATGAAGGAGACCTGATGGCAGCTGTGGATGTCAGCTATAGGGTGGGGCGGGAGTCCAACCGTGAATACGGAGAAACATTAAACGGTGTGCAGGCTAATAAAATCAGCGCCACACTCAAATGGACGCTTTCCCGAAACGCTTATAATCACAATTTTGTGGACAGAGTCGATCCTTATATTATCAAAGGATATCCGGAAAGCGGTTTTCTCCCGTACCTCACTGAAGGTACTCCTGGCGTGGATGGGGAGGGTGACGATAAAGTGCAGGCTTACTGCTTCCGGATGACACTGACCGACCACCCTGACAACCGGATACCTTTCAAGAAACCTGAAAACTATGACGAGCGGAATTATGAACTGCTTTTCAGAAACTATGAAGCGGACAGCGGATCGGAGATGAATCAGATGCCTTGGATCAATTCGCCAATGCCGAACAGGAAAACCGACACGAATAACAGAAGAGGATTTTCTACGGATTTTATCGGGCAGAATTACGATTATCCGGATGCATCTTATGAAGAACGCGAAAAGATTATCCGGGCCCATAGGGATTATCAACAGGGGTTGATGTGGACATTGGCCTATCATCCGCGTATTCCGCAGAAAATAAGGGCTGAAATATCCAGATGGGGTACTTGTAAAGATGAATATGAGAAAGGCAGTGAAGGATGGCAGGAACAACTCTACATCAGGGAAGCGCGGCGGATGGTCAGCGACTATGTGATGACACAAAAAAATTGCGAACGGAGCGAAATTGTAAATGATCCCGTCGCAATGGGGGCCTACGGAATGGACTCGCATCACACACAGAGATATGTAGATGCAAACGGATTCGTGCAGAATGAAGGAAATGTAGAAGCACACGTACCCTATGCCTATCCGATCAGCTATAGATCCATTGTGCCCAAGAAAGAAGAATGTGAAAATTTACTAGTCCCTGTTTGTGTAAGCGCGACACATATAGCTTTCGGATCCATCCGTATGGAACCGGTGTTTATGGTGTTGGGACAATCTGCAGCCACCGCTGCATGTCAGGCTATAGAGGAAGGTGTGGCGGTACAGGATATCAATTATCCGGCTTTACAAAACACTTTATTAAAAGATAAACAGATTCTGGAAGTTCAAATCAATAAATAAATATGTGATAATGCATTTCACCAACATAAAATAACGTTATGAAACGAGCATCTAAAATATTTATACTCTTACTAATACTTGCGTTTTCTTTTTTATCCTGCAACAAGGATAAAAATACATTTAACGCAGATGTAATCATTTACGGAGGCACTTCGGCTGCGGTAATCTCAGCCGTGGAGACCCCACAATCAGGAAAAAGTGTGGTGATCGTTTCCCCGGATAAACATCTGGGGGGATTGTCTTCCAGCGGATTGGGATTTACCGATACTGGGAATAAGGAAGCTATCGGCGGATTGGCGCGCGATTTTTATCACCGTATCTGGCTTCACTATAACGATTCCCCGGCATGGAAATGGCAAAAACATTCGGAATACGGGAACAAGGGGCAGGGAACGCCGGCCCTAGACGGTGAAAACCGTACGATGTGGATTTTCGAACCGCACGTGGCCGAACAGGTCTTTGAAGATTTTATCAAGGAAAATAACATAACGGTATACCGCGACGAGTGGCTGGATCGCAAAAAAGAAGCCGTTATAAAGGACAAAAAAATCGTTTCATTCACCACCTTGTCGGGCAAAACATTTAAGGGAAAGGTCTTTATCGATGCCACTTACGAAGGTGATCTGATGGCCGCAGCGGGAGTATCGTATACGGTGGGACGGGAAGCCTGTTCGCAATACGATGAACAGTGGAATGGAGTCCAAGCCGGTGTGTTCCACCACGGACATTATTTCAAAACCGCGATCGACCCGTATGTGATACCGGGAGATTCTACCAGCGGATTATTGCCTTACATCTCTGGCGACCCCATCCAGCCCAATTGTTCGGGGGACCATAAAATACAGGCTTACTGCTTCCGCCTGTGCATGAGCAACCACCTCGACAACCGTGTACCATTTGAAAAACCGGCCGGCTACGATCCGAAGCGATACGAATTGTTGGGACGCGTATTTGAGTCGGGATGGAACGAGTGGTTCGATAAGTTCGATGTGATTCCCAATCGGAAAACAGATACCAACAATCACGGACCTTTCAGCAGCGATTACATCGGCATGAATTATGATTATCCGGAAGCATCGTACACACACAGGAAGGAAATTCTGGAAGAGCATAAAAACTATCAGAAAGGATTGCTTTATTTTGCATCCACCGATCCCAGAGTACTTCGGCAGGTGCGGGATGGGATGCAACAGTGGGGGTTGGCAAAAGACGAGTTTCCCGACAACGGTAACTGGCCGTACCAACTCTATATCCGTGAGGCCCGAAGAATGATCGGAGAATATGTGATGACCGAAAACGATGTGTTGGGAAAGCGTCCTGTGCCTGATCCGGTAGGAATGGGCTCTTATACGTTGGATTCACACAATTCACAACGCTATGTCACATCGGAAGGGCATGTTCAGAACGAAGGAGATGTCGGTGTTCATCCTCCGAGGCCTTATCAAATTGCTTACCAATCACTTGTTCCGAAAGAAGAAGAATGTACCAATCTCCTTGTCCCCATATGCCTTTCATCCAGCCATATTGCTTACGGATCCATCCGGATGGAACCGGTGTTTATGGTGCTGGGACAGTCAGTTGCTGCGGCAGCATGTCTGGCTCTCGATGAGAGAACGTCTGTTCAGAAAGTCGATTATTCCAATCTAAGCCGCAAACTGAAAGAAAAAGGACAAGTAACGGAAATAAGCAAGGATATGGTTAATTAGCATAAAAATACGATTATCCTCTATAAAGAGTATCACCGAATGAGCGTTTATTCGAGAATTAAAGTAAGTTTCCGATAAAATCACCCTTAATGTTCTCTATCAGTTTTTTATCGACACCCAATTCCTTGGCATAATTCTCAAAATTAGCAATTGCATTCTTCACCGTATCAAGTAGTATTTTGTAATCCTGTATATCACCTTGACTACATTTGTTTCCATCGACTACTTCTTATATTGTTTTTTAAACAAAGCCCGCGGACTTTCCGGTAACTCCGGTAATAACTTCTCCATTTCATCCAAAAGATCGATTGC
>ENA-UOOK01004929-UOOK01004929.1-fermentation-metagenome-genome-assembly--contig:-NODE-4929-length-13834-cov-8.200523_pt1 | contig 13834 bp, 15 predicted proteins | sample MGYA00245777_ERZ724023 | MGnify/ENA primary metagenome ERZ724023 (study PRJEB28704, sample SAMN03018312) | fermentation metagenome | biome: anthropogenic terrestrial biome; feature: soil; material... | reverse complement strand
ATATACATGACCAGATCGAGTCTCTGGATGATTATGATGAGGTCTGGAGACAGGCGGCGGGATCCAGACGGGGCTAAGAGCCCTGTCCCCCTAACCACTTGGCAACCCAATCGCACGCTACCGATTCTTTGAGTATCTCGTTTCCATAGCGAAAAGAAGTGAGGTACCTGCTGCTTCGCGGGGTATAAAAAAATGGCGAAGTTTCATTATCTTCCTTAAAAGTTCAAGTTTTTCATTAATCACGTGAGAATTTACGCGATTTAATGATATTGATTACTTTGAGATAAAGATTATATAATATAGTCCAATATTTTGAAAATATTTATCCTGTAGGGATAGATAGATATTAGTTCAAACCTCAATTGAACCAATATCTAACAACCCACCTGCTAGAAGGTAATCTAGATTTGCCAGTCTGTCGTTGGCTCCTCCAATCCTATTCACGGCGGCTTTCCTGAATTGCCCTTTTTTTGTTGGTTCATCCAATGCATCTTGCCTAAGCAAATACCATACAAATTTCGTTATTGAAAGACCTGAATTATTCATATCATCAGGTATTCTTTTCAACCAGGGACTTCTGAGGGAACCATATATTTGGTTAGCCATCGAACTTTGGTTACCTAGAATCTCATAATAGTTTTCGTGAAAATTCTTTTGAAGATTTTCAAATTTGATGTTATATCTTTGAAATCCTTCGTACCAATAAATAACCTGAGTGCGATATTCTCCAAAGAGACAATATTTTCTGACATGGTCGGCACCGTAAATGGGTTTAATCGGTTCGGGTTTGCCTCCTACTTCGAGATCATGTCTGATTCCACTCAATTCTGCCTTAATATAGTATTCTTCTTCAAAATTTAAGCGTTTACCCCTCAATTTCTGCCAAATCCAATTAACCATAAACGCTAGCCCTACTCCCAAGAACGATCCTACTAATGGAGAATTAATTGGAAATCCACCAAAAAAAGGAATCCACATAGGTATTGTCGGCCCTTGTACGGGCAGAACATACAAAATAAAGTCATTCATTCAGGTTGACCTTCGGAATTGCCGCTGTATCATTTCTTTCTTTCCGCATTGTTTCAATGTCATAGTGATGTTATGATGGGTTTGATATAACTGATTAACCTCTTAAATACTTGCTATGGCCTCTCCTCTGGATTGGCCCAGCTCTTAATCTTTCATCAAACTAGTACAGCCGGGCTTAAATAAGCCCAATTTTAGATAGTAAGTGCCTTCCCTCGATATGTCCATTTGAACGGCTTTGCCATTGTCTTGTTGAAGTACTCGACAAACGCCAGAACCTTGGCGTTCAGATCATTGATAGAAGCAAAGCTGGCCCGCCTGAGCAGCTTCCTGACCAAAATGCTAAACCATATTTCGACCTGGTTCATCCAAGAAGCGTGTATCGGCGTGTAGTGAAAGACAATTGAGTGAGATGGATCGGCCAAGAATGATTCGCGAGTTTCGATTGACTTCAGAATACCATCTCTGCCTTTGATTCCTAAGTCGATGTCCAAGTCGGATATATCTGCCACATACCTCACAAGAGACTCTGATTTATGGATATTGAGATTGTCGGCGACAAAGTGCCAGCGGGATGTGGATAAGGATCTCTCTACCACCTCCTTGATATGGGATACGAAGTCATTTTCATTGCGCGTATCGCCGCAAGAAATGGTGTCAACCTTTCCCTTGGCTACCGCAAAGCTCACGATGAATGATTGAGTTCCATGCCTGATGTATTCAAACTCCCTGCGTTCCACTTTTCCTGGTGCCATTGGCAATCCAGGGTGTTTGCGTTCGAGAGCTTGTACCCCAGTCATTTCATCGATGCTCATTACGACTTCACCTTTTTGAGCCAAATTCATGGCTTGTTGATACAGTGAATTGATGTCGTCTACCTTTTCGTCGAATTGATCGTCCGGAGCAGGTGTTAGCCAGTAACGAATCAAGTGCGGTTGGAGGTCATTTTTTTTAGAATTCTGGCAGAATGACGAGCTGAAATCGTATCTACAATGCCCCGCTTTATTACTTCTGCTGCAATCTCACGGCTTGTCCATTGGCTAATTGGACGTCCCGATTCTTCAGGTTTCTCACAAGCCAGCTGTTGGATCTGACAAATCTGGTTTGCAGTTAAACGAGGTGGTACTCCTGGTCTTGGCAGGTCATCCAAGCGTTCTTCAATACTCAGATCATCCAAAGAAATCGGCTGCAAGTCCAGCCATCGTTGTCGCCATAATCGAGCAGTGTCCAAGGAAACCTCTAATTCATTAGCGATTTCACGATTGTTCTTACCCATTGCAGCCAGCAAAACAATCCGTGCTCGGATAACTTTTTGCTGCCCTGTAGTATACCGACGAACAAGCAATTCCAGCCCTTGGCGCTCGACGTCGTTCAAGTTGATTGCTGGTGGTTTCGGACCCGGCATTGATACTCCCCTGTTATAGAGTATCTGTCAATGATTATATATAAAACCCTATCGTTAGGTTCATATCAGCCCGGCTGTACTAGTTGCTACATATTGTTGATAATTATCTAATGCTTCCGTATAGCATCTGAATCCTACCACCGTTTTGGCAGCTATATCGTTCTGTGAAAGGTGAAAAGCAATTTCAAACGAGAGATCTCTGACAGGATCATGGATGAATATATCTTCCCTGGGGCTCTCTGTCACTCTATCGAAATCATCTGCAAAATCCCTCTGTAATCTCTTAATGGTTTGCGTCTGTGCGGTCCAAGCACAGGGATTAGACCCCATCAGGCAAGCAACTAATTTTATATTTGAACCATGTTTCTCCAAGCTGCCTGTTATCACCTGACAGCCTCCATCACGGCCTCGCCACATTTGCTTAATTGTGGTCATCAATTCCCCTATGGAAATCGAGCTTGGACCCAGGCCGATTGTACCTATTTGAGGCATTTTTTCACCGGTAATCGAAGTCGAAGATGAACTGGGGCCCAGATTTACTGTGCCTAAGGCATTTTCACCGGTTATCTTCTCGCCACTTATTTTCGTCCTTTCATTCTCAATTCCTTCATATTCAGTGCTGGTAATATGCTTGATTCTCTGCAACTCGGCGATCAGAAGTTCAGATACGGCTTTTCCGCTATATTCTTCTGCGCAATTAACGGCCTCAAAAGGGCAAATTAGCATGCCATCCTTCTGTATAATCCAATGAAAAAACATAGCAACCAGAACAAATGCGAGGAGTGCGAATATAACTTGAAGAATGGAGAATAGAAAGCCGCCAATTTCATTCAATGATTTAGTTGCATTTAGCAAATTATTTGTATCTGATAATTGTTTTATATCAGCAGAATTTAAGTCACTGAGATCATCGGATGAAAAGGCACTTGACTGCAATGATAGAAAAATAAGGAAGATAAAGACGGTATTCCAAACGCTCATTTCGATCACTTTTCTGCTGCCTATTATTATGCTCGCAAGGCTAACATAAATATTTTTTGTTGCTTTTCATCCGATGACCTTTCTGCAGCCAGAATAATCCACGATTTATAAAGCCCAAAGACATAGATCGCCTGCGATAGAGCTTACCGGTTTTGCTTTATGAGCACATTCCGCTTTAGAACGGGTCGGACGCACGGGTCGTGACTTAGTTATAGGTTGTTATAAATATACCAATATCCCTAATAGTACGTGGGGTGTAGCAATTGGGAAAAAGAGGGCCGAAACCACGATTCTTAGACATAGTATGCCCAAATGAGAATTGCTCCTTATTTGGAGTTGCTGGAAAAGGAAACATCACCGTCTATGGGACCTATAAAAGAAGTTCAGGTAAAGGCAGGAAGTTCATTTGTCATACCTGTGGAACTACGTTCTGCGATAGAACTAACACACCGCTTTATGATCTAAGGACAAACGAAGAAAAAATCGAAACCGCCATAAAAATGATCACAAGCGGAATGAGTATATCAAAAGTCGCGGAGGTCCTTGAGGTAAAACCAATAACTGTAAGCACTTGGGTATCTAGAGCAGGAGATCATTGTAAAAAAGTCGACGAAATTGTCTTGAAGAATATAGAGACGCCTAAAGTCGAGATGGATGAGGCATGGACTTTCGTGGGGAAAAAACGTTACCTAGGGAAGACGAATATGAAGACAACGGGACATGGATCTGGATAAGCATGGCAACGGAATCCAGGCTAGTGCTTTCTCATGTAGTGGGCGAACGATCTCAGAAATCGTCCGATCAACTCATTAAAAACACTGCAAAAAAGCTGAGCTCAATTCCGCTATTTGTAACAGATGGATTAATGTTTTATATAAAGTCTCTTCGAAAACAATATGGAAAGCTGAAGCAGTTTGCACCAACTGGTAAGCGAGGGCGTCCACGAAGCCCCAAATTAATAGTGGACGAGTTATTAAAGTATGCTCAAGTCATAAAGATAAGAGCTGAAGGCAAGCTGAAAAGTGTGGTTAAAAGGATCATCTTTGGAGAGGGCATAAACTCCAAAATGATATCTACAAGCTACATTGAGCGACTTAATCTGACGTGCAGACAAGATAACAACCGCATATCAAGGAAAACAATAGGATTTTCTAAGAAGGCTGAGGAATTGGATCATCAAATGACCCTGTACTTTGCATGCTACAACTACTGCCGAAAACATCGATCTCTAAAATATAAGGATGAGACGGGAATTACGAGACTAAATTGCCCCGCGAAACATGCAGGTTTGATCGACCATGTCTGGTGTTTGCATGAGCTATTGGTATATCCATATCATAAAATTCAAACCTATTATTGACTCACGACCCTTTTATCATATAAGCGCCAAAATATTAAAGGATTGCCTTAAGGCGAAAAAATAGCCTCTTCTCGGAGGATGATGGGGATACGCTCCTGGACTGCCTCCGACAGGCCGTCGGCCACATCGAAGATGACCCGGCCTTTCTGCCAGATGCAGTTGGCGATGACTACGTCTCCTGAAAAGCCGCGCTGGCCATCCTCCCCAGCTCCCTTGCCCTGGCGAAAGCGGCATCTGCGTTGACGCTGTCGCCGGTTGCTCTGAGAGCTTCACCTTTGTTGTACCAGGCCAAAGCATAGTCCGGATTGATCCTGATTGCCTCGTCATAGCAACGGATGGCTTCTGTATAGTTGCCTTGCTCTCCGGAAGCTCTGCCTTTGTTGTTCCAGGCCAGAGCGTCGTCTGGATCCAGCCCGATGGCCAGGTCATAGCAGTGGATGGCTTCAGTAAAGTTGCCCAGGTTGGCGTAAGCATTTCCTTTATTGTTCCAGGCCATGCCGAAGTCCGGATTGATCCTGATAGCCTCGTCGAGGAATCTAATGGCTTCACTGTGGTTGCCCTGCAAATGGTAAGCTACGCCTTTATTGTTCCAGGCCATGGCCAAGTCCGGGTTGATTCTGATTGCCTCGTCATAGCATTGTATGGCTTGCACATATTTGCCCTCAATGGCATAGTCAAGGCCTTTGTTGGTCCATTCTTCTGCCGTTTGCTGCCCTTGTACGCTGTGAGCTAGAATAAAGAGGAGGAGCAGTAAGCTCCAAAAGCATTTCATGGCCCTTTATGTGATCTTAAAGGAGATAAACTTTTCGAAAATTGTATCTATATGGCATTTCTCTCCCTGATGCAATATTTATCAATGCATTCTTTTGTATGATCGCACCTGTTCATTTCAATCCCCTTTGCATATCGCCAGGGTTTGAGCCTTGACCTGCTCCATCTTCTTCTTGCCCAAGAATACCTCTACCAGCTTCAAGGCGAACTCCATCGCCGTTCCCGGAGTGCGGCTGGTTATGATATTTCCATCAACCACCACCCGATCACTGGAGAACTGGGCGCACGACCTTACCTCCTCCTCCCCAGAAGGATGCACAGTGGCCTTCCGGCCCTGCAAGACTCCCGCCTTGATGAGGACCGACGGCGCTCCGCATATCGCTGCCACATACTTGTTCGCCTGATTCAGCTCTCTGATCATATTCAATATCCGTTCATCCTTTCCCAGGTTGATGAAGCCGGGCGCTCCCCCTGGAAGGACCAGGCCGTCCAGATCTTTATGGTTGATCCTGTCCAGGATGGTATCAGGCATCACCCGTACCCCATGAGATCCCTCTATCAACCCCTCCTTCAGACCCGCGGTCACCACATCTATGCCCGCGCGCCTTAGTATATCAATGACGTTCATGGCCTCGATCTCATCGAAGCCATCTGCCAGAGCAACCAGTATCTTCATGCCTTATAGCCTCCTCAATCAAGCTATTGGCATTGAACCCTTAAGTCTATTGCTATTGAAAACCCTCATATTGGCAATCGCAATGCTAATCAATAAATATGGATCCAACCATCAGGGTGCATATCGTGATATGCAAACGCTGCGGACGGTGCTGCCTCCATCTGAACATCTTCGTCGTCAATCCGCGGTCAATTCTTCCCGACGGAAACATGAATAAGAGCGATCCTGAGGCCATGATCCACAAGCCTGCGGGGCAGATGTGCCCACACCTTGCCAATAAATCCAAGCCAGAGGAAAAGATCGCAACCTGCACCATCCATCATCTGCCCTGTTATAGAGACACTCCCTGCGAGAAGTTCGAGCAGATCGGCCCAGAGGATTCCTTATGCCTCTTGAGCAGCTACCTGGATGAAAGGAAATGAGCCTGGAATGGGTCAATGAAATGTATCCTTAGCCACCTTTTGCCTCCAGCGTCTCGGATGCCATCAGAAATCCGATTGCTCTCTCCGCTAAAGGATACCTATTCACCAGCGCCTTGAATCTCTTGCCATGATTCGGCTCGATGAGGTGGGCGAGCTCATGCACTATAACATAATCCTCCACCCACTGAGGAAGGCTTGCCAGACGGTCGCTTATGAGAATGGTCCGGGCGGCACAGTTGCACGAGCCGCGCCGGTGCTCCTGGCGGGAGGAATACTGAATGCTGTTCCAAGACAGCTTTCCCTGGAAATATCTCTCATTTAGAACTGCTGCCCTCTGACTCAAATGGAGGTCATCCTTGGGATAGATCCGCTTCTCCAGCCTGATTTGAAGCTTCTCTATATGGGCCCGAAGGGCAGCATCTGAGATGGATGCAGGAGCCAAGACCTCCATCTTTCCCGCCACCATCCGGGCTTGAATGGTCTTCTTCCGTCGCGCAGACCTCTTCACCACAATCTCCATGGACTTGAGCCTCCAGAATGATTGAGATTGAGAGATATTAATAGCTTTCTTCCCAAAATCTATCCGGGACTATGACCGGATTTCACAGACATTCTTATTTATTATAAATTGGCCTATGCCAATCCTATCGCATCATCCGCAAACATAATTAACTATGAGATTATTTTTAAAAAACATAAGTTTACCTCAGTATTTGCCTCAAATATATCAAGGGGGTTATTAAGCTTGGGAATGGATGAGATCAAGGAGATTCGAAGCAGGATCAAAGGGATGAACCTGACCTGGACCGCGGGGGAAACAGCCGTATCAGAACTGGCCACAGACGAGAAGATGCACTACCTGGGCCTAGTGGTCCCGGAGGATGAGAAAGCGATGATCCTGCAGATGGCGGAAAGGGATAGATCTCTTGCGGCAAAATCGGGATCTGTCTCCATATATCCCACTCAGTGGGACTGGAGAGACGTGTCCGGCAACGACTGGACGACGCCGATAAAGGATCAGAAGCAGTGCGGCTCTTGCGTTGCCTTTGCCACTGTGGCGGCTATCGAGTCCAATTTGGAGATCTTCAAGAGAGACCCATCCCTCGATCCAGACCTTTCCGAGGCCGACCTTTTCTTCAGGGGCTGCGGCGACTGCTGCGGGCGGGGCTGGTATTTCACTCCCGCTTTGAGATTTGCTCAGTCCAGCGGAGTTCCTGACGAGGCATGCAATCCTTATCAGGGGGATAAGACCGGCAGCTGTCCGGACAGAGACAAACGCGTGGTCAAGATAGAGAGCTCGAAGACCATTACCAACAGCTCCCAGGCCAAGGAGTGGCTCAGCCAGCGCGGTCCACTCATCGGCGGTATGAGCGTTTATGAGGATTTCTTCTATTATGAGAAAGGAGTCTATAAGACTGCATACGGCGGATATATGGGCGACCACGCAGTATGCGTTGTGGGCTTCGATGATGCCAAAGGCTGCTGGATCTGCAAGAACAGCTGGGGACAGGGCTGGGGAGAAGGCGGCTGGTTCAAGATCGCCTACGGAGAATGCGGGATGGGAAGCCAGTTCGCTTTCTATGGAGTTCAGTTCACAGCAGACGATGACCTGATCATGCCCAAATCAGGAAGGGTCATTGTGCGCTTTACCGGCAAGAGCACCACTCTGGAGGATGAGATCTGGCTGCACCGTCCCGAGGAGAAACTGATCTTCCGGGCGGTTGACTCCGATCTGGGCAAGATCCATGATCTGGGAGCCTTTCCCGCCGGAACCCGGCTCACATTTGCCCTGAAGACTTCAGCGGGGCATATCTTCTACAGCGACCAGCTCTTAAACGACGACGTCTGCGACCATGTTAACAAAACCGGCATTGGAACCTACAAATGGCAGCTTAACTGGGAGGACCTCTACGGCCTGGGGGAGAAGGACTACAACGATGTGAGCATGGAGATTGAGATCATTAGCGCCACCAGCGAGGATCTGGTGATGCCCAAAGAGGGAAGGGTCTTTGCCACCCTTAAACAAAGGCATGCCGCCACCAAAGAGGAGTTCAGGCTGAGCTCTCCGGAGAATAGGTTGATCTTCACCCTGGATAGCCCCATGGGAAAGGCAATAGACCTGGGAAAGTATCCCGAAGGCGCCAGCCTCACATTCGCCTTCAAGACACTTGAGGGCTACACCTACTACACCGATCAGGTGAAAAACCCCGATTTCTTGAGCCACGTGAGAAAACTCCCCACCGGATATAACAAATGGGAGCTTCGCTGGGAGAAATCCTATGGGATGCGCCTCAAAAGCTACAAGGATCTCACAGCAGAGATAATGGTGGCACCCATCGTCCGCGAGGATGTAATTTTAGAGAAAGACAGCCACGTCGTGGCCAGACTGGTCAGCAAGAATACGCCGAATCATAACCAGTTCTGGCTCTATAAGCCCGAGAAGAAGCTGATCTTCGACTCCATTCAGGGAAACGTGGGCAAGAGCTTTGAGGTAGGAGACTATCCGGCAGGAACCAGGCTGATCTTCGCTCTGCAGACCCAGGATGGGACCTTCTTCTACACAGACAGCGGCCTCAATGAGGACGGAAAATCGCACGTCCTTCGGCTGAAGCTCGGATCGAACAAATGCCAGCTTCGCTGGGAGGACCTTTACGGCCTGAAGGACACCGACTATAACGATCTGGTGGTGGAGATCAAGATGGATCCAAAACAGGATCCTAAAAAGTAGGTGACTGGACAATATCCAACTGGTGGCATGGGATTAAGCTGAAAGAAATCAGGAACAAGGCAGCCAGTCCACGCAGATCTCGCCGGACTGGCTGTCAGACCACAGCTGGATCAATTTCTCGATGGAGAATACACCGGTCAGATCCTCAACGCTGCGGCCGATGAGAGGATGGCGGCCTTTTGCGGTGACGCTGGGGTCGACGGACTGCCAGGCGATATGAGCATTGCCTATGACATTGGAGCTGATGCTCGCCTCCAGGCCTCCTCTCGGCGACGCGGCGTCTGCGGAATTTGCATAGGCCCCCGTTCGAACCTGAGTATCTCTATTCAGGTGCTCTACATCGGTGTATGATTCGGTCATGACTGCACCGGTATCATAGTTCTTGACAGTGAGTACATCATTCTGGCCGCCACTGATGGCGGCTGGTGTATAGGCCAGGGGTATCTCGCCCTTGATACCGGGAACGGCCATAAAAATGATCACCAGACAAATCAGCCTCATCCACATCCATCGGTCACCATTTCGGTAATTGACGTATTCTCATTTCAACTTGTTGCTCTGAATAGAGTGCTGCTATTGCCCTGCCCATGCCCCTGCAGATCATGCCCACTGCCCCGTTCCCAGCTGAACGATCCGATTCATATCCTCCAGGGTGCTATTCCGGTTCGTCTGAGCCGCCTGGTTGTTAGGGTCAAGAAGCAGGGCTTTATCGAAGCATTCCAGCGCTTCCTGGTACTTTCCCAGCTCTCGCAGGACTACTCCCTCATTATTCCAGGCTCCTGGATTCAGAGGATCGAGTTTGGTTGCCATCTGAAGACAGACCAGCGATCCGGAGAGATCGCCTTTATCAGCCAAAGCCATGCCCTTTCCATTCCAGGCTTCAGAGTCTGAAGCATTCAGCCCCAACACCTTGTCAAAGCAGGCTATAGCCTCATCATGCCTGTCTAATCCTCTGTAGAGGGCAAGGCCCTTCCAGTTCAAAGCCTCGACATTCGTGGAGTTTATCGCCAGAGCCTGATCGAAACTTGCCACCGCATCCTCATAACGACCCAAGATGCCAAATGCATATCCCTTGCGGTTCCAAAGGTTGACATTGCCAGGGTCCAACTCCAGGGCCTCATCATAGCTTCTTGCGGCCTCTTCTATGCTGCCGTTATACAATTGCTGATCACCAAGGCTCGACCAGTATTCCGCCGTATGCTCTTCCGCCGCCGAGGGAATGCTTGTCGCTGCCAGAAGAGCTAATAGGATCAATGCGAGCTTCATGAACAGCCGTCTTTCGTTCTGGAGATATATCTCTACCTCCCAAAAGTTAATTAATTCCCCCTTCATATCACCATATAACGAGGCCAGGTTTATCGCTCTGGGGATCCTGGCAGAGGAGTGGAGGAGGTTCATTATTTGAAGAGATTCGATGTAATGCTGGAAAAGGATATATCCGGATACGAAGGAGAATTTTCCGATATCATTCATCAAGCTCCGGCCTTTTATAGAATGATGACCAGGCTGCTAGATGATAAAGATCTTCCCAAATCCATGTCGCCGCAGATTATTGCCGCCATCGCATACTTCATTCTGCCCGAGGACATAATTCCCGAAGATAAGTTCGGCCCGGTGGGCTATGTCGATGATATCTATCTATGCGCCTTCGTCGCATATGAGGTGATGAAGGAAACAGGATCTTCCGATATCATATCCCGGAACTGGGATGGAGGCAGGCCTGTGATCGAGCTGGTAGAAGAGATACTCAATCGCGAAAAGGAGCTTTTGGGCAATAAGAAGGAAAGGATGATGCAGTATATAGGCTTCGACGAGATTTAGTTCGAGCAAATTTTTTGGTCCCTATTCCCTTCTGGGTTTATAGGGACGCCTCATCTGACCATTGCAGAATATGCAGGTTGTGACCATAACGCCTTCTGATAGCCTCACCCTGGAGTTCTCCGGGGACAGGAAGCTGCCACAGTGCCGGCAGTAAAGCCTCTTAAGAGATCGGGGCATTCTGACCCTGGTACGAGTGCTTATCCGCCGGGCGATCTGGACATACCTCTTGCTTCTCTCAGGATGAAGCCGGTGCGCCTCCTCCGCCAGGACAAAGAGCCTTTCCATACGCTGCAGGGCAAGATCTCTGGATCTATGATTGTCCTTTCTTCGTCTCACGTCCAGGACTGTGGCCACCGGGTCTATAAACCTATTTCGTCGAGAGAATCTATTTCTACATCCAGTGAGAATATCGGATTCAATGGCTGCTACATCGCTTTCCATCAAGATCGCCCCGGAGATGGAGGATTATATCCGCGCTCGCTCTACAGATATGCGCATCGCCACCACCTGCGAAGGCCCTCTGATCTTCTCCGTCAAGACCAGTCCGCCCAAGCCCACAGATCATGTCATATCTGTTGGAGCGCGTATGGTCTACATCTCTGCCGTCCAGGCTCCTTATATCAAGACCATAGATGCGAGTATGCTTCCGCGCTGCGCTCTGGAAAAAAGGACCCGTAACTGATGGTCGCCAAAAGAAGGCTATTTCATTGCTATGTTATGCGACTGCCTCAACCCGGATGCAATCAGAATCATCCACCATACGGCCAGGCTCATCAACGCCAGAAGTGATAAAGAGGCATAATCCATTATCGAGATCACCAGAACAATAATTGCCTTTATATGGTGATATAGACGATTGTGATAAGATCGCATCCGGGCGGTATATTCAAAGGAAAATAGAGGATATCGCAGATAAGATCGCAAACCGTCAAACCGAAACCATTAAGTTGCTTGGAGCGCGAATTTGCATGGGAATGATTCCCAGGCGGATGCATATGAATAAAACCAAGTCGTCAGTCTGGCTGACACTGATAGGCGCAATTCTATTTCTCGTTCTCTTGTGGCGTCGGATTTTGCAGATGCCTGTGGTGAGAGATGAAGAAGACGACAGCAGAAATCGCAAGAACCGTCCGGTATCATAAGCTTCCATCTCCTTTTTAAGCTAAAAAAATTTAGCGGCCCTCCAGCCATTCATCAAGAGCGCGCATTGATGCAGCACGGTGAGATATTCTATTCTTCTCCGCCAGCTCCATCTCGGCCAGGCTCTTTTCCCCCACATAGAATATGGGGTCGTATCCAAAGCCCGAGCTTCCCCGTGCCTCATGGCCGATCTGCCCCTCAACTATCCCCTGGAACATCCGGGGCTCAAGCCCCGGCTCGGAATACACAACCACCGACTTGAAGAAGGCCTTGCGATTCGAGATCCCATCCATGAGCCGCAGTATTCCCTCATTGCCAATGGTCTTCTGGACATAGGCGGAGTAGACCCCAGGAAAGCCGCCCAGCGCCTCGATGAAAAGGCCAGCATCCTCCAGCATTGCTGGCTCCTTTAGCCGGGCCATGATCTCGTTAATGCCATAGACCGCCACCTCTTCCAGAGTATCCGCCTGAATCTCAGTATAGCCAAGATCTTTCTGCTCCAGACCATCGATAATGGCCCGGGCCTCTACATACTTTCCTTTGTTACTTGTGATAAAGCTGATCATATTATCTCCCATTAAGCTTATTATCGGAATCGCTTTTCCTGGCCTCCACCTCCAGCCTCACCATCCCCACATGAACATCTCCATTCTCATCCAGAGGATGAAGCTGGATGTATCTATCCACCACCTCATGAATAAAATCCGATCTCATCTCCACTGGGACTCTTTGGATGTAGGGCAGCCAGGTGCTCTCAATCCATGAGGCCAGGCCTGCCCTGCCCTTCTGGACCATATCCTTATGCAATAGCTCTACCCGAACCGCTTTCAGGCCGGATTCATCCAGCCAGGCCCGGTACTCCTCCGGTCCATAAAAGCCGTAAGGAAACTGGAAGCCTTCGAAGTAAGGATACCATTTCTCTTCATCGATCATCTCCCCGGCAAGATCCAGGACGCTGGCCGCATTGCCCCTTCCCCCAAACTGCATAAAGACCCGGCCTTCGCTCTTCAGGCTCCGCCTGATCCCCGCCAGAACTGGCCTGTGATCCAAAATCCAGTGAAGAGCAGCAAAAGAGAGGATGAGATCAAACTGGTCATGGTATGGCAGATCCCGGGCATCCTGGTGCTGGAACTCGAGGTTTGGCCATAGCTCATCAGGGAAGCGTGATCGTGCAAAGTTCAGCATCTCCAGGGAGCTATCAACCCCCACCACCGACCCCCTGGGAACGAGGCGCGATATCTCGGCGGTGATCTTGCCGTCTCCGCATCCGATATCAAGTATCCTTTCATCTCCCCTGATTGAGATCTTGGACAAAAGTTCCTGCGCCCATGTCTGCTGGGCAGACGAGCTCTTCTCATAGGTCTCTGGATCCCATCTGTGCATGGTTTTCTCCTTATGCTATCCTTCTTCCCTATATGATAAGCCTTTTCGAGCGCCATATCACATAAACACAGGCTGGAAGCCCCGCTCTTCAGGGCGGGGAGGAAAGCCGTAAGTAGCCCAC
>ENA-UOOK01004928-UOOK01004928.1-fermentation-metagenome-genome-assembly--contig:-NODE-4928-length-13837-cov-3.688507_pt1 | contig 13837 bp, 7 predicted proteins | sample MGYA00245777_ERZ724023 | MGnify/ENA primary metagenome ERZ724023 (study PRJEB28704, sample SAMN03018312) | fermentation metagenome | biome: anthropogenic terrestrial biome; feature: soil; material... | reverse complement strand
GTATTTCTCTTGTTTTTCTTAAATTTGTGGGACTCTTTATCTCAAAAGAAAGATATTCATTTAATTCCTCTTTAATTTCTTCTTCAGTTTTATCTGCAATATATAATTCGGCAACTTTATTTAACCATTCTATTTTAATATTTCTTGACATTCCAATTATCTTACTCATTCATTACTCCTTCAATTTTTACAAATGGAACCATAACCTCTTCAATGCTAATACCGCCATGAGACAATACTGTATTACCTTTAGTTCCAAAAGATTTATCATATTCACAGAGCAAATACTTGTAATCCTTTGGTAAAAAATACGGCGGGTAATCAATCATATCAAATTCATTTATAATACTTTTATAGTCCGCAAAATCCTTCAAGACCATGGTTCTTTTGGACTTTGTTTTCAACTCAACACCGGTGCCTGTGGGACTGCCCATAGTTTGAGCTTCCTTATGCCCATGATCGGAAGCAATGTACACGTCAAAACCATTCTCATACAATCTCCTGATTAATTCGTATAATTTACCACTGCGAGATAGTAACCTGACATCATTACACATCCCTAAATTTCCTTGCTTTTGATTATGAATTAAGTCATCTATGTCGTTTATGATTACACAAATACATTTATCCGAATAATCAATTCCAAAATCATATCCTCGATAATATTTTATTTCTTCTTTTTTATAGCCATTTTCTATACACTTTTCAACAAACATATTCTTTTCATAATTAAGATTGAAAGGTTCTTTCATTTCCACCGGCAGTTTGCCTGACAGCAGACTTTGCCTGGATATGGACGTAATAGTTGGAATTAGAGCATAAGTTAAATTGTTCTTATAAGAAACCTCTTCCAAATCTTCAGCTAATATAAGCCAATCCAATATGGACATTCCATCCATAACTATTAATGCCGGTTTTTTAGAATTCATAAATATATAATCTAAACCTTTATATAAAACAACAGGCCCATTATAAGCTGAATACCCTGACAGTGTTGAATAATTATTGAGTACAAACCTTTTAAATCCATTTTGAATTTTACATTCCAATTTACCTTTGCCCGCTAAATTGAAATTACATCTATATTCCACATACTTCAGTTTTGAATACAGCATTGCTATATTCTGCCAGGAACGATAACTATTTTCATCCAATAAATTCTTTATTTCACCTGTCAAGTATTCGCTGTACTCCTTAATGTTTTCTATGCTAAACATATCTTCTGAAAGGAACTGTTTTGTTTCCAATTCTGAATGTATTGTTCTGAATAAATTGGCATGAGCTATATACAATAAATTCAGGTCAAATATATTTGAATTGTCCAGAGTATAGGCATTTAATTTAGGGAAAAGCTCTTTATAGTTTACATCCTTGCAATAAAAATTACTTCTAATATCATAGGGTAGGTAACTATCAGTTCTAAGGACAACTAAGTACCTGTCCTGATTTTTCTTAATTTTAGTTTCATATAAATACCTGAATTCTTCTACATCATCATAATAAACCAAAATATATCCATATTTTTCACTAATCACAGATAAATAATTGTCTTCTATTATTTTTTGAAAATCAACTATAATAATTCTTTCATGACTGCCGAAACCATATTGTGCGTTTAGATAATCAAGGAACATAAAATCACTCCAATCTGCACAGAAAAATCGGTTTAAATACAGGACAAATAATCTTATCCCTCTCGAATTTCAATGCCATCTCTTCCTTTTCCCTTCCTAATTCTTTTAACCTGGACTTTTTTATATTTTCTATGCCGATTTTCTTTGCAGCATCTATTCTAAGATTTAGAGCATAAGAAAATTTCCTGTATTTTTCATTATGCTTCTTTTCATATTCTTCTCTTAACCCTAAAAAAACATCATAAGCAGATTCCTGAGAAATTTCAAACAGACTATTATATATTTCTTCCTCAATAAACAAATTATCCTTAACAGTAATAACTGAAGTTTCTTTCAGAAATTCATCCCATATCCTTTGACCGGAAAAAGGTCTATATACTTTATTCTCATTTATAAACATGGGCAATATCTTCCTGCTGTGCAAATCATCATTTATAGACAGTTCCCACAAAAAGAAATATCCTTTCTCATTAGGAAAATCTTCAATGCAAACTGACGTGATTTTCTGTCCCTTCGTCCAATAATTTTCCTGATTCAAATGTTTTACTACTTCCTCATGGTTTATGCTGATATTTTCATTAGAAAACAGCTTTCCTTCCTTCCATAGACTATAATAATTGCACATCTGATAAAGAGACTTCTCTAATTCAAAGCCTTTACTCTCGTTGGTTTCTTTAAGCACCTTATCCTCGCTAAGCAATTCATTGTATTGATTAGCTCTTATAATTTCCCTCTTTATATCTTCCTCCAAGTCAGAGGTATTATGCTCAATACTTTTAGGATCTCTTATAGACTTTACATAAACATCCGTAAAATCAATATCTGCCATTTCATTATCTAATATATCCGCTAATTTGTCTATGCCTGTTTCAGATAAAATTACTGAAAGCTTCTCTTCCAATACTGTTCTAACCTTGTTTTCAATAGTTTGTGCTATTATAAAATTATACACATAAACATTCTGTTTTTGCCCAATCCTATCTACCCTTCCGATTCTTTGCTCGATTTTCATAGGATTCCAGGGTAAATCATAATTAATCACTATATTCGCAAACTGTATATTTAAACCTTCTCCTCCGGCATCTGTAGATATTAAAATATCATTTTTATCTTTAAAATCCTTTAACTGAATATTCCTTGTTTCAATATCCATGCTGCCGTTTATTAAAGATACACTATATCCTTTAGAATTTAAAAGCTTTTCCAGGTATATTTGAGTAGCTACAAATTCAGTAAATATAATAATTTTAGATGAGGGATTTTCATATTTCATATCATCCAATAAATTTAACAGTTTATCAACCTTAGCATCCTGGTACTGATATATTGCCTGCTTAGCCAAGTACAACAAATCTGTAAGTTCTGATATTTCAGATTCTATATCTGCTGACATAGTTTCTAATGCTTCATCTATTTTATCTTCTAAATCTACTTCTACTAAATCATCAAAGGATAGCGAAGTAAGATTTGCTCTTTGAGAATTTAATATTTCAATTCTTCGCTCTAAACTGTCTATTATAGCTGCTGTGCTGCTGGTAACCAGCCTTTGCATTAAAACCATTAAAAAACCTATGTAAAACTTTTTTTCTCTAAATGCTTTGTTGTATCCATTCCTCACATAGTCCGTAACCTTTTCGTACAATTTTCTTTGCATAGAATGGCGTTCATCCCACTGAATTTCAACAACCTTCGTAAATCTATCCTTAAACAATCTATTTCCTTCATTGTCTATGGTTTCTCTCTTTTTATTTCTTATGACAAATGGAGCCACCTGTTCTTTAACTATAGCATTATAATTTGGAAAAGCTTCTTCATCTAATAATCTTATAAGCCTTAAAAAGGGTTCTGTTTTTCCCGAATGAGGAGTTGCAGTAAGCAGCAACAAATACGGAGAAGATTTGGCAAGTAATTTCCCTAATTTATGCCTTGATACTTCACCGGTACTTCCGGCTACTCGGTGAGCCTCATCAATTATGACTAAATCCCATCCTGCATTAACTATGGAAAAAATTCTTTCATCGTTATATTGATCTATCTTCTCCTGACTCCAACCCGCTCTTGATTCCAAAGGTTTTATTGAGTCCATAGGACTTATAACCTGTTGAAATTGACCATATATATCATCATTATCAGTTAGCTTCCTTATGGTTTTATAATCTGACGGCAGAATAACATGAAACTTTTCTCCAAACTTCTCATCCATTTCCTGCTCCCATTGTGTAACTAAACCTTTTGGACATACTACTAAAATTCGTTTAACAAGCCCTCTTGCCTTTAATTCCTTTACAATCATACCTGCTTCAATAGTTTTGCCCAATCCAACTTCATCTGCTAAAATATATCTGATGTTATTACTTGATAGTGCGCGGTTAAGTACATATAATTGATGAGGTAATGGAATAACTCCCGAACTAAGGGACGATAAAACTCCTTGAGAAGTTTCATCTTTAATCTTCCCAAGGATTGTCATATATCTTATGAAATTTTCATCAAAATTTAGTACATTCACAGCTTGTCCGATTTGCTCCGAACTTAACTTATAGATTTCCTTGCTGAACAAATTATAAACCTTGTATGTAGTAAAGCCCCACAATTCATTTTTCTCAAGTACTTCTACCTTCTCATTTTTAATTAAATCATAAGCATAATCACCAACAGAAAACATAAAATCACTCCACTCTGCTCAATGCTATATCATAATACATAAGAAGCTTATCGTCCTCTTGTATTACTGTTTCCGGAAGTCTGTTGCCTACCTTTACAATATTTTCGTAATCTTTATTCTTCCACAGTTTAGCAAAACCGGCTCTCACTGCTTCTGTACGGAACTGTTTTAGCTTTCCTTTGCCGGTTAAGTATTCATCAAATTCTTTCAATAATCTTTTTTCTCTTAGCTTAATAATATCTCCTGATTTTGACGGATCCGGTATGTACCATTTCCCTTCATCATCCTGCAGGAAGTTTTCCTCCAACAGCTCTCCCAACTCAGGAATCTTTTCATACTTGGCAGCATTAGCTTCTTTCATGAACTTAGGCTGAATGTCACTGTAGGTTTGAGGCTCCTCCAATTGATTATACAGCCATGCAATGGCTGACTTTTCATTATTTACAAACATTTCAAACTGTATTGGTTCAAGTTCTGATATTATTCTTGCATTATCATATTCATTGATTTGGTCGTGCAAGAAATACATGCCATCTCGTTCAATGAATTTTTCATCTAATCCTTTATAAAAATCATGAGCATCTATAGGAACAGCTATGCCATTGACAATATGGTAAGCAACCATTCTATCGAACAATAAATTTGGTTCTCGTTCTTTTACTTTTTCTATAAAACTATCTTTTTGAACTACTATAGGAAGTTTATCTAAATGTTCTCTTACAAAGTTCCATACTGTTCCCTCAGTTCCTGCCTTTTCCAGAAATTTTTTCTTGAAACTCTCTTTTGGTTTATATGCAGAGATAACTAAGTCTTGTTTTACTGCAGATGTTGTGGTTACTTGTTTAAAGCTTCCTTGCTTTTTATCAAGTGTTCTAACATCTGCAACTATAAAACCAGCTCTTATAAGAGATTCTTGTATAGCATTCCATACAGAGTTTTTAGAATTATGAAACTCTACAGTCATCCAACGGTTTGGTTTTATTACTCTGTAATATTCCTCAAAACACTTTGTCATTAAATTTTGATATTCTAAAAGTCCTTTATTTTGAACTTTATTAATAATAGCTTCTGTTTTATTGTTAGTAAATACCTTTAGCCAAGATTCCCAAATAAAGTTTAATTCTGAATAGTTTAAATTATTGCCAAAAGGTGGATCAGTAAATATATAATCAATTGTATTGTCATGCACATTTTTTTGATCTGTTGCACTATTTGTAGATATAATTACGTTATCTCCTAGCTTGTTTCTATAAATTGGCGGAAATCTTCTTAAATATTTATTTTTTAGTTGGTCAAATATATTGTTCTCTCTAATCATTGATGGAACATACAATGTCCCACTTGTAATATTTGATGGAAATGAGACATTGAATCTCATTGCATTCAAAACACAGTGCCTTTGCTGAACGTTATTAAAACCGAATTTTAAAACATCTCGTATTCTATCATCTTTTACTATATTTATTGCCTCAAATAAGTAAGCATTTATTAATAAATTTCTTTTTGTGTAAAAATGATGTATATGGGTAAAACCATGTGATTTTTTTGGTTGTTCCGTATTATATCCTTCCGGCATTTCATCAGTAGGATACCAATATGGAATACTACTGTTTTCAATTTTATTTAATACTTCAAAGTCATACTTATCAGGTTTTTTATCGTACCTCTTCTTTCCAAAAGAATAATTAATTAGAACCGGATAAAGTTTTGCTATATTTATTGTTTTCCTCTGATTCTCGTCATAAACATGTTTGATTGCCCTAATACAATCTTTCTTTTTTAAATCAATATTACAAGCAGGACATTTGAAAATACTTTTTACTTTTCCTTCTTCTTTATTAACAGCAGTATCCCAAAAAATAATCTCTTCTCCACAATTCGGACAGATAAAAACATCAGACCAAACAACGAAATTAATTCTCCCCTTTTTTGTTTCTAAAATATCCATTTGAGTGAAAAGTTCCTTACTTATGTGTCTTGTTTCATACATCCAGCCTAATTCTTTTTCACATTCATCTAATATTCTGTTGGCTTCTTTTTCAAATTCTGCTACGTCTACCGGAGTATTATAGTTATATGCTATAAAGGTTGCTGCCGGAGATAAATCGTTAAGTATGGCTTTCCTTGTACCCCATTTAACACCTGGCATTTCTTTTTCAATCTTAAATTTAAACCCTTTATCGGCATCAGGATTACCGCACATTTGTGCGGCAACTCCCGTCATTCCTGTTCCGCAAAATCCGTCAAACACTATATCTCCTGGATCAGTGTAATGAAGTATATATCGCATTATAGCCTTATGAGGAACTTTCGTATGATAGCTGTGTGCATTGTATATGGGATCATTTTTACCTTCGCTCACATCTGCTGCAAAGGGTTCCCTTTTGTAGTCATCTGTTTCTTCATCATAGGGTTTGCCGCTTTTTTCTATGAAATCATTTATAAATGGGTTGGGGCATGCTGTATAATAGGGAGGGTCGGATAAAGCTATAATGTCTTCATCCTTTCCTATAGGAAAGCCCTCTATATCTCTTACTTTATCTAAATCTTCTTTTGTTAATTTCAATATGTCACCTCTTCAGCGTTACTTGCTTCTGCTATTAAAAAGTCTTTTCTTTTCTCGGATTTGGAAGTAATTATTATTCTTACATTTTTTAAATCTTTTCCTTCTACCTGCTTATCTATAAAGTAATTTAATTTATTTTTCAAATCATTTACAGTGCTTGGTCCTAAGTTTTGTGTTATGGACATCAAATCCCATACATCTACTTCTACCTTATCCAATTTCTCAAACAAAGTATTAAATGTATCAGTGAAGAATGTATCAACTTTGTCCGGCAATTGCTTCTTCTGTAAAAATTCATCAATTAACTTTCTCTGGTTTTTATTAAGCAGAGCTTTATTATCCACGGTAAGCGGGTCATCTAATGCTGATAGTAATGCTTCTTTCCATTCTGACAGTAATTTGTCTAAATTATCTTCAATATATTCTAACTTACCTTCCACGGTTGGCAAATCATTTGATAATGTGAACTTACACTTACTGCAGACAGGATTTTTCTGTAAATCGGCAGTAGTTAATTCATAACATATTTGCAGACTCGACAATTCTTTTTCTAAATTTTTTAATTTGTTTTCTTGAAATATTCCTTTTATTTCAGTAAGCTTTTTCAGGCTGGAAAGAGTGTCAGATTTCATAATCTTGCCTTTTCGCTTAGCATCATTGGTGCCTAATCTTGCTTTAGTATGCTTGTCAAAATAATAGTCGATATACTCTTGCTTTATAGGCATTAATATACCTTGTAATTCTCTTCCTGCCTTTTCTCCGTCTAAATCATCCCTTATACCATCCCGTATTTCAAAAAATTTATCCTTTGCTTCCTTTATGCTTTCTGCCACAGAATCTGGTATTATAGTGTTTTCTACATTAGAAATATAATTAACTATGGAATCAGTATTAAGCTTGAATTTTTCATACTCTTTTATTATATCTATGTACTTAATTCCTTCTTCTATTTCGTCTAATTGCTCCATAGTAAGGTTTAAATTATTTAATTTTGCTACTGTATTGTACCTGCTATTAAAATTACTGAACTCATTTAATACATAGCTTATTTTTGATTCATATACACCTTTTATATGTTCAGGGAAAAGAAATTCTCCCCATAATGTTGGCTCATTATTTAAGTAATTTTTGTATTTAATAGATTGTTCAGCCACTTCACTAATTTTAGGCAAAATCATTGTCTTCAAACCATTTTCAAGTTCCTTATTGTTAACTGTCATACCTCCCGGTAAGTGAAGTATTCCTAAAAGCCTCTTAAGTTCAGCTATAGCCGCTTCCTTTGGTTTTGTCATATATTTGAATTCATAAATATCCATATTGCCCATGTTAATTAATTGGTCCATATTAGAAGCAGTAATGGTAATATTTTTTAATACAAGATTTGCATATCCGGCATGTACTAATGCTAACAATACAACAATAAAATATTCATTATTGATGTTGAACTCACTGTCTAATAATTCTTCATTCTTCTCAAATAAAATGTCTGACCTGTTCAAAACCCCTTGCTTTGGCAATTTATCCATCCTTTTTACCAGATACATTGCATATTTTGAATTTTCTACAGCAATATTATTGTTATCTATAAAACCAAAGCCTTCAAGAAATAACTTACTGTCGTTTGATTTTTGTCCGGCAAAATATTTTATTGCTCTGTTTATAATCTCTGCGCTATTATTCATAGTAATTTTAGTTTTGAAAGCCGGAAACTGAGGATATAATTTATTGAAATGCTCTTCTAAGCAAATTGAAGATGCTTTATCTATTGTATCCTTATAATTATCGTTTCTTGTAGCTCCTTTTGTTAACTGAATAAGTTGTTGTCTTACACCTTTATGGATTATATCATAGCATGTATTTTTATTTTCATTTAACCAAGCTTTTAGCTTTTTTTCATAGTTTTTTGATTTATCCGAATATACTTTCTTCGTGTTTTGATCTGATGCTAAAATTTGTAATTCCTTTGCGGCCGCAAACAGTCTCATGTTTCTATCGAAATCATCATCTGAATTCAGATAAAAAAATACCTCATCATCCTCTTGTTTATCCTCGTAATCCGGGTTGCCATAAGGAGGCAATATATACATATAATAGTCCCTTGGAGGCTGTGCGGTTGACCTGTCGTTAGGTATGCCCAAAAACAAGTATCCCCTTCTGAATATATTGTGACTGTCCCAATTTAACTGGTATTCATATATTTCATAATTCGGAACCGCTTTATCTTCATTCCAGTCAAGTAGGTCATAAACTATGGAATAATAATACTTGTTAAGGCTTACATCTTCCATAAAGTTTACTTTGTCTTCTATTTTTGCTTCGTAATCAATATCCTTTTTTAAATCTAAGAAATACTGTTCATTTTCTTTATTGTATTCAATAAACTGCCCGCTGACTAATGTCATTATGTCTTTCAAAACTACTTTGACTACGGATAACAAAAACTCTGAATCCATCTCAGGCAAATTCTCCATATACAGGCACAAGTCATCCTTTAGGTTTTCAGCCGTTAAACCAATTCTTACATCTATTCCGCCGGTAGTTAACCTGTGCACGCTTAACCCATAAATAATTTGCAGTGCAATGTCTTTATATTGTGCCTTTGGAAAAGTTTTAGCTATTTTTTCTTCTAATATTAACGATTTATCAAGTACTTCTTTTATATCACGTTCTGACCTTCTGACATAATTATCTTTTATGTAGGACCAATATGAATCATAAGAGATAATCCCCGGTGCACTACCCGGTACTTCCTTATCCAATATTCCTTTAACTGTCAATGAAATTGTTTTAAGTACATGTCTGTTTTCAGCTATATACACTTTGTTAAATACATCTATGTACGCCGGATGTATTGGATATAATTCTATATATTCATCTATTCTCTCTGACATTTCGCTGTACAATGGGCAAAATGGCAGCAGATGTTCTCTGATTTTAGCTTTTTGCTCAGGTGTTTTGTTTAATATTCTTTCAGAAACTACATACGATGTATCTTCTTTTCTAATAATCAACTGTTCAAATCTATCCTTGATCTTGCTCATTGTATCGGATACAAAAGAAAAAGTTGGATTGTCAAAAAGCGCCTCCTGGACGCCGCAAATCAGCCTGAATCTTGAGGACTTTATAAACTCTCCCACTTCTCTCAAAAATCCTAAATCCAGCATTATTTCTTGTTCTTTACGAGTTTTCAAATAATCCAATAGTTCGTCAATTACAAGTATATATCCCTTATCAGGATACTTGGATTCAAAGGAACTCATCATTGCTTCCAATGCACCTTTGTTATTTGTCAAAGTCGAACTGTCAGGGAATTTATAATTTATTCCTCTTTTAGCTAAATCCTCTTCTATTTCTTTAATTATAATATTTCTTAAACTGTTGTCTACTGCACCCAACTCAATTCTTAAAACTTCAAATCTACCGGCTATTGGTTTAATATGCTCTGCAAATTTATTATTTTTTATATATTTTAAATATTCTGCATTGTTTGCAACGGCAGAGACAAGTGACATTAAATGGCTTTTACCTGTACCATAGTTACCTACTATGAGCACTCCTTTATTATCAACCACCTCGTCTAATTGCAGTTGGCTTAGCAAGCCATAGTTTATCTTATCTGCCATTTCATCTGACATTACATAAGTTTCAACTAAATCCTTTGCTTTTTCCTTGTTGCCTGCAGATTTTAATTCTATAACCGTTTCAATTGGATTAAAATTGATTAGTTCTGAATATTTCACAAGTCTTCCTCCCTACCTTAAGCAAATAATATTATAATTTTTTATTTCATATTTTTTATAATCTTCATATTTTGGTTCTGAATAAACGAGATTATTTGAATCTAATTTCCCAGGCCATTGGACTATAACCTTCTTATTTGCAGACAATTGCATAAATAATTTTATAACATCTAATTTATATAAGGGGTTAAATAAAATATCTATGTCTGTTATGATTACCTTATTTGAATTTATTTCGCAAAATATTGATTTCGTGACCTTTTCTACTTCCGCATTCCTTATATTCTGATCAATTTGAATTAATTTTAGTGATAGCGCTTGTCCTAAACTAACTATTTCAAAATCCTTGAACTTATTTTTAATAGTTTCTATCGGCAAAAGATCTACAATAAGAAAATCATTATATGTTTTCAATACTTTATCTATTTCATATATACTACACTTAATTGCCATAATACCACCTTTCATTGATTTTTACAATTCAAAAATATCCTCAATCCATTGAATGATTTTAGCTGAATAAAAATAAACAAATAAAACCGTACATAATACGAATAATTGTAACTGTAGTTTTAAGGGAATCAACAATGTAAAATATAACAAAATTATCCACAGGCATTTGCATTGATCCTCTACGCCATGGTTCTTTCTCATAAACTTTATATCGATTAGGCATTTCTTCAAGTCCTAAAATATTTAATTCTATGCGGTTTAATTGATCTTCTGCATTTTCGGTGATTGTAAGCTGAATGCAATGTACTCATAGATTCTTCTTAAATCATAGTCAGCTTGATCGGTTAAAACGATTTTGTATTTCATATATTATAATCCTTACGGATTTCCTTAAATGCATTAACTGCAGGCTTCGTCTTTTCTTGTAGATAATCCGAATATCCTTTCTCCAATTCGTCGTTGAGCTGGGTTTCAGATAATGCTTCCATTTCCAAAGGCTTTGATTCATAAAGTTTTACATCAAATGGAATTCCATTCTGCATTATAACCTGCTTTAAAAACATATTTACTGCATTTGATACAGGAATACCTAATTTTTCAAGTATATTCTCTGCTTGTTCCTTCACTTCCGGTTCAACTCTAATATATAAATTCGTTGTTTTTGCCATTATATTCACTCCTTTTTCGTTTTCAAAATTCATATAATTGTCAATTGTCCATTGTTCATTGATTTTTGCCTTTATCTTTCTCTCAAACATCTCCACCAACGCCTTCGCACTATCCACCGCCGATTGCTCACCTTTTTTTCATTCTGACCCAGGCGGGCATGAAGAATATCAGGGCTATGAGCGAAAATGCAAGTCCGCCGATGGTTCCGATGGCAAAAGCAAACCAGAATACCTCGTCCGGACCGTCAAACAGGAAAGGAATCAGGCCGAGCAGTGTGGAGAGGACGGTAAGCATGATCGGAACGACTTTGTGATTGTATGCGCGGACATAAGCTCTGACATAAGACACAGAGGCTCCCCTGACACAGACATCGGAGGTCTCTTTGATATTGCGGCAACGTCTGACAGCCTGTATTTTATACTCATTAAGCAAATAGATTCCGGCATTGACGACCAGGCCGCACAGAAATACGAGCGAGGCAAATCCTCCCTGGTCGAAGCTGCAACCTGTCGCGGCAAAGATAAGCCATACTCCTACAAACGATAGCGGAATCAATCCTATTATTATCAGCGGATATGTCAGGGACTCAAACAATATGGCACATACGAAATAGATAATGGCAATGACAAGCCCCAAAAGCAGGATGGATTGACCGGTATCTTTTCTCCAACTATAAGATTCGGACTTTGCACTATAACCGAGCGGCAGTACTACATCGTTGAGGCGTTCTATCTCGTTGTTCATCACTCTCTGTGATAATTTATAGGTTCCTATGAAGCTGTAGGAGATGTTGATGGCATATTGCTGGTTTTTTTTGTAGATATCGATACCGCTGCTTCTCTTCTCTATGTGTCCCAAATCTGCAAATTTGATTGCAGGAGCATCGTCTCCCATCCTTATGTACTCATTAGACAGATTCCATACATCAAAAGATGAATGTGTATTACTTGCAACGTTGATGGCGGTAACAGCTCCGTTTTCATAATATGAACCTACACGCTGGTCATAGAGTTGTTCACGCAGGGCTGAGTATGCATCATACAGGGTCAGATTGTTGGCTGCGAGGGTATATGGGTCATACTCGATAAAATACTCATTGGATGTTGATGAGATGCTGCCCCATCCGTAACCTGAACCATCGGCAAGTTGGGCATTCTCGACACGCGGATTCTTGGAGAGTTCGTTTACGCTTTCCATGCAATAGCGGTAGAGGTTGTCATAGTTGTATCCTGTTACTGTGATTCTCTCTCCGCCCCCGCCGAATGATGCTATATTGTTGTTGAAATTCTGATCGTCAACTCCGGTAACACTCCATGCTGCTCCTCCGAAATCTATCGCTTTGGAGATGACCTCCTGCTTGAGCATATAAGGGAAAGATCGTTCGCAATCCTCTTTAAACTCGACTGTGATTCGTGCATTGCGATAGCTGGTAATACGTGTGGAGAACATCTTAATCTGATCAAACTGAGTAAGGTAGTTTTCCATACTCAGGACAATTTCGTTTAGCTGTCCGATAGTGCATCCGTCGGGAAGGGCAGCCGAGATTTGCAGAGAAGGTCGTTCCACCTGACGGTACATATTCCCCGTGGTATATTTGAGAAAAAGTCCGATACTTCCTCCAAATATCTTGTCAAGAGGCTTTTTAAGATTCTGCTTGAAATAATCGGTGCCGAGTGTGGCATTATAGACTTTTTCAAACAGGTTATTTTCTTCCTGCTTTTTAGCCCCCTCCGCTCCGTAAGTACTGCGGGCTTCATTTCCGACCTTATCTGGTAACTCATTGAAGGGCAGCCCGAAAGCAAGTACCATTACTGCAAAAGTTGCCCATTTGTACTTCTTTATGAGAATAATATATTTTTCGTACCATTTGTTGAATTTCACAACTCGCCTTGCGTTGCGCATTTTGGCAAATGAGATGGATTCCTTTCTCCCGAGTTCATCCCACAATGCAGGAATGAGCAACATTGAGATTAGAAGCGAAATGGCCAGATTGACTATGATTACTGCCGCAAAATCGCTCAAATCGGCCTTTTGTCGCTCCGGTAGGAGGAATATTACCGCCAATGCCCCAATAGTGGTCAATTGGGCCGCCAATATCGAAATAAATACA
>ENA-UOOK01004927-UOOK01004927.1-fermentation-metagenome-genome-assembly--contig:-NODE-4927-length-13840-cov-5.779325_pt1 | contig 13840 bp, 11 predicted proteins | sample MGYA00245777_ERZ724023 | MGnify/ENA primary metagenome ERZ724023 (study PRJEB28704, sample SAMN03018312) | fermentation metagenome | biome: anthropogenic terrestrial biome; feature: soil; material... | reverse complement strand
AGAACATAAAACATCACCAAGTGAGACAAATGTGCGAAAAATCCTTGACAGTACCACAGTGTCAGCTGGTTTGCATTTGATAGAAGGATAGACCGTAGCTTAATCGTTACGGTCTATTTTTACATTTGATTTTCTTAAAAATCTTCTTTTCATTGGATAGGATAACTAGCAATCATCAAATTTTTAATCCGTGATTTCTCCATTAGCATGCTAAAAGTCATTGCTTTTGTAATTATAAATGGCGAGAAGCTCCTGCTCCCCACCATTTAATGCTATTTGTAGATTAGTTCACTAAATATAATCTCTTCTGCTTGATTTTTAATATTGTTTATCAACTGCACCCACTGCATTTGGTCTTTTACTTTTAGCGATTCCGTTACGCCTTGTTTAATTGCAATCTGATTAGTTATATTCTTTAATTTTGCAAGAGCGGCTTGCTCAATTTCGTAAAGATATTCATTTAGCTTTCCTGACGCTAAAAGGTTATTGTAAACTATTCGTTTATGTTGCTCTAAATACGCTCTGCGCATCATGGCGTATTTACCTAGACACAACTCCGTTTCAGTCGATAAAACCAAGTTTGGGACAAGATAATCGTTCTGCATTGTATATGTTCCATCTGATTGTTCGAATATAGTCTTCATAGTGGCTCTTTCCTTATAATTATTATTACTACAAATAATCATATCCAACTGTCTTAACAAAGTTTAAGGGACACTTCTTTATGTGAAGTGTCCCTCCGGCAGCTTTTTTGCAGCTCTTCAGCGGTAAGTCAAGGGCTGTCAAGACTGGCAGCCGCCAGCTGCCTTCTGCTGTCTTTTATGGATATACATATTGCGGTCAGCCTGGCTTAGGCTGGCATTGATATCTTCCTCTTCCGCAACTTTCACAGCGTAACCGATAGCAAGAGAGAGGGGGTGTTTGCCTCCTTCTTGCCGGGCAGCGTCCTGCAGGAGTCTGTGCCTGATGTCTTCTGCGACCGGCGCGGAGGTGTTTGGCAGCAGAATACAAAACTCATCACCGCCGATGCGGGCAATGATATCTTCCTGACGGTAGCTGGCTTTCAAAAAGTCGGCTGTCTGTTTAATCAGCCTGTCTCCCTCCTCATGGCCATAACGGTCGTTAGTTTCCTTCAGCCCGTTGATGTCCAGAACCATGATGGTAAAGGGCAGGTGACGGCTGCTGTCAAGACGGTGCAGGGCATCATAGAGATAATGCCGGTTGTAGAGACCGGTCAGGTCGTCGTGAAAGCTGAGGTGCTCGATCTGCCTTTGTGCTTCCACTAATTCGCTGATATCGGTGAAAACAATGATATAGCCGTAGGTCTGACCGTCAGGCAAATGAATCGGCGCTATATTGTAGTAGATATCCAGACAATCTCCCCGGCGATTCTGAACTTTTGCCCTTTTCTCCTTGCTGTATTTGAAACTTGTTGATTCATCCGGAAACTGTCTGCTTAGGATTGCCTTATCAGCGGCATTGTCATCATGAATCAGGCTAAAGACGTCATCGATCTGCTGGCCGAAGAGTTCCTCAGACTTCCATCCGGTCAAAGTCTCGGCAACAGGATTCATAATATTGATTTTTCCGTCAATATCAGTGGTGATGATGCCATCACCTACGCACAGGATAGTAGAGCGGATCATTTCCTTTTCTAAAAAAAGCTCCTGCTGGGCCTGCTTGAATTTGCTGGTATCGATCTGGCTGCCGATCATGCGGTAAAGCCTGCCCTTTTTATCCTTGACCGGGATGCCGCGGTCTACAATCCAGATGATGCTGCCGTCGTCCAGGACCATGCGGTGCTCGCTGAAATATGGCTGCTCACTTTTGGTCGCTTCTTCTAAAATAGCTCTTACTTGCTCCACATCGTCCGGGTGTACCCGGCTCATGAAAAAGTCCATGTCATGAGAGCCGGAAGTTTCCGGCAGGCCCATGGTCTTAGCCCAGCGCTTGTTGTGGTAAATCCGGTCCTCATCATAGTGCCATTCCCAGAGACCCTCGCCCGCTATCTCCAGGGTCGTGCGCAAGGTCTCCTCGCTGTCCGCGAGTTCCTGCTCCAGCTTCTTATTCTCGGTGATATCGTCGATCATGACCACCAGATATGCTTCCTGGGGACAATAGATGGACAGCAGGTGCCAGCGGTTCAGTCTGGCGTGGAAATACTCAAACTGGGTCGAGTCGCCACGTTTTTTCAGGCCGGAAACCTGCTCCAGCTGTTTTTTGTTCAAGATCTGCGAAAGAGTGAATTTCCGGCCGATCAGCTGATAGCGTTCCTCGGCTAAAATCTTAGAATAATAAGGGTTTTCATAGACAATTTCAAAAACAGCTTCTCCATCTTCACTCAGAGCTTCCGACTTCAGAATAGCAGCACCCTTATTCATTTTCTCAAAAATAAGTAGATTGAAATCGATGTCTTTATCTTTTAGCAAGCTACTCACCCCTTAGAAATGATAAAAATAATAGAAGTAGCTTATATTATACTACATTAAACTTATTTATCTTGTCAGATTGACGGAGGATGAGGGCAAGAAAAAAACTGCCTTGTGGCAGAATGCAGGAGAGGGTTGGAGCCGCGCGTCTGGCAGCGAATCAGGCACTAACCGGTTTTTTTGTGTCGTAGATTGCGGCAAAATCTTCGTGTCTGTCGATGAAGAGATCTACCAGCTGGGGATCGAAATGACTGCCTTTGTCCTTGAGGATAATTTCGCAGCTGTATTCATGGCTGTAAGCTTTCTTGTAAACGCGTTCGGAGCGGAGGGCTTCGTAAACGTCAACCAGGGCCATGATGCGGCCGGGCAGGGGGATCTCCGTCTCTTTGAGACCGCGGGGGTAGCCGCTGCCGTCCCATTTTTCGTGATGGTACTTAATCACGTCGAGACCCATATTCAAAATATCGTCATCCGGCAGGAACTCATGCAGACCGTTCAGGGCTTTCATGCCGATATCGACGTGAGTTTTCATAATCTCAAACTCATCTTCTGTGAGTTTTCCGGGTTTCAGTAAGATTTCATCCGGGATGCCGACTTTTCCGATATCGTGCAAGGGACTGACCAGGCACATTTTGGTGACATAATCCCGGTCGACTTCATCTTGATGCAGACCCTGCTCGCGTACCAGTTCCGTCAGAAACTCGCATAAAGAAGCTGTTCGTTCGACGTGGTCGCCGGTAGATTTTTCTCTCGACTCGGCCAGTCGAACTAATGCATCTATGGTTGCCTGTTGCAGATTATCGAACTCCATTATTTCTGTTTGAATCCGTCTCTTCCCGTGCTTAGTAATTGATCCGGTATGTCCGGCCGCCTGCTGTGCAGATAATTGTAGACAAAAAATCATATCTGACGACAAAGCCTGAATCTTCTACATTTTAGCATTAATAAAACCGGACTCAATAATGCTTATGCCGGATAGTCTTTCAAGTATATTACTTCTTCATGTCAGGGTATGATAGGAAGATTCCGTCAACAGCTGCCTTTACTTGTCAAAACAGGACTTTTGACTGACGGCCGGCTCCGGGAACAAGGCTTGGGCAGAGAAAGCTGCACAGCGGCAAATGATGCCCAGCAGATGTGAGGGTGGGGGTGAGCGACTTTAACTTAGCAGTGACGGTATAGTTCTTTGTCCTGATACATGCTGGCATCTGCCTGGCGCATGACAGCATGGATATCTTCGCGGGCATCGGTTTTCACGGCGTAGCCGACGGAAATGGAGATTTGCTCGGGTCCGGGTTCCAAAGCACCGGATAAACTCTTAATGCGGTCGACAATGCTCCGGGCTGTTTTGGCGCCGGTTCGGGGCAAAAGGACACAAAACTCATCGCCGCCGCTGCGGGCGATAATGTCACCCTGGCGGAAAACACTTTCCAGAAATTCTGCTGTTTTTTGAATCAGCAGGTCGCCGCCGGCATGTCCAAAGGCGTCATTTACGCTTTTTAATTCGTTCAGATCCAAAATCATAATGGTGAAGGGGAGGTTGCGTTTGCTATCGAGCCTGTGCAGGGAATCCATCAGGTAGCGGCGATTGTAGAGGCCGGTCAGATCATCGTGAAAACTCAGGTACTCGATACGTTTTTGGCGCTCAATTACAGAACTGATGTCTGAAAATACGATGATGTAGCCGGCTTTTTCCCCGTCGGGCAGTCTGATTGGCGTGACATTAAAGTAAATGTGCATCTCTCTGCCCGTGCGGGAGATTTCAACTTCTGCCTGAATATTCTCTCCGATCAGCTCATTGTCTCGCAGCTCCTCGTAAGGATCGTCGGTGTGCCGCTCTCTGGTGACCGGATCAATAAACCGGTAGCTTTCAGTAAAACTTCTGCCACGGAGCTCCTCCTGTTTACAGCCGAGTGCGCGTTCAGCAGCAGGATTCATCATGCGGACCAAACCGTCCTGGTCGGTGGTGATAATTGCGTCACCGACCGAGAGGAGGGTGGATTGCAGAATCTCCTTTTCCAGATGCAGCTGCTGCTGTGTTTCCTTGTAGCGGGTGATGTCGGTCATGCTGCCGATGACCCGTTCCAGTTTTCCTGCCGGGGAGACGATGGGGATGCCACGGTCTTCTATCCAGATAGTCCTGCCATCCAGAGTGATCACGCGATGTTGTCTTGAATAGGGTTCCAGCTGCCGGAATATTTTCTCACTCGATATCTCGACTTCTTCCAGATCTTCCGGATGAACGCGATCCATAAAGTCGCTCAGAGCATGGGTCTTAGCTTCAGTGTTATAACCCATAATTCTGTTCCATTGCTTATTGTGGTGAACCAGACTATCTTCAACATGCCACTGCCAGAGACCTTCGCCGGCAACATCCAGAGTCAGCCGCATTGTTTCTTCGCTCTCAGCCAGTTTTTCCTCTATTTTCTTTTTTTCAGTTATATCTTCAGAAACTAAAGCGATATACAGTTGCTTAGGCTGGAAGATGGACAGCTGAAACCAGCGGTCAAATTCATCGAGATAGAGCTCATGGGTGCTGGCTTCAGAGAAAGTCATGGTTTTAAGCATTAACCGGGCCAGGGTGTCGCTGAGCGGTGAGAGCCGGGACATGGCCCTGCCTATATAATTGCTGTTAATATCAAACATTCTTGTGAAAAAAGGATTCATCCGGCAGATGATATAGCTTCCGGGATCCTGAATATCTGCACCCTCTGCACCGAGCAGCAGGAAACCTTTACTCATTTCGTCAATTAAGAGATAAGGTTCAAGATTAGACTGATCTGGATTAAACAAGTCGGAACCTCCTAACGAACAGGATATGAGCTTATCTGTTAATAAATAGTATCACATCTGACGCTATGTGAGCCGGAATTTCCCGCGCATATAAGCAGCCACTTATAAATTCAGCAGCTGTATCAGTTCATTGGGCGTCATGCACCGATTCAGTGCATCATTCAGCGCACCAAATTGTGCATACTTTGGTGCCAGGCACGATGCCGGGCTCGGTTACGGAAACACATTTGCTGTGTTACAATCTCCTGTGGAATATCGTTTTACTAAGCTTTTTCCCGGAGATGACACATCTTTCCGGCATCCCGGGATTATGCTTAAAATTATGGAGGTATATATGACTCACTCGACAGACACTCGTATGCGTATTGAACGCGATTCTATCGGTACAATTGAGGTGCCGGCAGATGCTTATTATGGGGCAAACTCCCTGCGTGCAGCGCAAAACTTTCCCATCACCGGTATGCACATGCATCCGGAGGTTATTAACTCGATGTGTCAGATTAAAAAAGCGGCTGCGCTGACCAATCTGGATGTCGGCCGGCTGGGCCAGGACCGTGTGGACGCGATTGTACAGGCTTGCGATGAGATCATGGCTGGCAAGCTCCACGATCAGTTCATCGTTGACCCGATTCAGGGCGGTGCGGGTACCTCGCTCAATATGAATGCCAATGAGGTTATCGCCAACCGTGCCATTGAGATTCTCGGCGGCACTTTGGGTGATTACGACCTGATCAACCCCAATGATCACGTCAACTACGCCCAGTCCACCAACGACGTTTTTCCCTCGTCCGGACGTATCACTGCTTACAAACTTCTGCTGGGAGCTGAAACAGAATTAAAGCGTCTGCAGGCAGCGCTTTTGGAAAAAGCGGAAGAGTTTGATGATGTGATCAAAATGGGTCGCACACAGATGCAGGATGCTGTTCCGATCCGTCTGGGCCAGGAGTTTGCAGCTTGGAGCTTTGCGATCGGCCGCGATCTGCGTCGTTTTGAAAACGCCCGCCAGGATATGCGCTTCCTTAATCTGGGAGGGACAGCTATCGGTACCGGCATCAATGCTGATGTTGAATATCTGGAAGCTGTAATCGTACGTCTGGCCGAGATCACCGGCTTGCCTCTGACGCAGGCGGATAATCTGATCGACGGCACTCAGAATACGGATGGCTATGTAGCTGCTTCTTCGGCGGTAAAGACCTGTGCGGTCAATCTGAGTAAGATCAGTAACGACTTGCGCCTGATGTCTTCCGGCCCCCGTACCGGTTTCGGCGAAATCAAGCTGCCGGAAAAACAGGCCGGTTCCTCGATTATGCCGGGCAAGGTCAACCCCGTCATTCCGGAAGTTGTGAATCAGGTTTGCTTCAATATTATCGGCAACGACGTTACCGTCACGATGGCGGCAGAAGCAGGGCAGCTGGAGCTCAATGCCTTCGAACCGATCATCTTTTATAATCTGTTCCAGTCGATTGAAACCTTGAAATATGCTGTCCGGACCCTGGTAGATAACTGTATTGTCGGCATTACCGCCAATCGCGATCACTGCCATGATCTGGTTTACAATTCAGTCGGCATCATCACAGCAGTAGTGCCGCATCTCGGCTACCGCACTGCGGCTACTGTTGCCAAAGAAGCAATCAAAACCGGCAAGCCGATCCGGGAGATTATTCTGCGCGACGGACTTCTGACCGAAGCGGAACTCGACAAAGTACTGGATCCCTATGCCATGACCGAGCCCGGAGTCTGCGACCTTAGCTAAGTGCATAGTTTTGTGCCTGGCACCTTTTCATGCACAACACCCTGATGCATGGTTTTGTGCCAGGCACCTTTTCATGCACAGCACCCTGATGCATGGTTTTGTGCCTGGCACCTTTTCATGCACAGCAGCTTTTTATGCGCTCATTAGTGTGTTGAGACGGGCTGCCAGCTCGTTGTAGCTCAGGCGCAGCTTTTCAAACTGTTCGGCTTCCTGCTCGGCAGACATGGCTCCCTCTTTTTCAACGGCTTCAACCTGCTGCTGAAGCTTGTCTATCGCTTCCAGCAGAGGAATATCTTTGCTTTCACTGTAAACCTTTACTGCGATTTTCAGGACGCTTTTGCTGCCCTGGTACAGCTGAACAAATAAATGCTCTTTCCGGTTGGCTTCGATCAGATCCCGCAGGAGCCAGTTCCGGTTGTGTTCTGTCAGTGCAGCCTTATAGGGCACGGAAATGCCGTCGGCCTTTAATTTATCGAGGAAATTCATCAGGGATTTCTGAGAAAAGTTGACAAACAACAAGTGCTCCAGCTTCAGCTCGTAGGAGCCGGCAGGGGCGGGGGCATCTGCAAAAACTGCGCCGTCCTCCAGGAGCAGATCCGCCACCAGCCGGTCCAGGCCATCATCACCGACCAGCTGCAGGCCGACATCATTCTTTTTGGCCACGGCAGCCAAAGCTGCCAACAGCTCGCCGGCAAAACCATAAGCGAGTATATACTCTCTTTTTTCTTTCATCTTCTCTTTCCTTGCTAATGCCTGTCCGGCAAAATTTCATATTCCCCGGCCAGTATGGCATATCTGTATTGATCTGCCCACTTTTCGTCGACGCGATTCCAGCGGGCCAGCAGCTGCACCGCTTCCCGGCGCATGCCGGCATTTTCCATCACCCGGTAAGAGCCATAGTTGGCAGCATCACAGGTGGAGGTAATGCGGTGCAGTTTTAAGTCTCTGAAACCATAGTCAACCAGGGCACGGGCCAGCTCACTGCCAAAAGCCTGCTGCCAATAATCCCGGTGCAGGATCCAGCCCACTTCAGCGGTCTCCTTCTGCTTGGGATAGATGCCGCAGCTGCCGATTACCTGGCCGGTGGATTTTAGCGTCACAGCAAAGTCGTAGCCGGGCTTGGCCGACCTGATAAATTCTCTGGTATTCTCCTCCCGGTTCGGTCCCCAGTCCATAAAACGGACATTGTCCGGTATTGAGGACCAGCTGTGGACAGCTGCAAAATCATCTTCCCGCAGCGGGCGCAGAATCAGTCTTGTGCTGATAAGCTCCTCTTTAATGTTCATATAACTAGTTCCAACTCATCGTTCCAAATTCTACAACGCTTACAGTGCAGGCCTTTAGGGATATGCGGAGTAAAAAGCCTGCCCTGCGCTTATACATACTTATGTCATTACTTCAAGACGACAGTCCAATCATGATTTTACGGCACATACAAAAACTCAGTCAGACATAAGAACATTATGCCTGTTTATGATTATTTTGTAAAAAAAGAAAGATCGGCTTTGCTTCCGACAAGCTTTGCCTGCAGCTAGCGGGCCAGGACAGACTTGTTTTTGCCGCTGTATTTTCCCTGATAAAGAGCGACGTCAGCCCTGTTGATCAGCTGGCTTACAGACTCGTTTTCCCTGATAGTGGCCACACCAATGGTTATGGTTACGCACAAAAAGGGGTCAGCCTGGCTGCAGGTGATCTCCTGCACCTTGCTGCGCAGCTTTTCCGCGCGGTCATAAGCATCAGCTTCACCCAGACCGGGCAGGAGCAGCAAAAACTCCTCGCCGCCCCAGCGGGAGACGATATCATATTCCCTGACACTGGAACACAAAGCCTCCGCGAGTATTTTCAGAACCTGGTCACCGACCTCGTGCCCGTGTGTGTCATTGACAACTTTAAAATCGTCAATATCGGCGATCATGACGGAAAACTCTTCCTGGAGTCTCTTGAAGACCTCTAATTCTTCGCGCAGGCGTTCATCCATGTGCCTGCGATTGTAGAGGCCGGTTAAGGCATCAATCCGGGAAGTGTGGTCCAGCACCTGATTTAACTCTGCTAATTTAGCATTGGCATCACTTAGTTCGAGTGTTCTTTCTGCCACAGTGCCCTCCAGAGATTCGTTTAAAAGCCTGATTTCCGTTTCCGCCTTAGTGCGTCTGCGTATATTGCGGACGAGATTGAAGATTAAGCCTGACTGCAGTGTGATGATGGCTGCGACAATTAATACTAACTGCCAATGCTCCTGCAAAAAGCTCTTTTCGCCGTAGAGAATGATACTGCCGGCCGGCAGGCGGCTGGCGCTGATCTTCCACTCATCCAAAACTTTTTGATCAAAGACATAACGGTGATAGCGTTCAATGTCTGTGTAAATAGTTGGTGCGACACCATCAAGCAGGTCTATGACCATGTTGCCAGCATCTTCTCCCAGCAGGGAAATATCATGGAGATAGCCTCCGACAATGCCATTGCCAATATATTGCTGCTGGGTACCAAAAACGGGAAGCCGGATGGAACTTGTCAGGAAGGGCAAAGAGCTGGCAGAGACGAAGGATTCTCCTTCGATGTCTGTCGTCCAGCGGGAGTAGAGCACTGCCGAATCGGGCGGTGCATTCCTTAAGGTGCTTAGCATATCAGCGGTGGACCTGCGGTTTGTATAAATGAAAGTTACCTGATCTTCAAAATTTACGGCATCCTCCTGGGCCAGACGGAGCAGGATTTGCTCTTCATATGAATTGCCGAGCACAACATAAATATTCTTTGTCTGGGGCAGAAGATCCAGTATCAGCTGGTAATTGGCCGCAAAAGAATCGTTGCCCGGCAACAAATAATTCTTTGTAAACTGATCAATGGGGACAGATGATTTCCCTGATTTTGCGGGAGCACAGGCAACAATGGGGAGATTGCCAAACAGTTCCTTCTTATACCTCAAAAGCAGATCAGACACACCGCCGGAGGCAACTATAATGTCAGGAGTCCAATTCGCATGCTGCAATTTGTAGGCAAATAGATCAACTGTTTTTTGCAGAAAAACCGCGTCGTGCGGGATCTTGTTTATTTCGAGATACTCATAGGAAAAATCATAGTTATAGCGGTCATCCTGCTCCAGTGCCTTGCGTAAACCGCTGTTGAATAAATCCTGATAGGGATGCTCAGCGGCGTTCAGGTGTATGACCAGTACATGCCGTTCGGGAACGGGAAGTATAGTTTTGTCAGCGGCAGCAGCTGCATTTCCGGAGAAGACTCCAAGCAGCAGGAGCAGGACTCCGGCCATTGCTAAAAAAATTCTGCTTCTGAGTATTTTTCGCATTTCAGCACTTCCCGGAAAACAATTAACAGCTATTCACTGTACACTCTTGGCTCTCTAGAGCTTTTACATCATCTATACATATATACCATATATTCTATTTAATTAAAGCTATAGGGGCAAAGCAGTTTTTACATGGCCTTTACTTTGGACAGAAATTCCCTGGTCCTGGCATTCTGCGGATTGCTGAATAATTGCTCGGGGCTGCTGTCTTCAGTGATCCTGCCTTCATCCATAAACAAAACCCGGCTGGCGACTTCTCTGGCAAAGCCCATTTCATGAGTGACAATCAGCATGGTCATGCCGGCCTCGGCCAGAGACCTGATCAGATCCAGAACTTCGCCCACCATTTCCGGATCCAGAGAGGAAGTCGGTTCGTCAAATAAGATTACTTTCGGATTCATGGCCAGAGCCCGGATAATGGCTACCCTTTGCTGTTGGCCACCGGATAAAGTAGACGGGTAGACGTCCCTTTTATCTTCAAGACCGATTTTTTGCAGGAGATTCAGGGCCTGATCCTGCACCTCTTCCCTGATCGTGCCCGCAGTAGTGTCAAGTTCAATCAGGCGCTTCTTGTTTTTTCTGAATAAATTACCTGCCTTTATGAGCAAGTTCTGCCGCCGGGCTTTTCTCAGCTTAGTCAATCTTATATGCAGGGGGGCCATCATGATGTTTTCCAGGACAGTTTTGTTATTGAATAAGTTAAACTGCTGAAAAACCATGCCCATCTTTTGCCGGTGCAGGTCCAGCCCGGCCTTTTGCTCAGTCAGATTAATGCCTTCAAAAATGATAGAGCCGCTGCTGGCTTCCTCCATTAAGTTCAGGCAGCGCAGCAAAGTACTTTTGCCGCTGCCGGAAGGGCCGATGATGGCAATTTTCTCGCCTTTTTCCACAGTAAAAGATATGTCCTGCAGTACCTTGAGTTTGCCGTAATTCTTATTAAGCTTGATGACTTCTATCACTTTTTCTGAGACTCCTTTCCATGGCTTTAATCAGGCTTGATATGATCAGGACCAGGACTATGTAGATCAGGGCCATGAAGAGGTAGGGGACCATGAATTCATAGTTATTGGTGCCGATGTAATTGAAGGCCACATACAAATCAATGGCTCCGACAAAACTGACAACGGAGGTCTCTTTAATCAGGGAAATAAATTCATTGCCGATGGTCGGGAGAATATTCTTGACCGCCTGCGGTACGACTATCTTGCCCATGGAGACCCCGTAGCCCAGACCGAGAGCTCTGCCCGCTTCCATCTGGCCGGGGTCCACAGACAAAATACCGCCCCGCATGATCTCGGAGACATAGGCACCGCTGTTTAATCCGAAAACCAGAATACAGACATTCAGCGAAGACATATTGATCTGCAGGAGGGGGAGCACGACATAGTAGGTGACCAGCAGCTGAACGACGATAGGGGTACCCCGGAACAGACTGACATAAAAATTGCAGATACCCTTCAGGAATCTGCTGAGTCTGCTTTTGGCGGGATGGACCAGAGTAGCTGCGATGGCTGTGCCGATGACGATGCCGATGATTAGGCCGAAAACGGCGATTAACATAGTGTTTTTAAGCCCTTCGAGCACTCTGGCGTATCCATTGTGTGCATAAAAAGCCTGCCAGAACTTCTCAAATTTAATGCTGAAATTATCCATGCTTACTCCTTAGGCTTTTCTCAAAAAATCCCCGTTCATAAAATGAGACGGGGATTTGCCAACTGATTTCTAACCGCTTTTAGCCGAGCTTATTAATGGATTCAACTATAAAGAGAGCCGGCGCTTCGTCGATGACGACATACTTAATGTTGCCGTTAATCATATCCTGTACTGCCAGTGAACCGGCCTTGTAGCCGACGGTTTCCACATCATAGCCGTCAAAACCCCAGTCAGCGTCACCTTCCAGATAAAACTGGCCGGTCGTGCCGGTCTGAACACCAATTCTGGTTGTGGGGGGCAGGCTGCCCAGGACCGCTTCAACATCGTCCACATTAGTACATTTATCAAAGGAGGAATCGTCCGACTTGACGATCAGCTTCTGTGAAGCGTTGTAATATTTGTCAGAAAAGTCGACAGATTCCTTTCTGCTCTCATTTATGGTCAGGCCTGCCATAGCGATGTCGGCCTTACCCTGACCGACGGAAAGAACAACTGCATCAAAATCCATGTTGTTAATGACCAGCTCCTTGTCCAGATGCTCGGCTAAAAGTGCTGCGATCTCCAGATCTATCCCATAAAACCCTTCGCCCAGCATGTACTCGAAAGGTTCAAAGCTGGCATTGGTGGCTACAACCAGCTGGTCCTTGGCCGGGTTCAGGTCAGCGCTGGCGACGGCTGCCGGGGTGCCGCCTGCAAAATATTTGTCAAAAATCTCATCCAGAGTACCGTCCGAACTGATTTGCTGAATAAATTCATTTACTTGCGCCAGCAGTTCCGGTTGATTCTTATCAACACCAAAGGCGTATTCTTCATCTGTTAAGGAAATTTCGATCAGCTTCACTTGGGATTTACTGTTTCCGGCCTTGCCGGAGCTGCTACAACTTGTCACAACTAATCCCAGAATCAGGATTGAGATCACGATCAGGACTGATATTTTTTTGTTTTTCATCTTCTAACCTCAGCTTTACATCTTTCGCTCACTAATTAATGAATAATTAGTGAATAACATGAATAATTATAAAGCCAATAAACATAAATGTCAAGTTATTGAACAAAAGGAACACTCTGATTGCCGGCGCTGCCGTAGCAGTCGTAGCCATAGCACTTATTGCTTCCACCGTCCTGTCGGACGCTCTGACTTCTACGGAGGCAAGGGATCTGGCGAAGAAGCACGTTCCGGCAACTGCCGAATACAAGGCAACGGAAGAAGAATCTACCAAGTATGAAATCACTTTCTACGACGCAGCTAATAAAGAAACCTACGAAGTAGAGGTGAGCAAGAAGACACAGAAGGTAAAGTCAGTTGACTCTCAGCTTGACAATGATCTGGGCAGTGAAAAAGTCACACTCAGCAAGGCTGAAGTAGTAAAGATCGTAAAAGCAAAGTTCTCAGGAATCACCACTATTGATGTAAATCTGGTTAAGGACGACGGCCTCTACGAGTATGAGGCAGAATTCAAGGCAGCAGATTTCTACGGAGATGCAACTGTAAATCCAGCCAGTGGAAAGCTCCTGGAAAGTTCCATCAAATATGGCACTGCTACAGTGATCCCTAATGATGACAAGGACACTGACGACAATGATAATGACACTTCGAACAATGACAGCAACAGTTCCAGTGACAACGATGCGGTGAGCGGCGCTTCTGAAAGCGATAACAGCGGATCCGACGGAACTGCAACGGGCAATGATTCAAACAGCAGCTCCAGCGACCGCATTTCAGTAGCAAAGGCTAAGAGCATAGTTCTCGCTAAGATTCCGGGAGCAACTATCAAGAATATAAGCCTGGAAAAGGAAGACGGCATCTATGTATATGAAGGCGAAGCAACTCTGGGCAACTATGAGTACGACTTCGAGATCAACGCTTCCTCAGGAGTTATCAGCGGCTGGGACAAAGACAGGATCGACACC